>Ga0307515_10016847_pt1 | contig 13358 bp, 8 predicted proteins | sample 17_EM_MG_FD_194513 | JGI IMG/M metagenome (GOLD analysis project Ga0307515, IMG submission 194513) | Populus trichocarpa ectomycorrhiza microbial communities from riparian zone in the Pacific Northwest, United States - 17_EM | ecosystem: Host-associated > Plants > Roots > Unclassified | place...
TTAAAAAATCATATATAATACATAAAGAAAAAAAAAAAAAAGCTTAATCACTAATAATATAAATACTTAATGGTAAAATTGAAAAGGCATCAACTTAAAAAAGAAGAAAAAACCTAAAAAACTCTGACGAACCTTCTAAACTCGAGTTAAAGTTTCAAACACGTAACTCATTAAATCCTAAATCTTATAAGTTCAATTCCCAATCAATTTAATATTGATTAGCCAAAGTAAATCTAATAAATAAAAAGACCCGAGAAAACTAGGTTTATTTATTGACATCAATGAATCATGACATTAAAAATATAAAAAGAGAAAACATAGTTAATATTATGTTTTACTCGTAGCTAGTAATAGGAAAGTCTATAAAATCTGAGCATGACTGACAAGTAAATGCATGTTGCAAATGATATATAGTTGCTCTCTGATTGCAGATGATATATAGTTTTACAAATTGTTTTTTTTTGCTTGGAGAGGAGTAGTTTTAACCATTACCATATCGCAAATGATATATAGTTGCTATCTGATTGCAGAATACCCTACTAGGGCATCTACAAGTATGAGAGGCCTATTTGCTTGATTTATAAGGTACTTGCGATCCCTACTCTTGGACCTTAACCCTAGCCTCTTGATTATATTGCTTAGTTGAAGGGGTGTTGCTAGTTCTGCATGAATGTCTCTCTCTCTCTCTCTCTCTCTCTCTCTCTCTAATTCTCGAGCATGAAAGAATTCATTCGACCGTCATCAACCATTAAAAATGGATATAAATTCTCCCCACGGCACTTGGATTTCAGATCACAGCATTATTAAACAATTTAATACATTTTATTTAACAGCTTAAAATGGCAGTCACATCATGGCAAAAGTCAAATAAACTCGTCGATTATAAATTTATAAAGGACATTTTGCTCTTCAGATCCATGCAATGATGAGGGCCACAACCCCACCAAATCTCTCTAACCTTACAAGGTGACGGCGACCTGGAAATCGGAGGGCCAAGTGGGGGAAAGAATAAAAGAGAGCAGAGGTCACATGGGAGAACGTGCATAGAAGAAGAGAAGGAAATGGGCATGGGCTAGTTGACGGAGGACAGTACGGACTTGCCATGTGAAGCCTTCGTGATTTTCAAAGCAGCTTCCTTCCTCCATTTCTCTTCTCCTCCCCTTTCTCCGTAATTAATTCAGAGCAGACTTTTTATTTGTTGTCATATAATATCGTGGGAGTGGAAGGGAAGCCAAGAAGAACTCGGGTATTTTTTTATTTTTATTTCCATGTTAGCTGAGCATGTGATTGAATGTTGGAATAATATGTACAAAACTTGGATTCCCACCTTTTCTTTTCTTGGAGTCCTTCTTAGAATAACAATCTGGCATTTTTTTTTCTTGACTTGGTTTTGTTTATTCATTGATTTTGAATTTCTTTTAAAAAAACAAATGCATTGTCATTGCATCAAAATCATTTTCTTGCTGTAAGAGTATCGTGCCATTATATATATTATTCTTGTTAAAGTATTTCTATTAAGACTTAACTTGATATAAGCTTACAACATTTTCTCCGAATTAAATAAGAATATTTGATAATTATATTTAATAGTTTTAGAAACATCAATACTCTTTGATGACAATCGTAAAAAGATAAGATAAGATACTTCATCCACAAGATTAATTTATTAGTGCAACTCGTTTCTCCATTGATTTGATATTTCTCTACATGCAGGAGAGATACAACAACATACTAGTATTTGGAAGTCCTGAATAGAAAATAGTACCATATAGTTTTATTTGAAGCTTAACACGTTTCATTGTTTTTATTGGTTCTTTTGTTTAATCTATTTCCTTTTATTCAATCGTATTTTTTATAATCAAACATCAACCGAGGCCTCTTGGTTGAGGGCATGTCTGCCTGGGTGTCATGCATCGTTGCCCCCACTCCCCTCGGCTCACGAGGGCGGGGGCAGATACTGATCTCCCGCGCGCTTCCGCTCGCGGTTGGCCTAAAAATCGAGTCCTCGGTGACGGTTGCCACAGCAAGCGGTGGTTGAGAGACCCTCGAACACGGTCGTGCGCACGCCTGTCGCCCCCGGGATCTCCTGGACCCTCGGGCATCGACTTTTTAGGATGCTCTCGTTGCGACCCTAGATCATGCAGGATTACCCGTTGAGTTTAAGTATATCAATAAGCGGCGAAAAAGAAACTTAAAAGGATTCCCCTAGTAACGGTGAGCAAACTGGGAAATGCCTAGCTTAAGAATCTGGCGCCTGCGGCGTCCGAATTGTAGTATGGAGAAGCGTCCTCAACGGCGGACCAGGCCCAAGTCCCCTGGAAAAGGGCGCCGAAGAGGGTGAGAGCCCCGTCGTGGCTGGACCCTGCCGCACCACGAGGCACTGTCTGCGAGTCAAGTTGTTTGGGAATGTAGCCCCAATCGGGCGGTAAATTCCGTCCAAGGCTAAATACGGGCGAGAGACAGATAGCAAACAAGTACCTATTCATAAATAAAATTCTGATTATGAACTAAAAAATTTAATGTATCTGAAGTAATGTTTTTTTTTCAATTACCAAGACAACAACATCTTCGATTGACTCAGGTCAACCCAAACTATCTTGTCAAACTCATAACTTGAATTGAATAGAAATATAAACACGAGAGTCATTAAAATATTTATTTGATTATAAATAAAGCGGTATTATTCAAATACTATTCATAGAATACATTACTCCACTCAAATTGAATAGAATTTGAAAATGAAGATATTTTAAATTCAATTTTTAAATTCCAAATCAAATTTTAAATAATAAGTAAAATAAACTCTTAATTAATCTAAGAGTTAAATATAACTATAATATTTTTAATTAATTAATTAAAAAAATTAAAATTAAAAACAAAACAAAATAGTCTAGGCCATGCTCGCGAGCCTGACATAAAATAAAAAGCCCAGGCACCCTTGTGCGGAAGACCATGCCATGTGCCTTACTCTGTGTTTTTTTTTTGTGTGTGTTAAGAGCAAAGGGCACATCGTCGTCCACTCGTTTATCTTATTTTTGCTTTATTAAGTTGGTGTCAGGTAGCCTGTAATGGCAAACGACTTGTCACTTGTTGGTCAACTATCAAGATTTTGATCTATACTATAGTAGCTGGAAAATCAAAGGGTTTGGCCTAGAACTTATTTTCACCCTAAAACACTTTAAAAACACCATAGAAATCTAAAAAATTAATATCTCAATTCAAAACACCATTAAATCAACTACAAAACACAAAATCAAACAAAAATAATCTCTCTTAAGCCCGATCTACCTTTTCAAGCAATAAGGATGCCAAAAACTACCACCATCAAACTCTTCTCAACAAATGAAACCTTTTAACACTAACTTTGATTATTTTGTTTGCTGGAATTGTGTCAACTGACAACAGTTTCTCTCCCTGTTCTTTTTAGGCGAGTTTCTCTCTCCTCTCACTATACTAGGGATTGGAAAATGAACGAAATGAGTTTTGGGGTCAAAATGAGAATTATCGTGAAGTTAGGGTTAATTATATATTTCTCTTTGTTTTACATTTTAGTCCCAAGTCTATTAATTTGGTATATTATCATAATTTCAAGCTTAATTTAATATAATTAGGTTGTAAAAAGGTCTAATTGGAAGAAAAAAAAAGCTTGAAAATAAGAGAAAATCGAGGAGCTTTATGATTTATATGAATAGGAGTTCACTCCGTAATAAAACCGAAGTCTTTTAGATTGTTAGTTAAAGGTTTTTCTTAGATTAAATTATATATACTCACCATCTTTCATAGACATGTAACTAAATTCAAGTTATTTAAATTTAAATTCATACACAAAAAAATATATTTTTTAAAACCTTCTTTAGAACGAAAGGCAATGATATATATAAAACTAACCATACAACTGGTAATAAATATTATACATTTTATATCAATATATTTCTAAAAGGGTTTTCATCATAAAAAATAATGATAAAACTCATTATTTTAATTGCTATGTTTTTTTTTATGCTTTGACAAGTTTTTTAAATTGATATTTTTAAATTGGTTGGTAATAAAACTTATTGATTAAACCCAGATCTAGGGTTTTATGGGTTGCGAGTTTTAAAGATTTTGACCAGGTTTAGGAGATTTGTTTGAGTTTGGTTTTTGTTTTTTCCCTTGTTTATGCTATTTTGTTTTTCTATTTTATTCTTCAACATTTATTCAATTGGAGATCAAATTTTTTCTTTTAACTAACTTTCTATGAAGTTTGTTTTGGTCTTAAAAACGACCCTGTTATCTCGGTCTTTTTATTTATCTTTATTTGTTGAGTTTTTTTTGCTAATTCCTTAAATTAATATTTTTTTTTCCTGATTTTATCCTTCAGTATTTGAAATGATTTTTTTAAACAATTTATATGATTGGAATTATTTTTCTATTTCATTCCTTTTAAGTTTTTTTTTATTCTTTGAATTTAGTTCTCATTCTTTTTATTGCTTTTTATTTTTATTTGAGATAAACTTTTAAATTTATTTTTATTTATTTGCTTTCTCTATGATTTTTCACGGATTTTGAAAATAAACCTGGTTTTCTTTGGTCTTTTTATTTGTTGTTCTTTGTTAGATTTACTTTGGCTAATCAATATTAGATTGGTTAGGAATTAAGTTTCAAGCATAGAATCTATTGAGTTGTGAGCTTAAGACCTTAACCTTTGCTCAGGTATAGAAGATTTGTATGAGTTTTGTTGGGTTTTTTTTAAGCTAATGTTTTTTTAATTTCATCATTTAATATTTATATTATTAGTGATTAGATTTAATTTTTTTTTTCTGCTTTCTATGATTCTTTAACCATTCTTTTTTCAGGCTTCCATGTTTCTTTTTCTTAGATCAATATATACATCAACATTTTTTTTATTCATCAAGTTATACCCTGAGTCTAATTTTTAAATTTTTTTTTTAAAATACACCTATATCACCCGAGCATTTTTTTTCCAATAAAAAAATGATGTCGCAGGCCTCCAAATCTAGTACAACCTAAGTTTATATGAAACCATGACATGAGAGATGATTAAATGCCCATTCATGAATGATTATGGGTTGTTGAACACTATTTGGGCCGAACCAGCCTTTTCTCAAATCTTGAACACAGGTCAACCAAGGCCCATGCAGTCTTTGAGGTTTACCATTACGAGGGTACACTGTCAACATTGCATGGGCAACGATTTGAAACTTTTTTTAGGTCAATCATTTCTCTTTTGGTCCATTTCATGGCAAGTGATCATATATAACAAAAGGGAAACTTGAAGGGAAAAAAACTCTGCTAATTCACAGCATCTGCACCAGTCTACAGAAAAAGGATGCAAAAGGAACTCACGCTATGTGATTCGTTGTTTCCTTTCTCTTTCATAAAAATTCTATTTTGTTGCCTATATAAAGAGTATGAGCTTTCAAATTCTGAAAAGACAGATCATTGATACTGAGCTCTCTTAACTTACAACTGCCACAGCTACTCATCCCGCCCAAGAATCTTGCTGATGTTGCTGTTCAACCGCAATACCAACACCGTGCAACCAATATGCCTCAGGAAACCTTCCCAAGTACGGAATAGATTTGTATCCCCGACATGCATGTGAACTGTGAAGGCTATCGGTTGATGTGGGTTTTTCCAGCGAAACAGTATCAAGCCGTTCTCTGTATTCATCATAACAGGTAAAGAATATGCCTGTCAATCTCGGTAATTTGAGATAATGCCATCATGACTGAACCTCTCTTTGATCACGCCCTTTTGGCTTGATGGGCGTCTTCGGTGATTTTATCGTCCGTGGTGGCCACACTACCATTTACTTCAACTGCTTCCTGGAGCATTGTAGATTTGGAAAAGCATAAGCAATGAGCAAATGAGGAAAAATAATTACCTCTAAAAAGGAAGAAAGCTAGCTAGGAAAACCAAATTATATATATATATATATATATATATATATATATATATATATATATATATATATATATAATTTTGTCAGAAGATGGAAAGCCTGCCAGCCAAAGCACAAAGAAATTTTCTACCCACCACTACTCCCAGTTTTCAAAAAGAGTTAATCATAACTTAGTCTCTGGAGTCTATTGAAATTAATGAATCAGTCCCTGCAGTATCAGAAATAATTAACTAGTCCTTTGACCAATGTTGACCATCTTCCATTTAATAATTTTTTGTTCAAAAAATGCCTCCTTGCCTAATTAAATCTCCCTATCTTCACTGCTCTTTTCTTTACTCTATTTTTAAGGAAACAAAAAAAAAAAAAGGAATTGGAAAAGGATATGGAAATGGAAATGGAAATGGCAGAGGAACTAAATTATAAATAGATTTAGAAGTATAGGGATCAAATACATAAGTTTTGACACCATGAGGACCAATTAATTAGTTTTTTCACACTACAGTGACTAAGTTAAAATTTACTCTTTTGCAAATGCCATGTACTAATCTAACCACATTCATAACTGCACCTAAGGACATCAAGGGGGGAGAATTTTGCTTGCAGCTTTCTGTCCAATGTTTCCAAACAATAAAATGATGAAGAACATGACAAAATGAATAAGCATGTGTTAAATATGATGTGGACATAAATTCAGTGTGTAGTTAAAAGGTTAATGATGAATTGAAGACAGCAATTATACATTAAAAAGTGTAGTTACCATTCTACCTTTCGTTTATTGTCAGGTTGTTCATCCCTTGCACAAACCTCGGTAGGAGCAGAAACTTCACTTGTTTCCACAACATAATTTGTTTCCTCATCTTGCTTCTGGTCCTGACCAGATAAATCACCATTTACAACCTTAAGAGCAGAGGAATCATGAAAGGCCACTGCAGACATGTCATCAATTACAACAGCACCAACTGAGCTGGTCCCATTTCCTCTCTCAAATGAACTGCTTTCATTCTCAAGTTCATCGTTTTCCATTTGACTTCCTCTACCTGCAGCCTCTTCCGCTTTCCTCTTCTCTTCTTCTCTTTGTTGCCTTTTCCTTGCCTCTTGGTCCTTTAATTGTTTGAATCTGAATGACAGTTTATTTAGACCACAATACAGAAAACAGGATGAAGAAGTAAGAAAGAAAAGGTTTGTGATTACAAACCTTTCACCAGGACGCAACCCTTCTGGTGTAAACTTTTCTTCTTGCCTGGTCTTAGTTTGTACAGAATTTAATTCAGAGACGGGTTTCTGAATCTGCAGCTGGTCTTCTTTGACAATATCATCACTGGACTTCATCATAGGATTTTTTGCACCCCCTGACTTTTGAAGCCACACCTGTTGTGCTGTGCTTAATATGTTATTTGTAAGCCTGCAAAATATTAAACAGAATTTCAGGAAAATATAGGAAGAATGGTGGTGGGAAACAATTTCCAATCATAATATCTCTGAGACTCTAATTGAGATAATGTTAAGTTCGCATAATGGTAGGGATGCTCACCAATAAAGGCTTAGTCCAGAAGGAACAGAAAGAGAAAAGTAACCAATCATTAATGGAAGGAACTTTGTTATTGCTTGAGAATTCTTCACGTTTGGATCATCGCTCTGAAACTAGCAATGCATGTTAAAACTTCCATTGTCATCTAAAGCCAAATTAAAAGAGTGACCAAATATGACAGCATTCAAACAGAAATTTTAGCACTTCCTCAAAACACATAATGCAGCCCTTAGGCTTTAGCACATGAGGTTGACATTCTCTCCAGCAGCCTTAGGTTTTAGCTAATAGGGCTGGTACATGTATTAATTTCCTCAAAATAAGCAAAAAAAAAAAGAAGAAGCAATCAGCATTACAAGCTTATTGGCCAGATAAGTTCTTATTATCCTGTCTCCTCTCACACAATAAAATTGACTGCACCACTACATGTCATTATTATACATTCCTGCGTGGGAGTTTTTATTAATTTCTTTCATGCTTCACTTAAAAATCTATCATAGCATGAATTTAGGATCACACAAGAAATGGACAAGAGAAATAATTCAGTCATGCAGCTAATGATGGCAGGAGTATAGGCTGACTCAACATGCTCTATGCTATCGAGTTTTCAGTTGCTTAAAAGGCCAAAAAGGGTAGCCACTGCTTTACTGCTAGGCAAGCCTCTCATAGAGCACAGTAGAAGGAAAAAAAATGTTTTGAATTAGTTAATAACAATCATGCAAGCTGATTAAGATTATGCAGACATAAGCAAATCTAAAGCTGGGAAAAACTAACCTGTGATGATTGCATGATTTGGACAGAGATGTATTGTGAGACAACCAGCATGACAGGCAAAACAAGATATGCCACGGTATCTGACCATCCAAGGGGTGGATGTCCATCCTGAGAAAAAATCAAGCAATAAACAAGTAAGATCCACAAACATGGAAGATGGTGACCAAAAATCTTGTGCAACAAAAACCTACTAACTTGACAAAAAGTCAAAGTCTAATAATAAAAAGAAAAAACATCCAAACTAGAAAGGAGCAGAAATATAACATAAAAAATAATTGAAATCCTTTTAAGTTGTGACAAAAGATTGTTCAGCTTATTCTAACTCTCAGAAACTAACATGATTCGAGAAAAAAGCTTCCAGGTCTTGTGAAGAGTATGATGTATACAAAGTTCAAGCAGAAACCCATCCTAATCGATAACACTAGAAAGCTGAATCAAGCACTCACTACAAAAGGGAAAAGCCAAGAGATTCCACTGCCATTTTGACGAGAAGCAATTGCAGTTGGACCAGCTAGAGAGGGTATCCAAAAGAAGCCTTCTGTGAGGAGCCCCTAGATATTGGACACATAAATTAATTTAGAGAAGCGACAGAGTTAAATCCATAAAAACTAAAAGCCAAAGCAAGCAACAATTTTGATGAAGCAAGAAAAATAACATGAAAAGAATGTTACCTCGTTCGCTACATTTGAAAGGGCTCTGTAGAGTCCAATCCATACTGGAATTGTAGCAAGTGTAGGGAGACATCCTGGCATGAAGTGGGAAAAAGATATTGAAAAGACTTTTAATTAAGAAGAGCAAAGTAAATCTTAAATCGTACTCCAAAGTAGAGAAACAACAATCTTTCCAAAATGAAAAACTTATGAGCAACTTCTATAGCTCTATTCAAGATATAAATTCTAGAAAGAGCAACATAAAAGGTATTAATCTAACCCAGGAAAATTTGCGCAGGTCTCTTTCTCCAATTGGTTTTAAGTACATCTTTATGGACCTTACAGATCCCTTGAAAGAATTTAGGCAAGTGCATGCTAGAATCTCAATAATAGAAAAAAAGAAAAGAAAGTATTGAAACAAACTTATTGCACTGCAAAACCAAAACTCCTTACATAGAAAGTTGCATAACTTCCAACAAGAAGAAGCAGGACAAGTCAAGAAAATAGGTATCTATATCAACATGTGTCTACGAATGCTTCAATTACTTTATAAGAAACGAGTGTTAAAGCTACAACAAACTGCTAAACATAAGAACCTGCAAGCGGGTTTATCCCAGCTAGCTTATACAACCGAGCAGTCTCAAGTTGAATCCTCTCCTGCAGGTAAACAAAAGAATTGAACTACGTCAACAAAACGAAACAAGCTCCATGATTACAGAACACGAGCTCAAATAAATAGTTCACACTTCCCTATTTTTATAGGAGAAAAGAGATTTCAGATATACCTGATCACCGGCATAGCGTTGTTGAATGGCCTTAATTTGGGGTTGCAAAGATCGCATGGCCATAGCAGATTCCACCTGCCCACCACAACCACATCTTACACTAATTTAAGTACAGCAAAACAGAGACATACTTGAGAAATTTGCTTCAATAAAGAAACAGAACACAAACCTGTTTCTTACTCAAAGGAAATGTAGCAGCCTTAACAAGAACAGTCAAGAGTATGATAGCAAAACCATAAGCATAAGGTAAATGCACAGCAGATAACCCATCTTTCAAAACCTGTATAATTACTTTAATTAATTAACAAAAACAAACAATCATAACTTTTATTTAAAAAAAAACAAAAAAACAGAACCAAACAAACCTTTAAAGTACTCTCGAGGCCGTAAGTAATACCAGAAAGCCAATCACTGTTCTGTGTGGTACTACTATCAACAACCTGGTCCGAGTTGGAGACAGCAGCATCGGCAATTGTGTAAACAATACTCTCTGCTCGACCAAACAAGTCCTTGATTACAGCCTCCGCTTTATCCGGGTCAGGAAAGAAACCCGGTTTGAGACCGAACCGGGCGACACAGAGCGAACCGCGAGGAATTAGAGGTTTGGGAAGGTGAGTTGGGTGAAGGAGGAGAGAGTTAGAGGTTTTGGTTCGGTCAGTAAAAGGGGAGGGAGGGAGAGGGATTAGGTTTGGTATTGTACAAGAGAGATGAGAAGCCATAAGTAAACGATTGCAACTTTTTGCGGGTGTACTTGGTGGTATCGTATCTCTTTCTCTTGGTTGCCCGTGCTCCTGTTTCTGTGGAAGGAAGGAGAGGCAGAACAAGGAGCAGAAAGGTTTTTCTTCACTTAATAACTTATATATATATATATATATATATAAAAGTTAATTGTTATAGCGCATCTTAGAGAGTCTACAATAATGTGCCCCCAATGTGAAACTTTCATTAAAAAAAAGACCTTATTGTATTTTTCTCCTCCCCACTCAAGTTGAGAAAGCAAAAAGGAGCTAACCCAAGCTTAATTTGGAGAAGATGTCTTACACTCCCGTGAGATGAGGTTCTATGAGCATAAAGATTGAACTGATGGGAACAAAAGTTTTGGATGGGGGAGGGACCATTTCCGCATCAGAATTCGAAGCCACGGACATCCTCCTCTTCCATCGTGAGGCTGCCCCTAGGATCATCGTAGTTGGGGTTGGTTCCAAAGCATCCCCTGAAAGGGGGGCGAATACCTCCAAAGAAAGGGGAACAATTGCCCCCTGTTATCTCACCACACGTCTTCTTACATGTCTCTCTTCAACAAAAAAGACATCCTCATGAATCTCGTCAATAGGAGGGACATATATGGGTGACTCTTCGATGTCCATGAGAGAAATTCTTTTGACCCTTTGCCTACGTATCAAAGGTCAATTATCTTTAGAGAGGCTATCTTCAAGAGAGGAATGAGCGTGGACAGAAGGAGCACGACTGCAAGGAGACGTGGAATATGGCTGGGTAAAGAAGTTGAGGATCCATTAGCTGCAGATCCAACTTCTTTTAACAAATTCCCTGCACAAAGAAAAAGACAAATTGAAAATACACCTAAAACCAAAATAAGATGTCAAAGCAATAGCTTACCCCTAGTGCTATAAAATCTTTCGGCCATGCAGTTGATCTCGAACTAGATGCGCAACGTATCTAGCCCGGCACACACCTTTTCTTCCTTGGTGTTAAGGAAGGGCTTGTCATTTACACTTGATGGGGGTGCTCTCCAATAATGGGTACAACCTGAAGTGGCACTATACCGGTCTTGTGGCTTCATTGTTCCATGGTAGCTCACCACCACCCATTTCCCTCTCCAGCTCTTTGATCGGGATGAATTTCATTTGAAAGTCTCCCTCATAAGCCCTTTTGGGCTGTTAGCAAAATTGAAAAAACAAGGGAAGAAAGGCACCCTTTCAACGCTACTGATCAAGGTATGGCATTGCCTAAAAATCCTGACAGTAGATTCCTTGTCTAGCATTCTAAGAAACTTGTTGAGTGCCGATAGAATGGTCCACCCATTAAGCTGGAGTTGAGTTGAACTCGGATTGTAATATCTAAACACTTCTGTTACAAAACCTTGTAGAGGAAATGAGTACCCAAACTCGTACATGCAAATAGGAGATGTAATTATAAATTTGCCTCCATTGTGTTTATTAGTGACCTCTGAAACACAGTCATCAGGTCTTGGTAATGAGACTGCATAATCTCCTGGTTTAACGTTGGAGATTGGCCTCATCCACTTGGGTTGGAGTTATCGTGCTTTCAACATTATCGTGCCTCATCCACTTGGGGATGGGTCTGGTGAAATGTTAGAACCAACATATTTGGGTTCAGTATGACAAAATAATTGCTTTAACATATCTTTTTAAAACTTGGGAGAGTCTATAATAAGATGAGTCCGGTGACATGTCAAACTTAAAATAATTGGGTTCAGCAATCAGTCAAACCCAATAAAACATGGGTTTGGTGAAATGTCAGAACCAACATACTTGGGTTTAGCATATGGCTGAACCCAAGTATGTTAGGTGTGACATCTCTTTTTCAATCACGATCTTCTCTCTCTTTAGCCAGAATTCATCGACTTTCTTTATCCTTTCTTTAATACAAGGAATGAAAAATAAAAAAAATAAAGTTCTCTAACAAAAGTGAATTTCATAAATTTATAGGGATAAAAAATGTATCATTGGAAAAATAGAAGGACCAAAATTAACTTTTTTGCAAACTTTGAAACCACCACTCATTTTCTCCTACTTTTTTTATTTTGATCATTTATATTTTATCCTCTCTTAATAATCTTACTTGAATTGGCCCTCATTTTAGTTTAGAAAGGGCAAAGTTTTAAAAATAAAAAGTATTGGAACAAAAAAAAATTTCGAACAGTGAGTCCATAGTGTTTTGTGAGAGGATCCACAATGTAATTTTACATAATAAATCTCTCATGTTTTTTAGGTAGCGTTTGGTTACTATTTTGAAACAAAAGAGAAGAAAAAAATGTGTTTGTTGAAGAGACAAAAACAGAGACATAAAAATAAAATTATCTAAGACAATTTTGGAGTGAATTTTTGTACTTTCAAAACATGAGGTACAAAGAGGATATGTCTCTAGAGAAAAAATTTATTATTTTTTGTTCATAAAATATCTTTGTAAAAAACTATCAATTTCAAAATTTTTCAAGTAAGATATGTAAGAATAAAAATGATTATTATAATAGTTTTAAAACTTAACTCAGGGGTCTATCCAGGGCAAAGCGCGGGTCACTGGTCGAGGCCTGAGTTACGGGTTAGGTTAACCCAAGTCAGTGTAAGAATAAAAATAGTTATTATCATAGTTTTCAAACCCGATTCAGGGGTTGATCTAGGGCAAGGCCCGAGTCACGAGTGGAGTTGACCATTGATCTGAGTCAATATAAGGACAAAAATAGTTATTTTCATATTTTAAAAACCTGACGCGAGTGTCAACCTAGGATAAGGCCCGAGTCACGTGTTAGGAGGATCGACCCGAGTTGACCCAGGTCATAAAATAAAAGTGATTATTATCATAGTCTTAAAATCCGATTTGAGTATTGACATGGGGTAAGGCACGTGTCACGTGTTAGGAGGATCAACCTGAGTTGACCCGGGTTAACATAAAATAAAATGGTTATTATTATAATTTTAAAACTTTATTTGGGGGTCAACCCGGGGTAAGGCCTCCCC
>Ga0307515_10016848_pt1 | contig 13358 bp, 12 predicted proteins | sample 17_EM_MG_FD_194513 | JGI IMG/M metagenome (GOLD analysis project Ga0307515, IMG submission 194513) | Populus trichocarpa ectomycorrhiza microbial communities from riparian zone in the Pacific Northwest, United States - 17_EM | ecosystem: Host-associated > Plants > Roots > Unclassified | place...
TTCGGTGGCGCTGCGTGTCAGTCCTTGGTCAACAACAGTTGCCCGGCTTTTTGCAGCCGGCCCTTGAAGGCGCTTGCGATTTGACCCAGCAGCCCAGGAAGTTCGACCTCGATGGCCACCGACGTCTCCAGCACACTGATGCGGCCGGGAACGGTCTGACCCATCGTAGCGAGGCTGAACGTCAGCCGGTCGCCCTCCCAGCGTTGCGTGCAGGTGCCCGTACCGCCAGGAAGCTGGCGGACGAGGTTCTCGAAGCCGCTCTCGATGCGGCGACGCGCTTCCGCACGGCCAAGTTGGTGGGGGATGTCGACCTTGAGTGGGTTGGCCATCCGTACAGGGTGACGCATCTCGAAAGACCCCTGCTACGGAGAGGCAGTAAATCAGGCGCGGCGCAGCCACCGTGTCGCTTGTGCAGCAATGAATCTAGACCAATGGGGCTGAGCCGAAATCGCCGAGAGCGTGCGTGCACAGAATGAACTGCCACTTGGGGCAGGCCGCGCCGAATCTGCGTAAGGCAGGCGCGGCCGAATGAAGAACTGAATCAAATCTCGGTTTGCTCCTGCGGACGGGCAGCTTCCTGGCGCGCCATTGAACTAGTGATCTCGGCCATTTGTAGTCGTTCCGAACGTCGGCTCATGTCCAGACGACTTCGTGAACGATCCGTCCTTCGCAGGGACAGGACGCAATGGGCCAGCATCGTTCCCGGAACGAGCGTTCCGGGTTGATTCTGGCTTACTTAGTCAGAGCACCTGTTGTGCCTCAATTACGCGCAGACAGTCTCTGGTCAATCCAGGCAAAGGCGTCTCACCGGTTGCACGTCGTGGCCATCCGGCGCGAACGCAGGCGACACCGGCGACAGGCTCCGACGCACCTGCATTGCCACGAAGAGGGCCCCTGAGCCGCCGGTCGGATTCTCACGGCAGCCCCGCTGGCACTCGATGGCCGGTCCGCTCGCGGCGCCACTGCCGTGAGCGAACGACGGTGCCGCCTGGTGCGGGACGCGCCCAGACTTCTCGCACCCATTGAGCTCTTACAGCCGCCGGACAGCGATCCCGGAATTGAACTGCAGAGTAGATTCCACAATGCTGAACAAATGTTGGAATGCACCTCTGTTTGTCCATTAATGTGGAATTAGTGGATAGAATGAATGCAACCAATTCAGCGCTGGCGCTACGTCAGTGGTGCAGCGGCTGGCTCTTACCCCCCAACATTGACCAAGGACAGATATGGCACGCCTCATCCTCATCACCGGCGCCACCCGTGGCATCGGCCGCGAGCTCGCCGCCCAACTCGCAGCTGACGGTGACACCGTGCTGCTCGGCGCCCGCGACATCGGCGCAGCAACGAAGGCAGCCGCAGACATGGGGGGTAACGCCCACGCGGTTGAGCTCGACGTCTCGAACCAGCCGAGCGTCGAAGCGGCGGCAAAGACGATCGAGGCTGATTTCGGCCGTCTTGATGTGCTTGTCAACAACGTGGGCGGAGTCTTCGACTACGCGCAGCTGGCTTCCACGGCCGACCTCGCGGTCGTCCAGCAAGCTCTGGAAATCAACTTCTTCAGCACCTGGCGGGTTACGCAGGCGATGCTGCCGTTGCTGCGCAAAGGGCACGGTGCTCGCGTCGTCAACGTGTCAAGCGAGAAGGCTTCGCTGGAACGCATGACTGCTGGCGTACCGGCCTACAGCACATCGAAGGCGGCACTCAACGCATTGACCCGAAACCTCGGCGCGGAACTCGCCGATCAGGGCATCACCGTCCACGCCGCCTCCCCGGGCTGGACTGCCACCGATCTCGGCGGCGAAGGCGGCCGCCCCGTATCGGAGGGGGCAGCCAGCATCAAGCATGTCGTGAACTTGCCGGCCGACGCCGGCGCGAGTGGCTTCTATCAAGACGGCAAGAGCCTCCCCTGGTGACAAGGATCAGAACCGCCGCGATTTCTGGGCTTGAACGAGCCGGATCAGGCAGCGCATCAATCTCCATCACACAGACCCAATCCAGGAAGAATCATGAAAGCCGTAGGCTATAAAAAATGCGGGCCGATCGACCTAGACGACTCCCTCATCGACGTCAATCTCCCAAAGCCTGTCCCCACGGATCACGACCTGCTCGTCGAAATCGCGGCCACTGCCGTCAACCCGATCGACTACGAGATCCGTCGCGATGCTGCACCCGTCGATGGCGAAGTTCGAGTCCTGGGATGGGACGCCGTGGGCACCGTCGTAGCGAAGGGTCCGCTTGTCCAAGGGTTCGAGACCGGCGACAGGGTGTACTACTGCGGCGCCATCCGGCGGCAGGGATCCAACGCCGAGTACAACCTTGTCGATGCGCGCATCGCGGCGAAGGCGCCAGCCTCCCTGTCCAATGCCGAGGCGGCCGCATTGCCGCTGACCTCGCTCACTGCGTGGGAGATGCTGTTCGAACGCCTGGACGTCACACGTCCCGTACCTGGAGCGGCCCCGGCCGTGCTCATCATCGGCGGCGCGGGCGGTGTTGGGTCGATCGCGATCCAACTGCTTCGCGCCCGAACCGACCTGACGGTGATTGCTACCGCATCGCGCCCTGAAACCAAGGAATGGTGCGCCAAGCTCGGGGCGCATCATGTCGTCGATCACAGCCAGCCACTGGCACCGCAAATCGAAGCGCTGGACATCGGCGCGCCTGGCTTCGTCTTTGCAACGGCCGGCTCCATCGAGTATCGCGACGACATCGTGAAGTTGATGTCGTCCCAGGGGCGCTACGGCTATATCGACAATCCGAAGACGTTCGATGTGAACCCCTTCAAATGGAAGTGCATTTCGGTTCACCTTGAGGCGGTCTTCATGCGCTCCTTGATGCAAACAGTGGATATGAGCGTGCAAGGCGACATCCTCCGACAGGTGGCCGATCTGATCGAGGCCGGAAAGATCCGGACGACTCTGACCGAAACTCTGGGCACGATCAACGCGGCCAACCTCATGCGCGCGCACCGGCTGTTGGAGAGCGGCAAAGCGCGCGGCAAGATCGTGCTTGAGGGCTTTTGATCGAGGCCTCCACGCGAGCGCCACGTTGGCGCCGCCGAAGAATCGCGTCGCCTTACGGAATTCAATGCTTGAAGTGAATACCACCACGATGATCTCTCGTGAAGATCGCCGCGAGGTCGAAACCCAATCCCCGCCTTATCCATACCCATTGCTACGGGCTCGAGGCGCGTGATCTCGAAGCAGTAGCCGCGTTCGTCGAGGATGCGATCTGGCATATTTCCGAGAAGCAGGCCCTCCATGGCAAGGCGGAGAGGCTCGCGTGGCTGCGCCAGAACACCCCTGTGTACGCAGCCCATCTTTGACCGCAGCACCTTGTCGGCAACGTCCTCATCGACGTCGCCGAAGATGGGAAGACGGTCCACAGCATGTCGTCCGTCGTCGTATCGCATCTGAGGGATGATTCGGCGGTGCAGTCGACCGCGCGCGGACGCCATGAGGATCGCTTTGCTGTGCGCAACGGTGTTTGGCACCTTGCGTAGCGACGAGTCCACATAGAAGGCCGCGAGGGCCCCAGGCGACCTTGGTTCCGGTACGGAAAGGAGTGCGAGGCTCCGGGGTCTGCAGCCACGATAATTCAGCAGCATGGAACCCACGTCATCATCCCGTCGCGTCATTCAGTCGGTGCAACGGGCCTTCGACTTGCTGGAGCGCGTGGCCAAGCAGCCCGAAGGCGCACGACTGAGCGAACTCGCGGACGGCACCGACCTGAACCGCAGCACCGCGCACAATCTGCTCGCGTCACTCGAAGAACTCGGGTACATCACGCAGGACCGGAAAGGCGCGGCTTACCGGCTGACCGGAAAACTCAGGCAGCTTCTGGGGCCGGACGCCGAAGCCGAGCACGCGCTGCGCGCCCGCATCCGGCCAGTGCTCCAGGCCGTGAGCGGGGAGTCTGGCGAGTCCGCGTTCCTGGGCCTGGTCAGCGGCAGCGACTACCTGTGTGTGGACGCCGTGCAGTCGGACAAGCCGCTGCACCTGGCCATCAGGCCGGGCGAGCGAACTCCGCTGATCGGTCAGGCGCTGGGCCATGCCCTGCTGGCGGCAGACACCGACCTCGCCGACTCCGTCCGGGCCCAGGATCCGGCGCGGTGGAAGCGTCATGCCAAGGAGGTCGACGACGCACAGCGGAAAGGCTTCGCCCTCGACCTCGACAGCGACAAAGCTGGCATCTCTTGCGTCGCGGTCGCGGTCACTCCGCGGGCTGCCATTGCCATCGCGGGGCCGACGAGCCGCTTGCCAAAATTGCGTCTGATCGAGATCGCGCAGCACATCCGCCAGGAGCTGGACAAGGCGCGACCGATGGGCCAAGGCTGGTTGTGATGCGATGCGGCGGAAGCTGCCGTTGACCAGCACCTGAACTGGCCGATAGTGTGAGCACGCGGCCGCATCGGGAACAAGCCAGCAGGCACGCGGCAAGCAAATCGCCGTGATCTTGCGGCACCGGCTGGAACAACCGGATCGACTAGCCCGGCATCTAATTGGCGCCTAGCCTGAGGGGATGCCCATTCTCTTCGGCGCATGTTCTGAATCCCTCAGGGAAGTTGATATGAGGCGCTTCCACTTCGCGCAGTGCGCTTTGATGGCATCACTTGGTCTCGGAGTGTGCGGGCACAGGTAAGGCGATGCCCCCGCCGCGCCCCATCGGGCCGGACGGCAGCCGAGCGTGACAGCCGACGGAAGCGAAGATGTCCGCCCATCGGCGAGACAGAGCAAGGCCGTGCGGCTATTTCCCTTGATAGGGTTTGATACTTTTCACTTGCCAGTGGCGTACGCTCGCTTTTAGCACGCGATTCTGAACGCCCGGATCCTGGCTCACCCATCGTTCCGCCGCTTCGATGCTCTCCGCTTCGAACACGACCATGCCTAGCACCTTGTCCTCGGTGAGCGTGCCGAGCAGTCCGCCGGCCAGGAACTTGGGCCCGAGGGTTTGGCCATAGGCAATGTGTTCCTTGATGTTGGCCTGCTCAGTGATGTTCTTGCAATTTTCATAGGCGGAACCGCGTTCATAGATGACCGCGAAAACGCCGGCCTTGGCAGCGGCTGCTTCTTGCGCAACGGCGATGGGCGCGAAGGTGGCAACTGCAGCGAAAGACGCGATCGCTGCAAAAGCCAGCGTCAGAATAGTGCGCCGGCCGGTAAAGCAGCCGGCTTGAATCGCCCGGGTAGTGCGAATCTTCATGCGGACACTCCGATGTCGAGATGAGGCAAATGCGACTCGACTAAACAATGAATCGATCTCATTGATTCGCCGATCGGTCGTGTGCTTGTGTCAGCGTTTTAAGCCGCTTCAGTGCGATATGTTGGCGAAATCTACGAAGAAGCGGTAGATCGATCCGCTTGATTTGTTGCCTGATTCGGAGGTGAACGAGATTCCTTGCGGTCAGGCCGACGTCCAACTCGGCCTGCGTCCAGCTTGCGGGAACGGTATTCGTCAGGCCATCGCGTTCTTATGGTGGATCGCAACCGCGTCGCTGCGATGAGCCTTGCCACGCTGCTGCGTCGGCACAGGCAGGAGATGGAGCCGCCGGACAAGTGGCGCGGCCCACGGCCGCGGCGGGCCGGGGCAATCTATCGATCAAACGCTAGGCGCGGCGATTCTGAGCGCCTGGATAACTGTCTTCAGCGCGCGCGTGGGGTGACGACGACTCGTGTAGTACGCATGAAGGCCCGGGAAGCGCGGGCACCACTCCGGCATGACCTGCTTCAAGCTTCCGTCCTCGATGTATCGCTGCACCAGATCGGCCGTGACGAACGTGAGTCCGTGTCCTGAAAGGGCGGCTTGAAGCATTGGATAGACGCTGGTGAAGATCGACTGACCAGTGACCTTCACTTCAGTCGGACGACCCTCGTGCTCGAGTTCCCAGGCATAGAGGCCGCCACTTGTTAACAGCCGCAGCGTGATGCAGTTGTGGCGCAGCAGGTCCTGTGGCGTCCTCGGCTCGCCATGGATCGCCAGATAGGCGGGAGAGCCGACGATGGCAGTAGGCTGGTCGTCGGTCATCCGCACTGCCACCATGTCCTTCTCGACCTGGTCGCCCCAGCGCACGCCAATGTCATAGCGCTCGGCGACGATGTCGACCATGCGGTAGTCCGTGCCGATCTCGACTTTGAGCTCAGGGTACATGTGGAGCAGCGGATCCAGTCGCGGCCAAACGACGGATTCGACGATATGGTCGATCGCCGTGATTCGGATCGTTCCTGAAACCTTGTCGCCAAGTTCACTGACCGCCGCGATTTCGTGCTCGATTTCCTCCAGCCGAGGCCCGACAGAGCGCATCAGGCGTTCGCCTGCTTCCGTCATGGAGACGCTTCGCGTAGTTCGCGTGAGCAGCCGTACGCCCATGCGGGCCTCGAGGTCGCGCACCGAATGGCTTACGGCGGATTGAGAGACACCCAGCTTCGCCGCGGCGCGCGTGAAGCTGCGCTCGTTGGCGACAGCGAGGAAATTCATGATGTCGTTGATTTGCATTGCCACGGGCGCCTCCCTCCATGGCTCTGCATTGGTCATGAGCCGAGACGAATGCTCGCACATTGATTTATGAACTGCAGCTCATAGCCGCATGCATTCGAGAGGGAACCGGGATGCCATCCGGCTCCTAGCATTGGCGCCTGAACTCGATCATCACTCTGAGTTCCATCAGCAAAGGCAACATCATGATCAAAGATAAGGTCGTCATCATCACCGGCGCATCGTCGGGAATCGGCGAAGCAACGGCAAAGCTGCTGGCTGCTAAGGGCGCGAAAGTTGTGCTTGGTGCGCGTCGCGAGGACAACATCAGGGCGATCGCGGACTCGATCCAACAAGCCGGCGGTCACGCGGTCTATCAAGCCCTGGATGTGACAAAGCAAGAGGACAACGACCGCATCGTCGCGCTGGCGCAGGCGGAATTCGGACGCGTCGACGTGATCTTCCTCAATGCAGGGCTGATGCCGCTGTCGCCCCTGTCCGCATTGAAGACCGATGATTGGCACCAAATGGTCGACGTCAACGTGAAGGGCGTGCTCAACGGTGTGGCGGCGGTCCTGCCCGCTTTCCTGAAGCAGCGAGCCGGACACGTCATCGCCACTTCGTCGGTCGCAGGGCTCAAGGCCTACCCGGGTGGCGCGGTCTATGGCGGTACGAAGTGGTTCGTCCGGGACTTCATGGAGGTACTGCGAATGGAGTCGGCCATGGAGGGCTCCAACATTCGCACCGCAACCATATATCCCGCCGCGATCAACACGGAACTGCTCACAACGATCAGCGAGAAGAGCACGCTCGAGCAGATGCAAGGGATCTACGACAAGTTCGGCATTGCACCGGAGCGGATCGCCAGCGTCGTCGCCTTTGCCATCGATCAGCCCGAAGACACCACGATCAACGAGTTCACGGTGGGCCCGGCGAACCAGCCCTGGTAATCCATGATTTGGGGAGACGCTAGTGCATGTCATCTGTCGACCCGCTGCAGACCATCGCAGTTGCATAAATTGGTCGATCGAAACGACGCGCCAGTGGTCATGAGCCCACCACCCTAGGGCTGTTCGTTCGCGCTATGCGGACAGTGAGCCGTGTCGCAGTCCGTCGGGTGTGGATCCGGTCCAGTCGTGGAAGGCCCGGAAGAACGAGTTCGGATCCCCAAACCCCAGCAGGAACGAGATCTCACCGATCGACAAGGTCGTCTGCGTCAGATAGTGGCGCGCCAGTGCTTCACGCGTTTGATTGACCAGCGACTGAAACGTCACGCCGTCATCCCCTAACCGACGTTGCAACGTGCGGTTGCTCATCGCAAGGCGGCCAGCGATAGCGTCCATGGTGGCCTGCCCACTGGGGAGCGCCTCCAGCAGCACGGCACGAACGCGTTGGCTCGTGGACGCGCTCACGTCGAGTTCCGTCAGGCGGCGACGCAGGTCGGGCTCGAAGACCCGCCAGATCGCGTCGTTGGCGGTCAAGAAGGGCAGCTCGGCGTCTGATGCCGAGAAGCTGATGCTGGCGGTCTTGCCTTTGCGGATCGATGCACCGAAGTAGCTTTCGTAAGTAGGCAACGGATCCGGGATGGTGGGCATCGTGACCTGGACTGAGCGGATGGGCTCGCGCGTGGCCAGTTGCGCCAGGCGCACGAAGAATGCGAGCTCACTGACCATCACGGCCAGCGGAGGCGCGACCCGGGCGTCCAACCAACGTGGGCTCAGTGACAAGCCCCCACGCTTGTCGACCGACACATCCAGCGCCATTGGCGCCACCAGTCTCTTGTAGTGGGACAGGCGTTGTGTGGCCAGCCGCAAATTCGGGCTGCACAGCGCTGCGAAGATCGGCGGCGAAAAGACCTCGGGTGTGATCGCCTTGACCAGTCGCAACGGGAACAGCGGATCGTCCACCGCGGCCTCGAGGCTGTGCCAGAAGCTGAAGTACTCGTCCGTGCTCAGTGCGGCCTGCGGCCGCGTCAGAAGGTCCTCTGGCAAGCCGGCGCGGCGCATCACGTCGGCCGGCTTCACCCCGAGATCCTTCAGCAAGGTGCGCCAACCGGCCTCTACGGGGAATGTCTTGGCTTGTGTCATGTCCGGCTCGAGCGAAGAAGCTCAGGTGAACTGGCTCATGATGGCCTTGTCGTAGACCCGATCGCCGAAGAACTTGCGAAACAGAATCAGCGGCCGCGCCAGCTTGCCGACGGCATAGCGGGTCTGGGGCCTCTTGGCCGCGATCGCCTTGACGATGGCGTCGGTCACGACCTCGGGCGACGAAGCCGCGCCGGGTTTGCCGTAGGTGTCGCGCGTCCCCTTCGCAATGCCCTGGGCGAGCGCTTTGTAAGGACCCTGACCGGAACGCTTCAACATGGGATCCAGCAACACATTGCCGAACTCGGTCGCGATGATGCCCGGTTCGATGATGACCACATCGATGCCGAAAGGCGCCAACTCGATGCGAAGGCAGTCACTCCAGCCCTCGATCGCATGTTTCGTCGCGTGATACCAGGCACCCAGCGGCGTGTAGATCTTTCCGCCCATCGATGAGAGGTTGATGATCTTGCCTGCCCCCTTCACGCGCATCGCCGGCAGCAGCAGTTGCGTCAGGCGTGCCAGGCCGAAGAGGTTGACCTCGAACTGGTAGCGCGCATCGGCGATGCTGGTCTCTTCGACCGAGCCGAACATGCCGAAGCCAGCGTTGTTGACGAGCACGTCCACGCCGCCATGGGCGGCGGTGATGGTCCGGACAGCCGCGACGATGTCGTCCTCCTGCGTGATGTCCATCTTCAATGCGATCCCGCCCATCGCTTGCAGGTCTTGCATCTGCTCGAGCCGGCGAGCGGCGACGTAGACCGTATGGCCGTCGCTCAGCAGGCGCTTGGCGGTTTCCTTCCCCATGCCAGACGACGCGCCCGTGACAAGAATGGTGCTCATGTGTTTCCTCTTTGTGTTCTGGCGCCCATTGCGGTAGTGAACGGACGGTGAATGGAAGTCTAGGCAGGGTGAGGCAACGGCTGACTAGCAGAACGCGCCATAGCGCTAACCATCCGTGCCACGCACTCTGCTTCATATTCGGCTTTTTGGTCGTTGAGCCGTAGATCGGGCGGCACTTCTGGTTCTTCGCGGATCCGAACGGGTTGCCGCTGTAGGTTTACAAACCACGACGCGCTCACGCGCACTTGTCTCAAGCGACGATCCACCATATACTGAACTAAATGGTTCAGTGTTCACCCCATCTCGACGCCTCCTTCGCCGCGCTGTCCGACCCGACCCGGCGCGGCGTGATCGAGCAGCTCTTGCGCCAAGACGCCTCGATCACCGAGCTCGCCCAGCGCTTCCAAATGACACTGACGGGCATGAAGAAGCACGTCGGCGTGCTTGAGCAGGCGGGGCTGGTCACCACCGAGAAGGTAGGGCGCGTGCGCACCTGCCGGCTCGGGGAGGGCGCGTTGGACGAGGAGTGGGCCTGGCTGGAACGCTACCGCCGCATGTGGACGGCGCGCTTCGATGCACTGGACCAGGTCGTCGAGGAACTGAAACGCAAGGAGAGAGACGATGGTCGAAAGAAGTGAGCCCGTGGGCGCGAAGCATCCCACCTCGGTGGAGCGTAGGTCCGACCGTGAAGTGATCGTCAGGCGCATCTTCGACGCGCCCGCGCGCCTGGTGTTCGAGGCTTGGACGCGGCCTGAGCTGTTCAAGCAGTGGTGGGTGCCGAAGTCGATCGGCTTGGTGCTGTTGTCCCTGGAGCAGGACGTGCGCGTGGGCGGCGGCTACCGCCTGGTGTTCGACCTCGGCGACTCGAAGACGATGGCCTTCTTCGGCAAGTACATCGAAGTAACGCCGCCGTCTCGCCTATCTTGGACGAACGAGGAAAGCGACGACGGCGCGGTGACCACCGTCACGTTCGAGGAGAAGGACGGCCAGACGCACCTGACGTTCTCCGAGCTCTACCCGACAAAGGAAGCGCTCGACCGCAACATCGGGAGCACGGAGGGTCTGCCCGAGCAGTTCACGCAACTGGACGCGTTGCTCCCAACGCTCATCTGACGCCGGGAAGCTCATCAGTCGCCGTCAAGACGGGACGGCTGGCCGCGTACCTCTCAAGTTCTACGTCGAGGCGCCGGAGGGAACATTGGCCTTGCCGTCGCTGCGATGATGCTCACGGCGAGCAATGCGCCAGTTGAAGGAGCTGGGCCGTTCTACACGACTCGCTACGACCCGCTTAAGGGTTAAGGATGCGTTGAATTGGCGCCCACTTGGGCGCCGGTGTGAAGTTGAGAAGAGACGGCAATGGCGTTTGCGACCCACTTCGTAGCTGGATGGCTCGATGATGGTTACGCGTCTCGCGTTGCTCCTTATACCCATCCGCAGCCAAGGACATCAGGCTGAGCACAATGAACGCATGGGCGGCTTTCTTTGCAGGGCCGCGTACGCACCTGCTGAGTAAGCGGCCAAGGCCGTCGGCCTCGCGTGGTCTGAGGACTTCTTCATTGACTAGGTCAACGACCGGCGCCAGTGATCTGGTCAAGTCCTTCCACGGTGTCAGGGTGGAACGCCTGGCCGTTTACCATCAAGTTCCAGTCTTATCTTTCTGCCTTGGGCTGACTCGGCTGGTACCAACTTGCGGCGTCACGCCGCATTCGTTCGCGCCTTTGCCAATTCTCCGGATCCGGCGTGACTTCAAAAGGGCGTATCACGCCGCGGACTTGCTCGGCGATCTCCGCCCAGCGAGTCATCTGCGAGGGGGCGAAGGCGACTCTGATTTGCGTGCACCTTTCGGCCGTGCATTGGGTGTGGTACGGGACCGTAACTCCGCACTTCTTCCACGGCCTGGTGCGGTCGCCCCCGTAGTAGTCAACGCTACAGAAGATGACGTAGCGAGGATCCGCCTTGACCTCATACGCCTCCATGCGCGGGGTCGTGTAGGGCTGAGTTGTGTCGTGCGCAGCGATCCGGAAGTCCGGATTCGTGTCAGGCAAGGGCTTCCATCCTTCAACCTCGACCAGTCTGCGAAATTGCTCCCCAGACTTCGGACTCAAACGGAACTTGACGTCGAGGTTGAGTATTTGATCCGGAGCAGCCTCACGTTCATAGACTTCGCGCTCGCGCTCCGACATGAGGGCCTGCACAGCGACGGGCACTCGTGCGCGAGGTACCCGTACTTGATACTCGGTGAAGTTCTGAGCACGCTCGTTCGGCGCGACCCACTCTTCTTCGACTACAAACGCGGCGTCCGCGAATTCGATACGGAACGAACGTATCGTGCGCTCGTGCGGCAGAGTCAGTGACCAGACCGCAAGCGCGAGCAACAGTGTAAAGAATGCCGCGTCCCCGACTCGTGATCGCCAGCGGGCGCTAAGCATTGACGGCCTTCGCATAGTTGCCCCCACACATTCGTACCTCAACGGAGTTGCGAACTTGCCCAACTGGTCCAAGGCGACGCCGGCATTGACTCCAGAGAAAATCTCTACCGCACTCCCGTTCACCGCCTTCTTGTTGAACACGCTGAGCCTCCATGCGACTGCCGTAGTAACGGTTCGTTCGGTCTGTGCAATCCTGCACAGGCTGGCTGAATAGGTCTGACCGCATTGTGGCTACAGACCGGGTGGCGCTTATGGTGCCGCATCGCAACGATGCCGCCGACCGACATGCCGACTACACCCGACCCCATCCTGGCTGCCGACGAACCGGCCAGCCCCGCCCGGCGTGCCTTGTCCTTGGGACTGAGCTTGTTTCCGTTGATGCCTCTGTTGCAGGCCTGTGGCGGCGAGGTAGGGCAGCAGGCGTCTGCGACTGACCCCGAGCGGGGCGCACAGGCGGGTGCGCCGGGTGCCCAGCCCGCCTCAGTCACTGGCGTCTTCCAGCATCCCGGCCTTCTCGTCACGGAGCCCGACTTTGCGCGCATCCGCGCCCACATCGCCGCGGGCGAGCAGCCGTGGACACGGTGGTGGGACCAGCTTTGCGCCGACCGCTTCTCAACCCTGAACACCAGGCCGTACCCGCTGCCGGCCGTCTACCGGGCCGACAACAGCAAGAACGCGCTGTACGTCGACCTTGATCGGGCCTGGTTCCTGACGCTGCGCTGGAAGCTGTCCCAGGACACGCGCTATGCCGACAAGGCGGTGGAGTTCCTGGACGCCTGGGCGAACACGCTGAAGGAGGTCGCCACCGTACCCCCCGGATCGACCGCCCACGACGACCACACCTACATCCTGTTGGCCGGCATACAAGGCCACCAGTTTGCGCAGATCGGCGAGATCCTGCGCACCTACCCCGGCTGGGCGCCGGAGAGCGTGAAGCGCTTCCAGCAGATGATGCTGGATGTGTTTGGGGCCATCTGTTTGGGGTTTCTCAACAAGGTCTCCCTTGGCTCGCATGCCAACTGGGACCTGGCCTCGCTGTGCGGCGCCATGGCCATCGGTGTGTTCTGCGACCGGCCCGAGCTGTATAGGCAGGCCTGCGACTACTACGCGGGCAACAACCGGGGCAAGGTGGCGACGTTCGGGAACGGCTCCATCGTGCACAGCGTCTACTACATGCACCCGGGTCATTTCGGCCAGTGGGAGGAGAGCGGCCGCGACCAGGGACATTCAACGCTCGGCATGTCACTCGGTGGCGACCTGCTGGAGATGGCCTGGAACCAGGGCGACGACCTCTACGGTATGTACAACAACCGCTTCCTCGCGGCGGCCGAGTACGTGGCGCGCTCCAATCTGCTGGACGAGAACGGCAACGTCTACCCCATGCCCTATGCGGCCGAGCAGAACCCGCCCGAACCCCACCCCTCCAGGTGGACGCAGGTGAATCAGTCGTTCCAGCACCGCCGCAACGCCTGGGAGCCGATCTACAACCACTACGTCAACCGCATGGGGCTGGCCGCGCCGAACGTCGCACGCA
>Ga0307515_10016849_pt1 | contig 13357 bp, 6 predicted proteins | sample 17_EM_MG_FD_194513 | JGI IMG/M metagenome (GOLD analysis project Ga0307515, IMG submission 194513) | Populus trichocarpa ectomycorrhiza microbial communities from riparian zone in the Pacific Northwest, United States - 17_EM | ecosystem: Host-associated > Plants > Roots > Unclassified | place...
CTATATTAGTAGGACTGTAGGGGGTATTATAGGGTACTAGTTTTGGGGCGGGGTAGCTAAGATTAGTCAGCACAGAGCCTCAATTTAAGTTTTTGTAGCTCTAGAAAGATACCCCCTACAGCTTCACCAATATAGCTTTATATTTTAAAAATAAAGACTTATTTTATAGCTTTAGAATAAAGCTATAAAATTAGCTACTATTTATATATATTAGAGCTATATTGGTAAAGTTATAGGGAGTGTATCGTTTTAATAGGGTGGGCGGTACGCGACGTTCGGCTTTACCCCCTACAGTCCTACTAATATAACTCTAAATTATATAAATAGGGGTTAGTTTTATAGCTCTAGTAGAGGGCTATAAAATAAGGCCCTATTTATAAATTATAAAGCTATATTAGTAAGGTTATAGGGGGTAAATCATTTTGATAAGGTGGGCGATGCGCGACGTTCGCCTCTAAGCGAGTTACTTATTATAGTTTTCTTATCTACTGCAACTCGCTTCCAGATAAGAGCCTCCCACATCAAAATATCGTCTTTGTATACAAATTCTCATACAAATCAAATATAATCGTATGTGCAGCACTTTTTTTTAACTTAAAAATATATAAAGCTCTATTTCTTACTAGCTTTTCTATTACCAAGTCTTGGCAGGTGTTTCAGTCGATATAGCACCCCCATTAAGCCGTCGCAAACGAGTTGCGTCGCAGGTCTTAGTACCTTAACGCGCTCTACGAGGTCGCCCTAGCTCTAGTTCTCTTACTAGAAATACTCTGCGCACTAAGGTTATACCTAAAAAAGCTAAAGCTAATGACACGGAAGCTTCTCCTATTGCCGTTAAAGTAAGTAATAATAAGGTTAACTTCTTAGATAAGGACGATATTAGGATTAATAAGGATAAGAACTATAGCTCGCCCACTACTATCCCTCCTAGTAGGGAGGGCTTTATTCTAGCTGGTATACTACCTCCAGACTATCCTCTTAATAATTATAAGGTAACTTAACTGGCAACACAAACTTTACCGCGGCGGCGACATTAGTTAAAAAAGGTAGTAGAGAATAAGGAAGTATCCTCTTAGCAATCTTCTAAATAGGCTAGGAAAAAGACATTAAAGAAGCTAAAGCCTTATAAGAAGCTACCTCCTCAACCAGTATATAAATCGCTGTGTATAATACTAGTAGAATATTAAGCTACTAAAGCTGCTATAAGAAAGGAGTCTCCCTTAGTATTATTTAAGGCTATATCTAAACCAGATATAATATAGGAGCCAGAGCCAGAGGTAGATTTAGAAATTATTTAATATACTCTTACTTGGCGTATAGTAGTAGGAGTAATACTGCTTGCGAATACTGCTAAAAGAGTGCATATATATGGAGGTTTTGTATACTTTTAATTAATTGCCTAGATTAATGAAGTTCAAACAAAACACCTAGGGCGATTTAAGCCTATTGCCTTAATTTAAGCTACAGCTTCCTATAATTGGGGTACTAAAAAAGATAAAGTTATTATAGATCTATATAGCCATAAAGATATCTAAGCTATAGATTTTGTCTTAGACGCTTAGTATAGTAATAAAAGGAAGGGCTTAAAACTAGAGGCTACTGTAACACTTTTAGAGCTCCCTACAACGTTAAATCCGTTAAATTTACTAGGAGGCCATGCGACGTAGGCTCTTAGTACTTAACTAGAAATACTTATAGATGCTATAACTAGCTAGAGTAAGAAAGGGAAGGCCTCTAGTAGCAGTGCTACTGCTATTTAACGCCTAAATTTACCTAGCACTATGCTAAATAAAGTTATAGCTAAGAACGGAGGCCTACTAATCGCATTTTAATGGGAATGCAGAACCGACGCATACTAAAACAATAGGCGTACTTACTAGGTTAATGGCAACCTAAATTACCTAGTAGATTACTACCTAATTAATAGAAGTATAATAACATCATAGGGGAACAAGATCCTTAAGGGGAAGGCTACTGCTAATAAGCCTCCTGCTTAAATTGCGATCCTATTAAGCCAAAAGAACGGTGCAATAAGGGCGCAATAGGCAAAGACCGTGCTCAATCATCCAACGAACTTCCCCCCCTATACCCCCTACCAACTACACCCTGCTTAATATTAACACTAGCAGCATATACAGTACGCTCCTTACCTATATTAGCAGGCCGTTATACCCTAGCAACCTCCTTAGTAACCTCCTCCGGCAAAGCCGGACGATTTAAATTAAGCAGTAGAGCCTCCAATAAGCCCAATTGCGCCTAGGCTTAATCCTACCGCAGAGTTTCGTAACTACTTTAACTGGCTTTAAACGCAGCCACATTAGAGCTCAGTAGAGCTAATTACTAAGCTTAATTATATTGCTGACACCCTACTTAAAAACAATTATGACTTAGAGGCCTTGCGGAATAAGAATAAAATTAGTAATAGCATATGGGAAGACCTTGGCTTTAAGGGAGGTGCCCTATTAAAGCTTTGACGAGACCTAAGGGCTTATAGGAAGTTTAAATTTGGGTAAGCTTTATATTCTTCTAGTGTCTTTTACACCTATTATATATATAAGAAACTAACTAGTCAACTACCAGATAACCTACGTGCTGGAAATGCGATCGCGCAGCTATATAATTACCTATATTTTATATACCAAATCTTAAAAAGCTTCTAAAGTCTATATAGTTACCAAGACTATAAATATTGCGTCAAACCCACGTCTTAAGGTTATAAAAAGTAAGCTTAATTAGGTTAAACTCTGGAGAATATAGTGGCAGATACTCTATATAGACGCTAGCTCTCTCACAGAGAGTTCAGAGCTCCTACTTTCTGTCAACTTTTATATATATATACTCATCTAATTTAACTCCCCTACCTAGTTCCTGTGAATTAATGCGTTATCTATAATTAAGATTATACTAGGTATACACTATAGTAGAACTATAGCCTTAATCTAAGCATTAAATATTTCGGCAGTAACAGAGCCTTAATATATTAACGTCCCCTTAAGGAAGCCATTATAGGTATAGGCTGGTAGTATACTCTACCGCTTAAAGCGTTGAATTAAAGAGACCTTAATTGCAGGTAGATTGATAGGACTCTACCCAAACTTCCTATACCTAGTTCTCTCATTGACTCCTAATTTATTAATAAACACTAACTAGTAAATGTCCTATGCGATCTGGCGTCCCTTCTATAGGGAACGTAGATCCTCTACCTACTTAAGCGCTTTTCTTTATACTACCTTCCTGCTCTATTAAAGGCGTAAAAGTGTTTTCTAGATGGTTAAGAGGCCTATAATTACATTAAATTCGTTATATAGAAACTAGGCCATTTTATTAAGGAAGGCAGTTAGCCGATCGGTAAGAAATGTAAGGAGAGCCTATATTAAAATCGGTTAGAAATTAACCAAACACTATAACGTTAATCGTCACGTACATTCTTATGTAAAGTAGTAAGAACTTAAGGCCTCCCTATTCTAGCAAGGCTTAGTAGGTAAGAAGTCCCCTATATATCTAAGGATATTCTAATACGGTATATCGTCGTCTTATATATTTAAGTGGCTGCAATAATCCATTTAACTGCCTAGCCATAGTATAAGGCGACGCAGATCAGCTAGACATAGTAGGGAGGAAGCCTTAGGCCCATGGTGAGAAAATAGAGTTAAGAAAGTATGCGCATATGATTATATTTGATTTGTATGAGAATTTATATACAAAGACGATATTTTGATGTGGGAGGCTCTTATCTGGAAGCGAGTTGCAGTAGATAAGAAAACTATAATACCTCAGCGAGCTCAGACTAAGAAATCGATTGTGCGGATATAGGAATATCCGCACCGTCCGCTAAGCTGATTTAGGACGGCAATCGTTTTCTTGGTCTAAGGCACTTTGGCGAGCTTTATAGAAAACCTAAACACGGTTTATATAAGAAGACCTTATTAACTTTAACGAAATTGATCTACCCTCCTACAATACCTATTAATATAAAAATTACACCAAATTATAGAGAAAAGCCTACTCTATAAGTTATGAGATCTTTAGCTCCTTATACACGCGCGACGTTAAGAGGAATTTATCGCCGTAGAGGCCCCAATTCTACCTCTATACCGCCGAGCCGTGCAGTAAACACCAACGCTAAACGCTTATATTCACGCCGCTAGCCCTCTATATAGCTAGCGGATATTCTAGCGGATATTCTAGCGGATATTCTAGCGGATATTCTATCTGCCAGTTAGATAAAGATATTAAAGGAAGAGAAGGTTAACATTATAAAGGACCTTCTACATTAATGGGGCTAGTCTTTTCGCAGGCTAATCTTTAAGTACTTAAAAAGCGAGAACGAGCATAGAGGTAATAGGAAGAAGAAGAAAGTAGGGGACCTACTTGTTGCTTTACTAGAGGAAAAGGAAATACAAAAAGAGCTTATTAATAGGGCTGAAATTTATACAACACTGGTAACCTATACTACCCGCTGTATCCAGAAAGAACTCCGCTAACTACAATTATAACGCGGCCCCTTTAATATATAAACTCCAGATATAGAGTTTTAGGATATTAACCTTAAGAATGCGGCCCAGTTTGTTTAGTAGTACGGTCCGCTACTGTTCTAGCTTATTAAGGGGATATCCGCACTAAATAGAGAGGAATATAGTTGGGATCCATACGGCGAACGTATAGTTATAGTTGCCTCTATATTCCTCCTAGGGTTTGCCTAAAACTCCGCAAATAGTTTCGCCCGTCCACTTAGTCTATATCTTTAGGCGCTTAGTATAAAGCGCCATATACTATCTTTCCTATATAGCCTTAGTCTAATTAACAGTTATAAAACTCTTAACGCTAAAAAGCTTAGGCTAGCTAAACGTTTTAAAGAAGGTCCTATTAATTCTAATAGCCCTTCTAACGCTAATAACCCTTAAAAAACTAATTAAGTCTCTATCTATTTATAATAATGTCTATATTATCTATAATAACTTTAACTATTGCCAAAAGACTTAACATTAAGTTATTAGCGAGATTGGTAAGTTTAATTTACATACTACGGGAAAGATTTTACGCGGAGTCTGCATGCCTAAAGGGGGCCTTAAGCAGTCAATGCTGAACAACACCCATTAACTTAAGCTAGATAAGGTTATTAATATAGCTAGGAATAGGTTTAATAACCTTTAGAAGTGGATATTTATAAGTTTTATTACGGACGCCATCTAATACGCGTATTCTACTGCAGTTAATAGCATATTTAACTCTAACGCGGACATTAAATATCCGCGTATACTAGTAGTTAATATTCTCCCTTATAGAAGGATAGAGTATATAACTCTAGGACCTATTTTAGATAGCGAGGCTTCTATTAACGGCAACTATCGCATAATAGAGAATATCTTCCTAGAACAACTGTAGTATAATTATAAAACTGCTTTTAACGACTAGCTTTTCCTAGTATATAAAGATTAGAAAACTGTAAAGCTTATCTAATTATATAAAGAGGAGCGGGTTAAGGCGGAAGGTGCGTATAATAGCTATAAGTGGGTGTTGCCTATTCTAGGGCTATGGTATATGCGATTAAACTTCCTATATATAATTATGCGTACGTTCTATAGGGGTAAGGAAGCCGCGCAGCAGTTTTTAGCGTTTTACGCCCATATAAACTACCTAGGACGGCGTAATATTCTTAGGGAAAAGGCCCTGTTTTATTATATAGAAGAGCTAATCCTCTAAAGCTTTAACGCTCGTATTATTGCGTTATTTCTACTCTATATCCGCAACAAGTGCAATATTAAGGCAGATGGTGAGGCTAAGCGATATATGCGAAACCTATCTCCGCAGCAATTTCTGGAGCATATTAAGGATATCCGCACAGCAGCTTTTTTAAGAGATGTATGCCGCGATGCAAATTAGTGCTTAGAGCCACCTGCTAACGCACGTTAGCCAGCAGCGACGTCGTCCTCTGCGGGTACATTAAGCTCCGCCGCTAATAACTATAATATAGAGTTCTTTAATTATATCCGGTTCCTATAGGTTATTAATACTTATAAGCTTCTAAAATACGCTATTAAGCATGCGGATATCGGACTACTAAAGTGTATAATCCCCTGCCTTTACTTATACTTTGCTAAAAGCTTATTAAAGAACTATACATATAATATGCTGATCCTATAGCAACTAGTTAGAATAAGCGCTTATAATCTAGTACTTTAACAGGCTATCCTTACTAATAGTTTAGTTAACCTTTAAGGGCGGCCAGATAGCTTCTTGAAGACGGATCGCCTTAATAAACTACTAAATCTTCAACTTAAGGAGTTGCTCTAGACGCGTAGGAATTCGACATTTAGTATAGACGAGCTGTTTAAATAGAGTATTCTTATAATAAGTTATACTAGCGCGCTCCGCGATATTTTTAAGTATATATTTAGTAAACGTATAAATAGCGAACATACAATTAAGTCTCTAGCGCTGGATATCTGCTATCTTGCAGATTAGATTAGGAAGGATTTAATTATATAATATACACGGCGCTCGGCGGATTTTAAGGCTCCTTTGCTTCTATAGCGTGGATATAAGAAACTCGCAAAGGACGGCGTAAATACATTTAACGCCTTTCTATTAACTACAGCTAGTTTGCCATTTAATCCCCTTATATATAGCTTTAGTAATGCTAACGAGAATATAGAGGTACTAGGGGAAGCTGCTAAATATATTTCCATAGTTTATTATCCTAATGTTATACCTATACCTCTACTAATATATATAATAGTTAGTATATAAGTTGCTTAATAAATGCTAAGAGTAACAGTAATGTATTATTTTAATTGCGGATATACTTCTATTATGCGTTAGCGTGTATAGGATGTTAGGTTTAAGGCACCTGCTATTTTTTAACTTAGATTAAAGCTGCTCTTATAATGCGGATATTTTATATTAGCGGTTTACTATACGACCCTTATAAGGACGGATTTAATAAGGCTACGGATAATATACCGGAGGACTTTTAAATACTTGGGCTTTTGGTACATTTCTATCTTAATATATTAATTAAGTTCTTTTTATTAATATTAACTATAGCCAGCGTATAATCTTCTTGGTGCGTAGTATATAATATAGCAATAGGCTGTTTTATAGTGCAGATATATAAATATCTATATCGGCCGTCGAAATCGGACTCTGCACCTGTACGTGGTGACGGCTACGAACCTGGTCTTCGAAGTTCAGATCCAGAGCCAACGCAGAGACGTCGCATAGCGTGCGGACAGGACCTGGTGGTAGTTGTAGGCGTCAAGGGCGGTGGTGAAAGGTTTTCGGATGGTGAGATCTTGAAAACCACTACTATGGCCCTCTATAATACGACGACTACTACACTATTCTATCTAGGGCACCTATACGATCCAATATAGATAAGCAGTTTTCGATAATATCCCCAAAAAACCCTAATAGAAAGCATTAATAACCTTATATTAATGAACAGATAAGCGTAAACGAATGAACGAATGAGCAAATATACGGCCCCTCCTAACCCCCAGGGCGATCGCCCGCGGAGCATACGGTTACTCACTGGCATTAATTACCGAGTACTAAAACCTGGCAGCCTGGATTACAACCTATAGTTTTCCCTATCTTTTTTTAATAGAGTAGTGACCCTTAAAAAGGGCCTAGCTAGGGCCTAGGTATAAAAGATACCCAAAGCACAATATATATCCCGCTCGCTTATTAGTATTACGGTAGTTAACGGATGAATCCCCCTTACGCCTTTAATGGCTCTAGGGGGGGGGAGGCAAGGCGTATATAGTAATAGTTAATAAGAGATAGTATATAGGGGGTAGTTAAGATACGGGACACAACTATATACAGTAATTAATTGGCAAGGCCTAGCTAGGACGTAGTAAACCCTAGCTTTAGATAAGCTAGAGAAGGAAGCAGTAGTTCCCAAGGAGTTCAAAACATCTAAGGAGGAGGACGTAGCTATAGGCCCGTAGGGCCGCTGCTACGTGCAGGCATGGCAAATCAGGGTTTTTTATCCTACTAAGGTGGCTTATAGGGTTTTTCCTTCCCCCCTAATAGTAAGGGTTTTTTCCTGTCAATATTACTTTTCCCTTATGTACAGAGTAGTCTGCGTAGGCCTAAATAGGATCCGTATTAGACGTTAATCAAAGAATCTACTACTACTACTACTAAATATCTATATCTTAGCTTATACGGATATCTTTATATTAGCTTACGCGGATATTATTATCTTAGCTTATACGGATATTATAATATTAATTAAGTATATCTATTAAATATAAGGCAGAGACTTAATTCCTATATATATAGTAATAAAAAGGTATAAGCTACTATTTTATTATTGTAAACTAGTAACAACAGCCAGCCCGCAGTAATAGCTAACTTATATCTACCTATATTTAATATCCGGTAGCCTAGTATTGCGTATAAGCGTAATAATACCACGCCTTAGGAACGCAAGCTTATCCTTTATCTTACTTAGAGAATCTTTAAACTTACTAAACTGGCGATCTATAGCTCGAATATCTTTCGCTATATTAGTTACCCGTTTACGAACTATATTAACATATACAGAAATAGCAATTACTAAATATACCCTAATAGATTCCATGCTAGCGAAAGCGGTAGTAGTAACGGCAGCACCTAGCGTGCTAGCAATTAGTAAAAGAGTTAGAGGAGTAGTAGCAAAGCGGGTGCCTCTACGGCCGCGTATACTACTATAAGTGGGAGTCTTAATAAAAGGGGGGGTCTTAGTAGGGGGAGGCGTAGTGGCGTAGGCGGGGATAGTATGAGAACGAAGTTATACGGATATTAGCAATATCCGTATTATTAACACGCGGATATTATACCTTCTTAGTAGGCGTTTCGGCTAGACTATTAGTAAAAGCTAACTTTGTACGTTTTTTGCGCTAAGGTATAACCGGCTCTAGATCTAATAAACTTTCCTATACGCGTATTAGCTGACAGAATAATAGTATACTATTAGTACGTACCTTTCCGTACAACCTACTACTTACATAATATCTTAAGCACGTACCCCTAAAATAAGGCCTAGAGTCCTTCTTATAAATGTGATATTTATAGCTATACTTCTTATATAGAGTATATAGCGGGTTACGCAGCTTACTAAAGCTACCCTTAATATTCTAGACGTGTGTTAATATCCGCTAGCGGCTTTCCTTTATATTCTCCTAAATACTAGCTTTTAGAGTGTACTACTTATTTGCTAACGGTACTTGGATAGGAAGGCACTCGTTTATATTTATAGTACTGTGGAGATTATAAGGGCTGTGGAGATTGCGAGGGCTGTGGAGATTATAAGAGTCGGCGTTATTAAGATCTTTATCTTTACCGCTGTCTAAAGATTTGCTATTTAAAGAAACCTTATAAATGTTTAGCTTACTATAAGAGGTAAATTAGTAGATAAGATATTAAAACAGTATAACTAACATATACGATTTAACGGCTATCTTGGCCTTTAGATTCGTATTAGCAGCCTTTTCAGCCTACTTTTTAAGAAAAGAAGATAAACGAGCCTTATTAAGCCTCCTTTTAGAAGTATTAGGTGGCGGCAGCAGAGAAGCGGACGGTAAAGAAACTAATGGCAAAGTGGTCTACGGCAAAGATGCAGGTAACGGAAAGGCAGGCAGCGAAAAGGTACGCGGATTTTCAGCGGATTTCGCTCTATCTATATTTTTGTCGTCTACTAAATCCTATAAAGAGCGCTTCGGTATATATTTTCTAAAATTATATTAGCTATAGGCACAATTTAGTATTAGAAAGCTTACTCTTTAGGAATAAAGTCTAAAGGCTTAGTAAGAGCAGCTATGGCGTGCTTAACAGTATCCTTATTTACTTCGCGTATATTAAGTTCCTTAACTACCTAGCTACTGTTATTCGCATTAATATCGTTTATAGGTGTAAATAAAGGCATCGCAGATAGTAGAACGCTAAGGGACAGTGGATAAAACAACAATAATAAAGTTTATGGTGCGGTGCTGTAAGGTAGAAGGTTGGTAGAAGAAGAGATACGGAGGTTAATTAAAGGTAAATATCTACGCTACCGATTTTATTAAATTAGCTCACTAATAAATAACTGCTACTATAATAACTTACCTTAGTAATTATTAACGGTGCGGATATATAAATATCTTTATCTTACCTTATACGGATATCTTTATCTTAGCTTATACGGATATTATAATATTAATTATATCTATTAAATATAAGGTAGAGACTTAATTTATAAGTATATACGTAGTAGCAGAGAGGTAAGAGCTACTATTTTATTACTTTAAACCTATAATAACAGTTAACCCGCAGTAATAGCCAACCGGTATCTACTTAAATTCTATATTAAGTAACCTGGCGTTGCGTATAAGTACTATAATACCACGCCTTATAAACGTAAGCTTATCCTTTATCTTACTTAGAGAATCTTTAAGCTTACTTAACCGGCGATCTATAGCCCGAACATCTTTTGCCATCTTAGTTACCTACTTATAAACTATATTAACGCGTATAGAAACAGCAATTACCGAATACACTCTAATATTTTCCGTGCTAGCGGAAGCGGTAGTAGTACTAGAAGTAGCACTAGGCGTGCCAGGAATTAGTAAAAAAGTAGGAGGAACAACAGCGGAATAGGTGCCCCTATGGCTGCGTATATTACTATAAGTAAGAGTCTTAGGGAAAGGGGAGGTCTCTGGAGGGAGGATAGTGCAAATATAAAGCTATGCGGATATTAGCAATATCTATATTATTAAAATGCGGATATTATACCTTCTTAGTAGGCGTTCTAGCTAGACTACTGGTAGAAGCTAATTGCGTATATTTTTTGCACTAAGGTATAACCAGCTCTAGTCTTAACGAACTATCCTATATGCGTGTTAGCTGATAGAATAATAGTATACTATTAGCATATACCTTTTTACACAACCTATTACTTAAGCGGCATCTTAAGCACGTACCTCTAAAATACAACCTAGAGTTCTACTTATAAACGCGATATTTATAGTCTTGCTTAACGCATAAAGCGTATAGCGGATTACGCAGCATACTAGAGCTACCCTTAATATTCTAGACGTGGGTATATATCCGCTAATAAGCTTTCTTTATATTCTCCCAAGCACTAGCTTTCGGGGTATACCATTTATTTACTAACGGCACTTAAATAGGAAGGCGCTCGTTTATATTAATATCCAATATTATAGCTTAGGCCGTTTGCGTACTGCGGAGCTTATAAGAGCTGCGGAGATTATAAAAGGATAGAGGAGGGCTTTTAGGAGAGTCGGCGTTATTAAGGTTATTCTCTTTATTATTATCTAAAATCTCCAATATTTCTGTTAGGTTATTATAAGAGGTAAATTAATAGATAAGATACTAAAAGAGTATAGTTAACACATACGATTTAAAGGCTATCTTATACTAAATATTTTACGCAGCAATTTTATTAGCCTACCTCTTAAGAGAAGTAGAAGCATAACAAGGATTAAACTTCTTAAAAGTAGTAGGCGATAAAGAAACAAGCGGCTTAAAGGTAAGTGGCGAAGAGGTAAGTGGTAAAGAAGTAGGCGGTAAAGAGGTAGGCAGTAAAGAGGTAAGCGGATTTCTAGCGGATTTCGCAATAACCTTATTATGGTGCTCTGCTAGATCTAATAAAGAGTGCTTTAATACGTATTTCCTAAAATTATGTTAGTAGGGGGGGGGTACTAGGGCAGTCTCTTTAAGCTCAGCGACGTGTCACGTGACAGCGCGCGGGCCATCGTGTAGATATCTTCTCGGGGCCTTCGAGCCCCTAAGATTCTTCCTCATAGAGCATCATATGTATCATTCTATCAGCCTGCTTAGTGCCCTGACAGGTTATAAGCCCTCTTGCAGCTTCCATCAAAGCTCTATTAGCTGCTATTTTATTTAATTAATTAGTTAACACGAAGCCATAAACCCTTAAATTTAGAGCCGGTATGGTGCGATAGAAATTTATAACAAACCAATATAAATATAAATACACGCACGTACGATACGGTTAAACCGGTTAATTATATATTATGGCGGACATAGTACAGAAAAAGGAATACCATAGCTTTCTTGGGGCTATTCCTGCATTAAAAGGGGAGAGCAATTACGAAGAATAGTATTGTCGAATCGTACGACGACTTAAGCTTTAAGACCTCCTACTACTAATACAAGGTACGGCTATAGAGCCGCTAACGAATACAAACGAATACTAAGAATGGCGATATAAACAGATAATAGGACTTAAGATAATTAAGGGCGTAGTGTCGGAATCAATTCGCGATTAACTTGCTGTATTAGGTAAGCCGCGCGACTCTATTAAGGACCTACTTGACTTAATTCGATCACTATACACCGCGTAAGGTCTCGTTTACAACTACCAGATATAGAATTAATGGCTCGATCTTAATCACAAAGATTATACCTTACTTAAAGCCTACGCAGAAGCTTTCGTCTTAGGTATAAGAAAATCAAATATAGCATTAATGCCGATATTAAGGAAGTAGGTATACGCCTAACTACTTTATGCTATGGAGGAGGAGTTCCCTATTTAGATAGCCAATTGTTAAGAAGCAGCTAGGAGAGTTATAAGGGAGGAAGACCTTATTATAATAGAGGAGCTAGTAAGCGACCTTATAGATAAGAGTCGTACTTAACTAGCTACCTCTACCCTCGCAATATCCTTAGTTAGCAAGAACCTATCCAAAGACGATTAACTAAAATCTAATTTAGAAGAAAAGGAACTTAAGCGCTGCTTACATTATAATGGCAAGCACCCTAGTAATAAAGAGAGATGTTTTTACCTTTACCCGGAGCTTTAATATCTGGCGTAAAGGCCTTATAAAAAGTATATATTATGCATAGATTTACCCTAGGAAGAAGGGGCGGAGACTATATTAAATTATCGAGTCGGGACGATAGGTAGAGGCTCAGTAGAAGGCCTATTCATTAGCAGCATAGCTATAGTTAATAATTTAGGCGACAGCAATTAGGATAACTGGTTCCTTAATTCCTGTTCCAATATTATAATAAGCAATAAATAAAGTTAGTTTATTAAGTATAAGACTTTATTACTACCTTACGAAATAGGAACGTCAGGGGGGACTATTTACTATATAATTAGTAAAGGAACGGTATATATACCCCTACTAATAGACGACGGTAGTACCTATATAGTGGCTATTAAGGCCTACTATGCACCCAAATTACCTTATAAGCTTGTTATGGAATGGGGGCAGTGACTATAAGCGTATATATTCGAGGAGTCTACAAGACGTTGCGCGATCGATCGTAAGGGTCGAGGGCGTAAGGAGGTAATATACCTACGCGTAGCTGACATAAGCTGTACGCGAGGTGTACG
>Ga0307515_10016850_pt1 | contig 13357 bp, 11 predicted proteins | sample 17_EM_MG_FD_194513 | JGI IMG/M metagenome (GOLD analysis project Ga0307515, IMG submission 194513) | Populus trichocarpa ectomycorrhiza microbial communities from riparian zone in the Pacific Northwest, United States - 17_EM | ecosystem: Host-associated > Plants > Roots > Unclassified | place...
TTGCTGCGTTATGGGCTGGCCTGGCAGGCCGGCGTGCTGCTGTGGCTGGCCCTGCTCGCGCTGCAGCGCCGCGCGCTCGCCGGTGCCACGCAGGCGCGCGCCGCGGCTGCGCTGGAAGCGTTGGCCGCCGGCTGGCTGCTGGCCTGCCTGGGCGGCCTGGCCTGGTGGGCCGGCAGCAGCTTCCTGGTGGGTGGTGTGCTGGGCGACGGTCTCGTCGGCGAAGTCGGCCGGCTGGCGACCACCCAGCAGGGGCTGCTGGCCCGCGTGCCGCTGCTGCAAGGCCTGTCGGTTGCGCTGGCGCTGGCCGCGCTGCTGCGGGTGCGGCGCGCCTGGCCCGGCTTGCAGCAGCCGTGGCTGCTGGCCACGGCGCTGGTGCTGGTGGTGCTTGCCGCGTTCATGCCCGCGCTCGGCGCGCTGCTGCTGGCGCTGGCGGCGTGTGCGACGGGCGCACGCTGGCGCCTGGCCGCGGCCGCGGCTGTCGCGGTGGCCTGGGTCATCGGTGCCTTCTATTACCAGCTGGCCTGGCCGCTGGCGCACAAGGCCGTGGTGCTGGCGCTGGCCGGCACGCTGCTGATCGCGCTGGCCTGGTGGCCGCTGCGGCAGGCGGCCGACGCAGCGCACCACCCGACCACCGCGCCGCAGGCCCGCTGGGCCGGCGCGGGCCTCGTGGCTGGCGCGCTGCTGGTGCTGCTGGTCGCCAACGTCGGCATTTGGCAGAAGGAGACGCTGATCGCAAGCGGCCAGCCGGTGTTCGTCGAACTCGCACCGGTCGACCCGCGTTCGCTGATGCAGGGCGACTACATGCGGCTGAACTTCCGCCTGGGCGCCGACACGCGGGACCTTGGCCTGATGAGCACGCCGCGGCCGCGCGTGGTGGCGCGGCGCGACGCGCAAGGCATCGCCACGGTGCTGCGTTTGCACGTCGAAGGCACACCGCCCGCGGCCGACGAGCTGCTGATCGAGCTGACGCCGAAGGACGGCCGCTGGACCCTGGTCAGCGACGCCTGGTTCTTCCGCGAAGGCGAGGCCGAGCGCTGGGCCGCGGCGCGTTATGGCGAGTTCCGCGTGCTGCCCGACGGGCGTGCGCTGCTGGTGGGCTTGCGCGGCGCCGGGCTGCAACCGCTGTGAGCGCGTTCGTCAAGCGCGCGGGCTGAAGGTGCGTGGGAACAGCGCCGGTGCAGAACGGTCCTTGAGCCGATAGCCCATCGGCGGGCGCTTCGCATCGGTGGCCAGCTGGCCGGTTTCGAGCAGAAAGTCGGCCGCGAGCATGCGCGTGCGGAAGCCGCTCTTGTCCACCGGCCGGCCCAGCACCACCTCGTAGGCGTGTTGCAGCTGCGGCAGCGTGAACGGCTCGGGCAGCAGGAAGGCCGGCAGCGAGGTGTATTCAACCTTGCTGCGCAGCCGCTCCACCGCAGCCGCCAGGATCAGCGCGTGATCGAACGCGAGCCGAGTGCGCGCGGGCAGGCGGTCGGCAGCGAACCAGCCCACATCGGCGGCGTTCGCGCCTTTGCTGAGCTGCAGTTCATCGGCCGCCAGCAGCGCGAAATAGACGTGTGTCGACGACCAGCCGCGCGGGTCGCGCGTGGCGCCGCCCCAGCTGCCCAGCTGCTCCAGATAGGGGCTGGCGACGCCGGTCTTCTCGTTCAGCTTGCGCGCCGCGCAGGCTTGCAGCGTGCTGTCGCGCGTCACATCGACGAAGCCGCCCGGCAGCGCCCACTGGCCCGGGAACGGTTCTCCGGGCTCGCTCGGGCGCTGCACCAGCAGCACCTGCAGCTCGTCGTTGCGCACGCTGAAGATCGCCACGTCCACCGTCGTCAGCGGGCGCGGGAACGTCGCGCCCGCGCCGTCACGCCGCGGCTTCGTCGTCGTCATCGCGTGTCAGGCCGAAGAAGTGGTCCAGCATGTGGAAGTGGTCGTCGTGGAAACGATCCTCAAGCGCGCACAGCGACGCCAGCGGCACCCATTCCACCGACTGCGCGTCGTCGTCGGCGCGCACTTCCGGCAGCGCGCGCGGGCCGAGCTCGAAGTGGAAGGCATGCGTGATCGTGCGGCCGCGCTGGCTGCGGTCGGGGTGGTCGAAGACGGCCTGGCCGCGCAGCGCTTGTTTCAGCTGCTCCACCGGCAGCGCCAGGTGCGTCTCTTCCTCGAGTTCGCGCAGCGCGGATTGCCAGGTGGTCTCGCGCGCCTCGATGAAACCGCCCGGCACCGCATACAGGCCGCGCCCCGGCGCGTGGGCGCGGCGGATCAGCAGCACGTGGCCGGCGCAGCCGACCACCGCGTCGACGGTGACAAACACCGGCGGATACGGCGCCGCGGCCCAGGCCTGCCGGTAGGCACGCAGGTGGCGCCACTCCTGCTGCAGCGGGGCCAGGTGCGGCGACGCCGACCAGGCCTGCAGGAACTGCAAGGTGGAGACGGGCGCGTGGCCGGCCAGCCGTTCCGGCGCACCGGCGAACAGGGCGTCGCGCAGCGCGGTGCCGTCGACGCCCGCGACCGGATCGGCTTCGACCAGCGTCCAGCCGTCGAACGCGCGCAGGTACTCGCTGCTCGCGTCCTTGAAGTGGCCCACCAGCGCGATGCGGCCCGTGCCGATGCCCGTGCCTGAGAGCCGGGCAACCGCGCGCTGCACCTGGCGCTGCCAACGTTCAGCGTCGTAACAGTCGCGCAGCGGCACGATATCGAGCCGGGCGCGATCGGTCTCGGGCATGGCCAGGCGCACCATCGCGGCCCGCTCGTCGGCGGTGAACGGGTTCTTCGGCGTGCGCGCCTGCCCCGCCGAGCCCAGCACCACCACGCAGCGCGGAGCGAGTGTCAAGGCGCGCTGCAGCAGCGCCAGGTGGCCGTTGTGGACGGGCTGGAAGCGCCCGATCACGACCGCGGCGTCGAAGCGGTGGGTGTCCATCGCGGCACCGTTCACAGCAGCCGCGCGGCGATCGGCATCTGCCGCCCGCTGCCGAAGGCGCGCGAGCGCACGCGCAAGATCGGCGCGGCCTGCCGGCGCTTGTATTCGTTGCGCGCGATCAGCAGGCGCACGCGCTGCACGGTCGCTTCGCCGTCGGCGGACTGGCGCATCCGGGCGACGAAGGCGCCGGCGGCCTCGCGTTCCCAGGGCGCCAGCCGGTCGCCTTCGATCAGCAGCTTCAGGATCTCGTCCAGCACCGGATAGGGCGGCAGGCTGTCGCTGTCGCGCTGGCCCGGCGCCAGTTCGGCCGACGGCTCCTTGTCGAGGATGGCCTGCGGAATCAGCACGCGGCCGGCCTGTTCGTTGATGTGGCGCGCCAAGGCGAAGACCTCGGTCTTGTAGAGATCGCCGATCGGGCCCAGCCCGCCGTTGGTGTCGCCGTACAGCGTGCAGTAGCCGACCGAGATCTCGGACTTGTTGCCGGTGGTCAGCAGCAGATGGCCGAAGCGGTTCGAGTAGGCCATCAGCACGCTGCCGCGCACCCGCGCCTGCAGGTTTTCCAGCGGCAGCCCCTGCATCGGCTGCTCGAAGCTGGCCTGGAACTGCTGCGACAGCGCGTCCACCGCGGCCGCGATCGGGAACGTCTGCAGCGCCAGGCCCAGGTTGTCGCACAGCCGCTGCGAGTCGCTCACCGAACCCGGGGATGAGAACACCGAAGGCATCGTCACCGCGGCGACGTTGTTCGCGCCCAGCGCCTCGACCGCCAGCGCCAGCGTCAGCGCGCTGTCGATGCCGCCCGAACAGCCGACCACCGCGCGCTGAAAGCCGCAGCGGCGCGCGTAGTCGCGCAGGCCCAGCACGATCTGCGCGCGGTAGAAGGCCATCGTCGGCAGCCCCGCGGCCTGCACCGCCGGCAGCGTTGCGCCGTCGTGGGCCGCGAAGCGGCCTTGCGCGAAGTCGAGCGTGCAGACGTCTTCGACGAAACGCCGCGCTTCGTAGACCACCTGCCCATTCGCGTCCACCGCGAACGAGGCGCCGTCGAACACCACCTGATCCTGCCCGCCGACCTGGTTGACGTACAGCAGCGGCAGCCGGTGGCGCCGGCAGGCCGCGCCGAACACCTGGTGCCGCTGTTCGCGCTTGCCGATGTTCGAGGGGCTGGCGTTGATCGACACCACCAGGTCGGGCGCGGCATCGGCCAGGCGCAGGAAGGGGTTCACGGCGTAGTCCTGGCCCTGGTCGTTCCAGCCGTCCTCGCAGATCATCAGGCCCAGCTGCTGCTCACCGATGCGCAGCACGCGCGCCACGTCGGGCCCGGGCTCGAAGTGGCGCCGCTCGTCGAAGATGCCGTAGGTTGGCAGCAGCTGCTTGGCGTAACGCAGCAGCACCTCGCCGGCCTTGATGACGACGAGTGCGTTCTGCAGCGTCTTGCCGGCGCCGCTGCGCCGCAGCGGCGTGCCGACGATCCAGTGCAAGTCGCGCAGCTGGCGCGACGCCTGCTGCAAGGCCACCAGGCCGGCTTCGGCGCGTTCGATGAAGCCGGCCTCTTCCAGCAGGTCGCCGGGGTAGTAGCCAGTGAGCGAGAGCTCGGGGAACACGACCAGCGCCGCGCCGTCGAGCTGGGCCTGCTGCGCCGCGGCCACCATGCGGGTGACGTTGCCTTCGATGTCGCCGACGGTGGGGTTGAGTTGGGCCAGGGTGATCTTCATGCGTTCTTCACCTTGAACACCTGGCGCAGGTAGGCCAGGAAGGTCTCGTCGTCGCACAGGGTCTTGCCCGGCGAGTCGGACAGTTTGGCCACCGGCTGGCCGTTGCAGCGCACCAGCTTCATCACGATGTTCAGCGGTGTCAGCCCGACGTCGTTGCTGAGCTTGGTGCCGATGCCGAAGCCGAGCTGGGTGCGGTCGGCGAAGTGGCGGTAGATGCCGAAGGCGGTGGGCAGATCCAGCCCGTCGCTGAAGACCAGGCGCTTGGTGTGCGCGTCGATGCGCAGGCCGGCGTAATGCGCCAGCGCCTTTTCGCCCCACACCACCGGGTCGCCGGAGTCGTGGCGCAGGCCGTCGAAGAGCTTGGCGAAGTAGAGGTCGGCCAGGAAGGCGTCCATGCCCACCACGTCGGTCAGCGCGACGCCCAAGTCGCCGCGGTATTCCTGCACCCAGTCCTCGAGCGCGGCTTTCTGGAAGTTGCGCAGCCGCACGTCCAGCGCCTGGTACGACTGCAGGTACTCGTGCGCCATCGTGCCGATGGCCACCAGGCCGAGCGTGCGCGCCAGGTGCACGTTCGAGGTGCCCTTGAAGAACTGCGGCACGTCGCGCTGCAAGGTGCGCACCACCTCTTCCTGCCAGGCGCCCGAGTAGCGCCGGCGCACGCCGAAGTCGAAGAACTCGAACGGGTGTGCGCGCGCCGGCTCGTCGCCGAAGCGGCGCAGCTGCTCGACCTTCGCGGTCAGGCGGCGTCGTCCTTCGGCCAGCGCGGCGGCGGCGTCGAAGCGGCGGAAATACAGCTCGTTGACGATGGCCAGCGCGAAGATCTCGAAACCCATCACATGCACCTGGCGCCCGCTGGCCACCAGGTGCAGCGCATCACCTTCGACGCTGGCGCGGATGAAGCGGCGCTGGAAACGAAAGATGCGCAGGAAGTCGACGAAGTCGGGCCTGATGTAGCGCAAGCCGCCCAGGTAGGCCAGTTCTTCTTCGCTGAAGGCCAGGCGGCACAGGTGGTCGAGTTCACGGTCGACGTCGGCCAGCAGTTCGGCCAGCGGGTAGGCGCTGCTGTTGCGGCAGACGAAGCGGTATTCGGCGCTGGCCTGCGGCTGCCGGTGCAGCATCGCCTGCCACATCGTGAACTTGTAGAGATCGGTGTCGAGCAGGCTGCGGATGACGGGTTCCATGGCGCTTTTTCCAGGTCCGGGCTCAGGCGGCGGTGCTCTGCAACTGCTGTTGCACCTGGGCCGTGGTGGCGAGTGTCGCGCCGCGTGCCTGCATCGCGGCCACGAAGGCCTGCTGCTGAGTGTGGAAGCCGGCCACGGGGCTCATCGCGTCGGTCAGCAGGGTGATGCGCGGTGCGCCTTGCGGACCCAACTGTTCGACCAGATCTTCGACCGTCGCCTTCACGCAGTGGCTGCCGGCTTCGCCGGCCACCAGGATGCGGTCGGCTTCACCCAGGCGCCGCAGCAGCGCCGTGTTGAGCTGGGTGTGCGCGTCGTCGGCCGCGGGCACTTCGGCCAGCAGCGCGCTGTAGTGTTCGGTCCAGGGGTTCTCGCCCTTGTTCACCTTGGCCACCTGGCGCAGCTGCGCCGTCTCCCAGTCGGCATAGGCGGCCTGCAGGCCGGGATGCACGCCGTGGCCCCAGGTGCCGATCTCGCAGTGCACCGGCCACACCATCAGCGTGTAGCGGCCGCGCGCTTCCAGTTCGTCCAGATAGGCCAGCGTGCGCGGCAGCGCGGCCGCGTCGCGCGGGCGATAGGCGCCTTCGCGCACCTGGGCGGCGGTGATGGGCGTGAAGGGCGCCACCGCGCCGCCGTCGGCCTGCACCCAGAACGGCGGGTGCGCGATGTCCACGCGGTGGTGCGAGTCGAGCGTGATCGTGATGTCCGACAACGCGGCGCCGGCCACGCGGATGAGCTGTGCCACGCGCTGCAGGTCGGCATGTGCGCCGGGCACCGGCAGCGCCGGCGCACGCGGCGTGGCAGTCAGCGGATTCAGCGGGCGCCAGGCCTCGGGCAGATCGCAGAAATCGTTCTGGGGATCGATGACCAACAGATGGGTGCGGGGCTTCATCGCGGTGTCCGGGGGGTGGAACGTGACCTCACTGTAGTCGATGAAGTTGTATTGAACAACTTAATAGACCAAGAAGACCCTGAAGGCGTGCAGTCGTTGGCGGGTTTTCGCGCCGGCGGCTTCGGCTTGTCAGCCGAACCGGATGCGCCACAGGCCCACGATCACGTGGCCCCAGACCAGCAGATTGAAGCCGAACAGCGCGAACACGCGGGTGAAGTTCCACAGCGTGCGGGCACGGAACAAGGCCTCGTGCCGGCCGGTCACCATGTACAGCAACATGAACAGCACCGAAGGCACCAATGTGCCGACGATCAGTACGGCCATCGTGCCGTAGAAGGCGTTCATCGCGAGGCAGGCCGGAGCGGGGTGGCGGGCATCGGGCCGAATGTACTGCACCGTTCCGGGGGCGCGGTACGATGCGCGCCGCCTATGCCACCCAGCACCATCATCCACTGGGCTTTCGATCCCGTCGCCCTGCGCATCGGCCCGCTGTCGCTGCACTGGTACGGCATGTTGTGGGCAGCGGCCTTCATCCTGGGCGAGCTGATCGCGCGCCGCCAGCTGCGCGCGATGGGCCGCGCCGAGGTCGACGTGTCCTCGCTGACCGCGTTCGCGCTGCTGGGCACCATCGTCGGCGCGCGCCTGGCGCACTGCTTCTTCTACGACCCCGGCTACTACCTGGCGCATCCGCTGAAGATCCTGGCCATCTGGGAAGGCGGTTTGGCCAGCCACGGCGGCGCCGTCGGCCTGATCGCCGTGCTGGCCTGGGCCAAGCCGCGTTTCGCGCCCGGGCTGCCTCTGCTGAGCATGCTGGACGTGGTGGCGCTGCCGGCGGCGATTGGCGCGACGCTGATCCGCTTCGCGAACTTCCTGAACTCCGAGATCGTCGGCGTACCGGTGGCGTCGCGCGCCTGGGGCGTGGTGTTCGAGAGCGTCGACAACATGCCGCGCCATCCGGCGCAGCTGTACGAAGCGATCTGCTATGCCGTCATCGCCGTCTTCCTGTGGACGCTGGCGCGACGCGGCGACGTGTGGCAACGGCGCGGTGAACTCACCGGCTGGTTCCTGGCGCTGGTGTTCGGCGCGCGCGCGGTGGTCGAGATCTGGAAGACGCCGCAGGCGGTCTACGAAGGCGGGCAGCTGGTCACCGTCGGCCAGTGGCTCAGCCTGCCGTTCATCGCCTTGGGCGTGTGGATGATCTGGCACGCGCGGCACCGCCCAGCGGCGGCAGCAGCGGCAGCGGGGAGCTGAGTCTCTTGTCCGCCACCCAGCCGCTGTCGGCCCGGCTCGGCAACGGCCTGCGCGCCGTCGCCATCCCGATGCCCTGGCGTCACACCGTGAGCCTGAGCGTGTTCATCCGCACCGGCAGCCTGCACGAGCCGCGGCGGCTGAACGGCATCAGCCATCTCGTCGAACACATGGCGTTCAAGGGCACGGCCACCCGCGACTGCCAGCGCATCAACCTGGACGCCGAACGCCTGGGCGCCGAGGTCAACGCGCACACCGACAAGGACCACACGGCCTTTCACGTCGAAGGGCTGGCGCAGGACCTGCCGGCCTTCGTCGAGCTGCTGGCCGACATCGTGCTGAACAGCACCTTCCCGGCCGACGAGCTGGAGCGCGAGCGCCAGGTGATCCTGCACGAGTTCACCGAGTTCGAGGAAGACCCGTCGTCGATGGCGTTCCAGCTCTTCGACCGCGCGTGTTACGGCCAGCACCCCGCCGGCCAGCCGGTGATCGGCAACCGCGCGAACCTGAAGCGCTTCACGCGCGCCGACCTGCTGGACTACGTGCAGCAGCAGTACACGGCGGGCAACGTCGTGGTGGCCGCGGCCGGGCCGATGCAAACGGACGCCTTCTTCGGCGCCGTGCAGGCCGCCTTCGGTGCGATGCCTGCCGGCAGCGACAACGGCGTGAGCGACCCCGCCTGGCTCGGCGGGCTGAAGCTGCGCCGCATGGGCGGCAGTTCGCAATGCCACGCGGTGCTGGGCTTCCAGGCGCCTTCGCTGCGCGACGACAGCCACCTGCCGCACGTGCTGGCTGCCGCGCTGCTGGGCGAAGGCATGAGCTCGCCGCTGCTGGACGAGATCCGCGAGCGGCGCGGGCTGGCCTACTACACGGCCTGTTCGGCCGACGTGCTGCCGCTGGCCGGCCAGTTCGTCATCGAGGCCGCCACCGCGCCCGAACAGGCCGAGGAGTTCTTCGTCGCCGTGTCGAAGCTGCTGCACGAACATGCGAACAGCACGGACAGCGTCGGCCTGCAGCGCGCGCGCAACCAGCTGACGGTGCGCGCGCTGCGGGCGCTGGAGCAGCCGTCGCGCCGGCTCGAAGCCGCGGCGCAGGATCTGTTCACTTTCGGCCACGTGCGCGACACGCAGGAATGGCTGCAGCGCCTGCAGGCGGTCAGCGCAGCCCAGGTGCGCGAGGTGTTCACGCGCATGCTGCAAAGCCCCGCCGCGGTGGCGCTGGCCGGCAGCGTGCCGGCGCGCGTGCGCGAGAAGGCCGCAGCCCTCTTCACGGCAGGGGCGCCGGGAACGGCGGACAGCGAGGACTGAGCGGCGCGGCGCGCCACACGCAGAATGCGCCGATGACCACCGCTTCCGACCCGTGGCTCGACCCTTGGCTGGCCACACTCGCCCGCCATGCCGGCAATGGCCCGGTGCTCGAGATCGGCTGCGGCGCCGGCGAAGACACCGCCACGCTGCTGGCCGCCGGGCTGCAGGTGCTAGCCTTCGACCGCTCGGCAGACGCCGTCGCCGCTGCACGCCGGCGCGCGCCGCAGGCCCGCATCGAATGCCGCGACATCCGCGATCCCCTTCCCGCCGAGCCCGGGAGCCTGGGCGCGGTAGTGGCGAGCCTCTCGCTGCACTACTTCGGCTGGGCCGAGACGCAGGCCATCGTGCAGCGCGTGCGCGTGCTGCTTCGGCCCGGCGGACTGCTGCTGTGCCGGCTGAACGCCGACGACGACGTGCACTTCGGCGCGTGCGGCCACCCCCCGATCGAGCCGCACTTCTTCATGGTCGACGGCGCGCCCAAGCGCTTCTTCGACGAAGACCAGGTGCAGCGGCTGTTCGCCGCCGGCTGGGCCTTGCAGACGCTGCGCCGCGACGTGACGCACAAGTACGACCAGCCGAAGTCGCTGCTCGAAGTGGCCTGCGAACGGGTGGACGAAACGCGCTGATCGCGCCGGCAAGACCAGGGCGCGCAGCCGGATCGTTATCACTCGGCCGGCGTCATCGCCTGCAGCTGCGCCCGCAGCGCCTTGCGCCCCGTGCCGTTGGTGCCGCGCCAGGCCTGCAGCGCCAGCTCGAGGAACTGCTGCTCGGCCGGCGTCAGCACGCTCGATGCGCGCTCCGCGTCCAGCCAGCCGGTGGCCTTGCCGCACAGCTGCTCGATCTGCCGCGCCAACTTGTCGCCGATCGGCCGCGCCGACTTGATCTGGCTCCACATGCTGGGCGAAATCTGCAGCCGCGCGGCGAAGGCCTGTTCGAGCCCTTTCGGCCCGGCGCCGCCGGCCAGCGCCTTTTCGGCATGGTCCTGGAACAGCGCCAGCGCGTTCCGGCGTCTCGTGAGAGTGATGTTGGGCAAGGTGATTCAGTGCGGCGAAACAACGCGATCGGCCGTGATTGTCGCAGGGGCTTGACCGCCGGGTAAACACTCTTTACAGTCCGCCTCGCGCTGAAGGGCTGTCCGTCCCTTTGGCTTTGGAAACCCTTCGACGAGACCCATACCGTGAACCTGCGCCGCATCGTCCAGACACTGCCAGCCCCGTCGGGCCAGACCTAGGCGCAGAGCCCTCGCACTCTGTTCGCAGAGGCCCGGATGCCGAAAGGATCCGGGCCTTTTTTGTTTTTCACTTCGGGTGTGTCCATGCACTCCGGGCCGCACCCATGGTGTTGACGGCCCGGGATGTGCGCGGTCCTTGGCCAGACCCCGTGCAGCGAGACACCACGTCCGACGGGACGCTCGCGTGTGAGCACAGCCGAAGTGGAATTGGTGAATGCAGATCAAGGAACCCTCGTCGAGCGTGCGCTTCGAGGGTGGAAATCGGCCGCAACGATTGGGCGGCGCCGGAACCCGTGACCGGATGGCGTCCCGCTATGTGGAGAATGAATCATGGAGACCCCTTACATCCACGAAGAAGTAGGCGGCGGCGTGCCGCTGAAGATGTGGACCCGCGGCGTGCCGGTGGAAGACGAGGCCAAGCGCCAGCTGACCAACGCGGCGCGCCTGCCGATCGTCTTCAAGCACATCGCGGCGATGCCCGACGTGCACTTCGGCATCGGCGCCACCGTCGGGTCGGTGATTCCGACCATCAAGGCCATCATCCCGGCCGCGGTGGGCGTGGACATCGGCTGCGGGATGATCGCCTGCAAGACCACGCTGCGTGCCGAAGACCTGCCCGACAACCTGGCGCCGCTGCGTTCGGCGATCGAACGTGCCGTGCCACATGGGCGCCAGCCCGGTTCGCGCGACCCCGGCGCGTGGCAGAAGACGCCCGGCTCGGTGAACACCGCCTGGGCCCAGCTGGAACCCGAGTTCACCGAACTCTGCCGCGACTACCCGAAGCTGGCCAAGACCAACCACATCCAGCACCTGGGCACGCTGGGCAGCGGCAACCACTTCATCGAGGTCTGCCTGGACGAGCAGGGTTTCGTCTGGTTCATGCTGCACTCGGGCTCACGCGGCGTGGGCAACTTCATCGGCACGATGTTCATCGAGCTGGCCAAGCAGGATGCGCTGCGCACAGTCGCCAATCTGCCCGACCGCGACCTGGCCTATTTCGAAGAAGGCAGCCGCTATTTCGGCGACTACGTGCGCGCGGTGAGCTGGGCGCAGAAGTTCGCGGCCATCAACCGCGAGGTGATGATGAAGCGCGTGCTCGAAGCCGCGAAGGGCGTGATCCACAAGAACTTCCAAAGCCACATCGAAGCGGTGAACTGCCACCACAACTACGTGCAGAAGGAACATCACTTCGGCGCGGACGTGTACGTCACGCGCAAGGGCGCGGTGAGCGCGAAGCTCGGGCAGCTGGGCATCATTCCCGGCAGCATGGGCGCGCACAGCTACATCGTGCGAGGCAAGGGCAACCCGGATTCGTTCGAGTCGTGTTCGCACGGCGCGGGGCGTGTGATGAGCCGCGGCGAAGCCAAGCGCCGCTTCACACTGGCCGACCACCGCGCGGCCACCGAAGGTGTCGAGTGCCGCAAGGACAAGGACGTCATCGACGAGACCCCGGCGGCCTACAAGGACATCGACGCGGTGATGAACGCGCAGCGCGATCTGGTCGACGTGGTGCACACCTTGAAGCAGGTGGTGTGCGTGAAGGGCTGAGCGTCCCGCTCTTCTAGGCGAACGCGCGCCGCCCCAGCCAGGCGCCGGTGGCGGCGAGCGCCATCGACAGCCCCATCACCGCCACGTAACCCAGCCGGCCGCCGCTGCCCACCAGCGCGAACAGCGCACCGGCCACCGCCAGCGTCGCGCTGCTGCACAGCGCGTCGGCCAGCTGCAGCGCCGACGAATTGCCGCCCTGTTCGCCCGCGGCCGACAGGCTCAAGGTCAGCACCGACAGCATCGGGAAGCTGAGCCCGATGCCGAAGCCGGTGAGCGACCAGCCGCCGACGACGAACCACAGCGCCGGGGCGCCGGTGAGCATCGGCGCGAGCACCAGCGCCAGGCCCAGCGCCACCAATGCGAAGCCGGCCTGCAGGCCGCGGCGGCGGTTGCGCTCGGCGGTGATGCGCGCCTGCACCGCGCTGCCGGCACTCCACAGCACCGCGCCGGCGCTCAAGGTCAGGCCGGCCTGCGCCAGCGTCCAGCCTTGTTCGCGCGTCAGGTACAGCGGCAGGAAGACCTCGGCGCTGGCGAACGCGGCGGCCAGCAGGCCGCGCAGCGCGATCACCGACGGCAGCCCCGGCCGCGCGCGCAGGCTGCCGCGCGGCAGCAGGCGGCGCGCAGCGGCAGCGGCGGCCAGCAGCCCCAGCAGCAGCGCGGCGATCATCCACACCGGCGGCGTTCCCGCCTTGCCGGCCGCGTGCAGCAGCAGCGCACCGGCGGCGCCGAGCACGGCCCAGCGCACCAGCGCGCGCGGTGCGCCGTCGGCCCCGTGTGCCGGTTTCGGCACCGGCTTGGGCAGGCGGCCGAACGCGGGCAGCAGCAACAGCGCCGTCAGCGGCACCAGGCCGGCCACCACCAGGAACACCGAGCGCCAGCCCAGCTGGTCCACCAGCCACGCCGCCAGCAGCGGCCCGACCAGCCCCGGCAGCACCCACGCCGCGGCCATCAGCGCGAACAGGCGTGGATGCAGCGCCTGCGGCACCACCTGGCCCATGCCGACATACAAGGCCACGCCCAGCATGCCGCTGCCCAGGCCTTGCACCACGCGCCCGGCCACCAGCCAGCCCATCTGCGGCGCGAAGCCGGCCAGCAGCAGCCCGGCGGTGAACACCAGCAAGCCGACGGCGGTGATGCGCAACGCGCCATCGCGGTCGCTCGCACGCCCGGCCCACACCAAGCCCAGCACCGAGCTGGCCAGCATGCCGCCGAAGGCCAATGCGTACAGGCCGATGCCGTGCAGCGCGTCGGCGATGGCCGGCATCGCGGCGGCCACGGCCATCGCTTCGAAAGCGAGCAGCGAGACCAGCGCCACGGCGCCGATGCTGGCGCCGGCCAGGCC
>Ga0307515_10016851_pt1 | contig 13356 bp, 2 predicted proteins | sample 17_EM_MG_FD_194513 | JGI IMG/M metagenome (GOLD analysis project Ga0307515, IMG submission 194513) | Populus trichocarpa ectomycorrhiza microbial communities from riparian zone in the Pacific Northwest, United States - 17_EM | ecosystem: Host-associated > Plants > Roots > Unclassified | place...
AGTCGTAATTAGCTAGTAAAAAAGCAATTAGTAAGAAGGAAAGAAAAGAGTATATTAAAGGAAAACTGTCGGTCTATTTGTCCTAAGTAAGTTATTTAAGACTTTAGGGCTTTAGACCAATCTATATAACTATAGAAGGCCTAGGCTCTCCCGAAGCTATACCTAATCTAAATATTAAATTTAGGAGGCCAAATTACACTACTATATATCTCCCCTACTTAATTTATTGTCCCCTAACAACCTCTAAAACTCCTTACTCCCCCCTATTTTAAAATAATAGTACGGCTAGTAACTGTATATATTCCTTACCCTTACTATAAACCTAAAATAGTAAATAAGGGGACTCCGTTCTGGTTGGATAAGACCACTCATATCCGCCTAGTGGGGTAGTATAAGAGGTATTAGACCGACGGCTCTTAGATAATATAGCTCTTTTACGTCCTTCTAGCTACTTAATTCTATCCTATAATTCTTTAGGCAGCTCTATATAACTCTACCCTTCTGCAATAATAGGAGGCACCCCACTTAGATCTACTGTAATAGTTAAAGAATCGATTCTATTATTAATATAATAGAAGTATAAGCGGCTATTAAAGCGCTCCATTTTAGCCATACGCATTAGCTAAAATATATCCTTATAGTTTTTAATAGCCCTAAGGCGGTAGGAATGCATTTATCTCCTAACTTTGTTCCTATTGCTATTAAGAAAAAGGTTATAATCTTAAATTACCGCTAAAGAATCCCATTATTGTTTACCTAGAAGGGCGTTAGATAAGGCACTGGTAGTAATAAGCTTAACTACAGTAGGAAAGCGATATAGAATTACGCTATAAAGATTAGTATGTCCAAATGGCGTATGGGGCGGTACTTTTAAGTCTTAGTAAGCATCTACCAGCTCTGCCCAGGTCCCTCCTTCTATAATCTTAGGGTTATTATAATTATCTTAAATGCTAATAAACTATAGTAGTATTATTTGCCAAGTCCCGGTTAAAGGTTCTTTCGCTTTATAAGGAAGGTAAGGTATAATTATACGTATATCTCCTTTCTTATATAGCTAAGCTACCTAGTCAGTCGCATACTTTTTTACGTCTTTAGTAGTTTAGTCTTAGTTAGAGATCTTATAAATAAATCTATTACCCTTAGTTAATCCTTACGCCTTAAGATCCTTCTACTATAATTCTAGGTAGTAATATATACTAGGTAGAATAATTATATAATTATTCTTAGTCTTATTATCCAGAGAAATGCTTTTTTAGATTATATTAGCACCGCATTCACTTTCTAAGAGAGAGGGGATATTAATATTAATATGGTAGAAAGCTGTATAGTCTCCCTCAATAGCGAATTTTGTATAATAAGGGTAGGAGATAAGTTGCCACTAGCTATTAGGCCTAAGAGCGTAATAGAGATGGTAATACTAAGGATCCTGCCTTATTAGCTGCTGGTAGAGACCGTAAACTATTATTCTTAACTAGCCGTAATTTAGCCGCCTATTAATTAGGCGCTAATAATAGCGGTATATACACATTTCTTTATTAATTATTACTAAGATACTAAAATCCTACTACTATCTAAATATATTTAAAACTACGGATCCTTTTTACTTCTATATATCTTAGTTATCTAGTAGCAGCATCTAATTAAGTAAAGTTTCTTAGTTATAGGAAAACCTTAGTACTAAGTTATAAATAAACTTATATGGTTTTAAGGAGTTAGATAAAACCGGAGGTCTATAAACCTTTCTAAATTAGGAGTATGTAATAGGATCTGCCTTTATAGTGCTAAGGTAGTTATAAGCGTAATATATTAAGCGGAGTCTGTAATATAGTGCAGTATAATTTAAACCCTTTATCGCTAAACCTATACGTCTTCCTATTGCTTATATATACATCTAGTAGACCTTATATATCTCTAGATTTAAACTAGCTGCCTTATACTAACTACGCAGGAGCTTTATTACCTTAGTTTAATTTTAGTAGTTTAGTTTAGGGACGCCTTAAGATAAGCGGGTACGTTATTCTTGTAGTTATATTTTTGTTTTATATAGAGTACCGATATAGTATCTATAGCCTCCTTAATATACTCTATATTATCTCCTAGCTTAATAACGTTTTTATTAAATATTAATTCTACTTTTAGCCCTCCTACTTCCAGGTAAGTAATTATTAGCCCTTTTTTTAAATTCCTTTTTAATAAAGATACTAGTAGCCGTGGGGGCGAGCTAATAGGTATTCTGGCTGCGAGAATGCTCTTATTTATAGCTAATAAAGGCAAGTTAACTAATATAGGTAATCCCTGTTAGGATAGGCTTAGCATAATACTAATACCTCCTCCTTAAATAGGTGTTAATAGCTAAAAAGCTAAGAGAGTTATTATATTAGAAGTATATTGTAAATATATTTATAGCATAAGAGCTAAGCTCTCTCCTACTTATCTAATTTTAACACTAGTAACTTTTAATCTTACAGTAGCTAATCTCCTATTTTTTAGTAGTAGGTCCTTATTTGGAACAAGGAAGCCAGTTAAGTATCTTTTTAAACTATGCTTATTTACTACCTAGTCTAATATTACCCTTTTTAATATCTTAGGCGTAAGCGTAAAATCGGTTAGCTATAGTTAAGTAGTGTTTTTAATGTCACGTCCTAGATAAATAAGCCTATTAATTAGGGCCTTATTAACTTGCGCTATTACTTTATAAAGTAGGTAGACGGTAAGCTTTTAGGCGGTAAAAAGGAAATAGCAGGAGACCGCGTGTTTAAGTGGCCCGTTAAAAATACCTTGTCCTTAAAACTTTTGGATGGTTTCTCTAGCTTTATTATACTAATTTATTTAATCTTTTGCTATCTTACTAACGTTAGAGATATCCTTAAAGATTAATAAAAACGCGTTCTTTTCTAGAGATACTTATAACCTATTATCCTGGTTAATAAAATTAACTACTATACTAGCAGTATTTGCGTAGTTTTCTTAAAAGAGTAGAATCTTGTTATAGATTTAGAGGAGTATTACTTAACGCTAATTAACTACTAAGCCTCTAACTTCTATAAGGACGTTACTAATTTATTACTTAGCTCCTTTATATAGTACTAAAGGTTTACTAGATAAAGACATAATAAATATACTGTTATTAATTCTGTTTAATTTATAACTTTAACTAATTATAGCTATATTTAAGGTTAATTAAGGGCAAAAAGGTAAAGTTTTAAATAGGGTTTTCTAATCTAAATGGTCTATTAAATCTAGGTAGTAGTGTAGAGCTCTACTAGCTCTAATTGTTAAATAGACTAATTATAATTTTCTATCCCTAGGATAGAAAATCGCTATTAGCTTAATAAAGGCGGTAAACCGAACTAATATCTTTGTAGTAAATAATACTAGATAGTTATATGTAAACATTCTTCTGTTCTTACCTTACTGTTAATATATATTAAATTCCTATAACTAAAAAAAGTAAATAAGAAAGCATAATAGAAAGAGCTTTAGAAAATATAGTAAATAAATAAACGGATTATACGGCTATTATTTATATTCTCTCCCCCACCTTAGAACTTAACTGTCCCCTAGTTAAACGTTTTATACTTAGTTTTGTTAAATAATCTTTCTAAAATATACACTTTTTAAAATACGCAGTGTTATAATACTAGTAAATTTTACGTGTCTTCCTTAGGCTCTAGCTTTACTATTATTTTTTATAGTATAGTTCCACTTAACTAGTTAAGCTAGTCCTCCTAGCAGACTTCGGATAGCTGTTATTAATAAAACTTCTTTAATTTATTCCCTGGAGTTTAATCGCGGAATAGCGTGCTATTAAGATCCTTAATTAAGTACTATCCTTTATAAGGGTAACTTTTATATACACGGAACAGGTCTAGCTATTTTAGATCTAACTTATAATTACTAGAATAATTTCACTTAAGCTATATATTATAGAGTATAACTATATCTCTAACCTTAAAGCCGTCCTAGTAAATATAATAGGTATTATTAAAATACTCCTTATTTGCTACCCTTAGTCGTCTTATATATACAATAGCCTCTTATATATCCGCGTCTCTTTAGTTAAACTATTTTACGTAAAGTGCTAGTAGCTCTATAGTGGTTCAGACCGTTTACTAAGGTAGTATTTACTAGGTAGGTATATAGAGTTTAATAGAAAGGATATGCTTATACCTGTATATAACTCTTACTAGCGTTATTCTATTAGCCTATAAGACGGTATAAAGATTATCTAGCTATAAGCCATCTATTTTCGCTAAAGCGTCTATTATAGGTTTATAACCTCGCTCTATAAAGCCTTACCCCTATAGGTAATATATAGAAGCTATAACTCTTTTAATATTATAGAGCTCTATAAGCGTAGTAGTAATATTAATATTCTCTCCTCTACCGTCTATAGAGAGCTATCTAAATACTTGTTATTGGTGTTACGGCACTAGCAGAACTTAGTTGGCAGAACTTGGCAGAACTTAGTTGGCAGAACTTAGCAGAACTTAGTTAGCAAAACTTAGCAGAACTTAGTTAGCAGAACTTAGCAGAACTTCGCACTAGCTAGTTGCCACAGATCGCCGCATATTGCGGTCACGTGACGCGAAGATCTTATAAAACATTAAGCGGCGCTACTCTTCTTCTTCTTTTCTTTTCCTAGCTTTAGATTCTCGTTTATAGACTACCATTCGTACAGGCTTGCGCGTCCCTTTTGTCATACTCGTGCCTCAATTAACTAAGTCGCTAACGATTGGCAGATAACGTCTTTATAGAGGAACTTTACTATATTTTTTATATTTTTTTTCTAAGGGCCTAAGCTTCCACCTATCTAAATATATATTCTTAAGTAATGGCTAGGTATTAGAATTTAAGACGGTTTAGCGGTATAAATATAATATTTACTATTACTTATTGCTATAAGGTAGACTCCTATATAGGGTATATTACTTCTTCTTTTTATCCTAACTATTATTCCTAGCACTATAGGTATAACTTAATATGCTATAATATCTAATCCTATAGCCCTGGCTACTAATACCAATTTAAGACCCTTTAATATATTCCCTCTTATTTATAATATCCACTTTAATTATAAAGGCTTTTAATAATCTCCCGCTAAGCATTCTTGTTATTAGCTACCCTTTATATTAGTATATTTTTTAACTATTAGCGGAAGAGCTGTTAATTACACACTAGAAACTTTAGTGTATACTATTTAAACCTTTTAAACTCCTTAGTATTTATCTCCTTTAGACGTTATAAGGTTATTAGCTATTTTACTATTTTTTAAGATTCCTCTAAATATAAGTCTTCTAATAGTAGACCCGCTTCCATTTTAAGAGGGGCAGCTATATATTTTAAGGCACTTAGCTTATAGTTAATAAACTCTTTAATATCTTTAGTCGGCTTATTGGGCTATTCTTCTTCCTTAGGATATATCTGATATTAAAGTCCTATAATTAGATTTATACTAGCTATCTTATTATTAAGGCTCTAGGTAAATTAGTGGTAGTATAATTTAGCTATATAACTAAGGTATTTACGTCTATCTCTACTATAAATTAAACGCCATATAAGTATACGCGATACTTCTTTAACGCGTATAGCAACGCCCAATATTTAAGCTCTCCTAAGTTATATTTCTATTCCGCTTAAAACTAGATACCGCTTTTATATTAATATAGGTAACGGTAACCTTATACGTCTAGTTATATAAGGCCGCACCCCCATCTATTCTTACATCCATTAACGGCAAAAATAATTAGTTTAGCCCCTTTACTATAATCTAGCTAAACTAATACGGGTATAGTAGTAATTTTATACTTTAGAGTCCTTATAGCGGTTATCTGCTTTATGCCCTATATAAATAAAACATTTACTTATAGTAGTTAGAAAATTGACTCTGCCTTAATTATAAAGTCTTTTACCTATATTTAATAATATATAATAACTCCTAGGAACGCTTAGGCTAACATAATATCCTTATAGTCTTTTTAGTAAATAATTTTCGCGGCCTTTAACTCTTCTGGATATTATCCCTTTTTATTATAGTAGTAATTAACTACTATAATTTTATCTTTGTAGAAATAAGACTTTCTGCCTAAAATTGTATACCTAGCTCGCTCTAAGTCTATAAGTACTCTGTCTAGCTATATAATATGTTCTAGAATATATCTACGTATACCTAAAAGGCTCTCTTCCCTATTATATGCTATCTATAGGCCTTTTACTGTAATATTATCTAGAAATAGTAGGGTATAGTGTAGGATATATTGTTCTAAGATCTTTATAATTATCCGCATAAACTATACTATAGAATTCGTACCTTTTATAGGTACCGTCGCCTATTATAGAAGTTCTAAAGGTGTTATAAAAGCTATTAGGTTTCTGCTTTCTATATCTAGCTCTAATTAGTTATAGTTAGAGAAGAAGTCCACTAGAGATATAACCTCACACCCTATAAATTCCTTAGAAAATTAATTAGTATATAGCGGTAGATTTGTGTCCCTAATAGTTACTTAGTTAATATTTATTGCTGTATTAATTAGTTGGTACTTTTTATATTCCTTCTTACTTATAAAAAACCATAGGTTTCTATATAGGCTTTTATAATATTCTAGAGTCCCTTAAGCTATTTGTTCTTATAATATATTTATTACTTCTCCTTATAGGGCCCTTAGTATAGGAAAGTTTAGTACTTACTATACTTTATACGGCACGGTTTTAATCTTTAGCGGTAAAGTTATATCCCTACTAACACGACCTATTTTAGAGAACTCCTATACTAAAGCCTCTTAGTTAAATAATATGGCCTTAAGGATCTCTTTTTTTTTTAGCTAAATATTTCCTATAATTATACACTCTAATTATTTTGGCTTTAGTTATACCCTATAAGCTAGCTTAGTATATCGCAGCTTAAGAAAATAATTATATGGACTAAGAGGTAATTCTTAAATAGACGCCTTCTGTTAATATAAGGCCACCTCTTACTATTCTATTATGCCTCCTATAACTATTCTATTTAGTACTAATAAATTAACTAAGTAGATTTTATCTATTGGGAATAAGGCAAGCGGTTGTTATATGTCGCCGCGGCACTAGTATAGCGAGGAGTCTTAAGCTCCTCGCCCTTCCTCATTCTAATAATAAGCATATTAACCAACATTACTATAACCTACTCGAGTAGTCGTTATTGGTAAGTTACCCTATGTGACTAATACTGATCAGTGGTTGAATATATAGTTAACTACAGAGCAGCTAGGTTTTCGAATAGAAGAGATAGTCTCGTATAGGGGTGCTATATGCGCTTATATGGAATGGATCCCAGCGATACTATACTACCTTAAACTTGCGGAAAACTAGTAATAGAAGTGTTATTAAGTACCAGGAGATACTAAGTTGCGTTTATTACGTAGAACAACCGCGTTTATAAAGATTTGGTTGAGTAATTTAGGTTAGAAGTGTTACTAAACCTAAGGTCCTAAGTTAATGACCAAAACGTGTCGAACAACCACGTTTATAAAGATTTGGTCGAGTACTTTAGGTTAGAAGTGTTACTAAACCTAGGGTCCTAAGTTAATGTCCAAAACGCGTTAAAAATAACTACCTTAATACCCTCCGTGTACCTTTATAGATACCATTATAGCGTTAACCTACTTAAAGAAGTACGAGAAAAACATTAACCTAGAGATATAGAATACCGACATAACTAACCTTAAAGATGTTAATTAGCAAGACTTAAACGGATTCTTATTATACCGTATAGCGCACTATAAAGACAGCGAATATAACAATACTATGCTATAGTACTGTATAAGGGAGGACTTTATTAAATAGATAAAGGGAATATAGACTCCTGTAAAGAAGGATATTATATAAGACTTCTATAACTTCTTACGGGAGTATAGAGTGTTTATACCTATGGATAGGGGTACTATTAGAGATAATATTTAGGAGCAGGTTATTAACGTAAAAGAAGAGCATAAATAGACTCTATAAGAGATTAAGCACTAATTACACACTATAAGGAAGCTTAACTTATAATGGAATCTAAGTAATATACCTCTAGAGACGAATCTACCTTTACCCTTAACTCCTCTGTATCTAATTTAACCCATAACTTTAATGTTAAATACTATACCCCAATAAGAGCAGGCATAAGATCCCATTATTACGGACGCTTTAAGTACGATGTTACAACTACTTAGGGAAGAGTTAGAAGAAGCTAGTTGGTTAATATAAGCACGGTCTAGGATAGAGCCGGTAGAATTATGTAATAAGAAATAGTAAGCGAGTTACATAATATTATACGCAGTGTACGCAGTATACGAAGGGAATGTACGTATAATATGTATAATACGTACATTACGTACAAAAAGGATTTCATAGGAGTACGGTTATGTATTTAAGGACCCTTAGTCCCTACCTAGATAGTTCCTTCCTTATAGTAATTCTTAGAATATAATTAGAGTTAATCTATTAGGCAACCACTCCACTAGTTATTATTACGTTATTAACTTACTTGCAATACCTATACACCTAGCCCAATAATAAATCCACCGTAGTACTTGCTATAAAGTTCCGTTATATAATTACTACCTAGTTACGGTTTTAATAAGTTAAATAATATGCCACTAAAAGCAGCCACTATAACGCCATCGACGGCGGCAACTACTTTAAGGTTAGGAGGTAATACTAGTATAGCAGATACTGACTTACAGCAACCTGTAACGGTTGGATAACTATAAGAGATAGTTAACTAGTTAATAGAAAATAATACGATACTTAAATAAAGGATTAATAGGATAGGGGCAGTAAAGGTTAAGTTACCTTTAATTAAGAGATTCTTAGGAGAGAGATTAAAGCTTAAAGGATTCCTTACGTAAATACACTTTAAAGTTACGTAAGAAGGAGTAAAACTACTAATACTTATAGATCGGATAGTATATATAGGACTATTCCTATTAAAAAGGGCACTTAAGTGGTTTAAGCCTTACCTTAAAGAAATATAGACGAACGGAATAACAACCACTAACTAAGATATGCGGTTTATGTTTTTAAGTTAGGAGGGGTTTATAGAGCGACTTATATAAATATTTAGAGACCTAGAGGCAGCGACTACAGCGGAAAGAAAACTTTAAAACATTATATAATAAACCTTAGCAATTAAGTATATAACGTAGTTCTAAACGCTAGCTATATAAGTTAAGTAGAATAATAGGGCGCTTATAGCATAGTATAAATAGGGACTTAAGGCTAAAGTCTAAGACGTAATTATTCTAATAGAAGATGCGGATATCCTAAGGGAACTAATAGATTAAGTAATAAAGATTAATAATAGGATCTACTAAAGGGAATAGACTAAGAGAGGTTAGGATAGAGTTCTATAGTTATATAAGGCGTAGAGCATATAATAATAAAAGCTAAGTTAGAAACTATAGTATGGCGCAGAGCTAATAGACCTAAGCGGTACTAAAGAAACCTATAAGAGATGGAGTAAGAAATTATAAAAACCTAGAGGTTAAGGATCTAGTAATTATAGGACTAAGGAGTATAGGCTAAACTAGGGATCTTAATAGCAGAAGATGTTTAGGCGGACTCTATAGCAAAGTTAGTGGTTTAAAAACGGAGCTTATATAAATTGCGAAAAACAAAGTCACTTCGCGAGGGATTGTAAAGATGGTTAGAGTTACTATATAATAAAGGGAACTAGACTAGCAGAAGATATACACGTATAGAGAAATAATAGTATACTACGAAGAATAAAAGAATATTTAATTAGAAGTTTTGCGTTTTATTATAACAATACATACTAAGTTTATAAAGATACTAAGTACGGCGTAAGCTATTGGCTATAAGAGCTAGAGTTAAAAGGACTTAAAGGAACCTAAGAGTTAGATAAAGAACAAGATTAACTCTATAAGCTAAATTAATATATTATAGTAACATGCGGACAATAATTAGTAATAATAATAATAGAGTTAGAGTACTTATTAATTAGTAGCGATGAGGATAGTAAAGGAACTAACTGGGGGTATCTAAACCTTAATAATGTAATAGAAGTAGAGACTAAGACCGCTATAGAGCAAGGTTTAGTAACGGGTATTATAACACCGTTAAATACGGCATCTATTGTTTTATAAGACGAAAGGAGTAATATCTAAAGATGATTAAGCAAGCAGACAACTACTAGTACTAGCTTACTACTTAATAAAGGTAAAAGGCCAAAGGCTTAAGATTCTTAAGATGAGATAAGAGATAACTAAGATTCTTAAGAAGAGATAAGGCAAGCTTAAGGACCTATAACGGACGAAAACCGATAGAGTAGAGCAGTAGCTTAGTTTAAAGATATACGAATAAGCTTAGGACAGAGATTCCCATAGGCATAAGATTCTTAAGACGAGATAAGTGAGATTTAAGACTCTTAAGATAAGATAAGAACACTAAGGACGCCTATTTGGACTAAGGCGGGAGTAAAGCTTAAGTTAGAAGCTAGCTTAGGATTAAAGAATCTAAGGGGTTAAGAATTCGGAGAATAAATAAGGACACCTATAGGCAAGAGGTAAGAGGCTTCTTTATAGATTAGAGAATCTGCAATATAAACAGCAGTTAGATTAAGAGACAGATATATAGACCTAGAAGACTTACCAGAAGAATGCAGTGTTCGGCTTAAAGATTAAAATTTTAATACCGAGATTAAGAAGTAGGAAGACTTTAAGGATCCACTCGTAAGACGCAAAAGGAAAGAAACTATAGCAAAATTTAGAGCAAGAATTACTGCATAGTAAGAATATAAACTAGATAAGAGATCTAGCACATTGGGACGTATAAGGGATAAAGCACTTATGCAAAAAATTACTAATAGGCTAAGAGCAGGCATACTAAGAGCCAAGTAGCTTACTAAACTAGAATAAGAAGAAGATCTAGGGATTCTAACTAGGTTTAAGGAACGATATATAAAGGGCTATTACAACATAGTAATAAAAAGATACTTCTTTACGGATAGACCGTATATACTTAAGGAGCTATACCAAAAGTGGTATAGGCAACGACATAATAATAAGTGGGAAGATTTCTACATATAGTTGGATAAAAAAGTTATTTAAGACTACCCGATTATAGAAAAGGCTATAACTTATATTAAAGGAGCCTTAATTATAACGTTAAAAGATCTAAAGGAGTAATTAGAGGACTAGAGAAGCAAAAGACGAATTTTAGTACTTATAAATAAAGTCGCAACGCTTAGATTAATATAAGAGAGGTTTAAACTTAAGGATAAAGATAAGCCAAGAGTTAACCTAAGATATTAAGCATATTATACACTATTATAGATAGCATATATAGATGATACGTGCAATATATATAGAGTACTAAAAAACAAGAATTAAAAGTATCTAATAAGGATATATTGGATAATAGATAAGGTAAAATATTAAAACGCTAAGTATATACATAGTTAGCACCCTATAGAAGTTTAAGAATAAGGGAACTTAATACTTTAACTAGGAAGATTCCTTACGGAAGAATACCTAAATGGATAACAATAGTAAGAATATCTAGAAAATACCTATCTATAGTATATTAAAGATAAAAAGCAAACTAAGTATTAGCCTAAGTTAGACTAAGTATAACTAGGATTAAGCAGCTAATAATTAGGAAAAGGGGAGGCCTATAGGACTAGAGGGAACCAGTGGTAGAGCCTTAGACCCTTAAAGGAATTTAAAGTTAATACTTAAATTTAAAAGCAAAGTGGCAAGATTAATAGTTTAAGGTATTAATAGATAGTAGAGCAATAAGAACCCATATCTTACTAGTAGTAGTTAAAAAAAATAGGGTTACTATACAGGAAAAAGGAATATTCTTACCTATTAGTAACAATTTTAGGAGATCTGATAGCCTACGGAGGAGGTATTATTAATCTTAAAACAGGACCTATTTAGTTAATTATTAAAGGGAGATAAATTGAGATGTCTTTTAATATATTACTATTAGGGAATAATAAGGCAATACTAGGAATGCCTTAGTTATAGGAATATAATCTAAAGATTAATTAGGTTACAGGTTAGGTTAATATTAAAGATACTTAATACCGCAAGATATAATAATAAACTAAGTTAGTATAGTACTAAGTTAGAGCAATATATAAAGAAACCAAGAAAGGGTTAGATTATATACTAAAAAGATACTATAAATATAGTAAGAAACTATGGTCGTTAGAAAGTAAAAAGCTATTAGAATATATAGCATGGGACTATAAGATAGAATTAGAACTAGGAATAAGTTTAAGGTTTTTTCTAATCTATAAGCTTACTAAAGAAGAAGGTAGAGCATTAAAGGAGTTTATCTAGGAAAACTTATAAAAGGGATACATCAGACCATCATAATTATTAGCGGGTTATTCAGTACTGTTTGTACTAAAGAAGAATAGTAAACTAAGGCTGTATATTAACTATAGATAGTTAAATAGCATTACCAGAAAGGATAGGTATTCTTTACCCTTAATTAGCGAGATCTAAGATAGGATAGGCAATGCGCAAATCTTTATAAAGATAGATCTAAGATGGGCGTACTATTAGATTAGAATTAAGGAAGGTAATAAATAGAAGGCAGCCTTTAGGTTAAAGGAAGGACTGTATAAGCTATTAGTTATATAATTTAGGCTTATAAACGCACTAGCGACGTTTTAGAAGCATATTAATAATATATTAGGAGAACATTTAGATGAATTTGTTATAGTATATCTTAATAATATTATTATCTACTTAATAACTAAGGAAGAATATAGAGAATATATTAAATAGGTCTTAAAGAGACTATAAGAAGAACAGATGCTAGTAGCAATTAAGAAATACAAGTTCTTTACTAGGAAGACCAATTTTGTAGGATTTATTATTAAACTAGGCTAGCTTAGTATAGATCTAAAGAAGATTGAGGTTATAGTAAATTGGCAGGAACTAAAGAACGTTACGTAATTAAGATTATTTTTAGGGTTTTGCAATTACTATAAAAGGTTTATAGCGCAATGGTTAAAGGATATTAAGCTATTTACGCAATTAATAAAGAAAGAAGAACTATAGGTATGGGGAAAGAAATAATAAGAACTATTTAAGGAAGTTAAAAGGTTATTTACCTAGGAGCCAGTTCTTAAGATCTATTAACTAGGACTAGAGACGGTTATAGAGATAGATATATTAGACTTTATACTAGGAGTATACTTTATATAAAAGCATCCAGATAGATGGCATCTAGTGGCATATTATAGTTAGAAGATAATATTACTAGAACTAAACTATAACATCTATAACAAGGAGTTATTAGGTATAGTTATAGCATTAAAGGAATAGAGAGCATTCTTATAAGGTATAAAAAAAC
>Ga0307515_10016852_pt1 | contig 13356 bp, 19 predicted proteins | sample 17_EM_MG_FD_194513 | JGI IMG/M metagenome (GOLD analysis project Ga0307515, IMG submission 194513) | Populus trichocarpa ectomycorrhiza microbial communities from riparian zone in the Pacific Northwest, United States - 17_EM | ecosystem: Host-associated > Plants > Roots > Unclassified | place...
TCGATTACTGATTTGCTGTATCGCTCTAGCCGAACCCAACGGAAGCGCACCCCCCCTGTTTCTCGAAGATCTCGACCGATCCACGTTGCCTCCAGAATTTAAGGAGGAAGGTAGCGATTGGTTCGCCGCATTCAATCCTGAAGCCAAACGGGTGCTCGACATCAGCTTGGTTCACACCCTACCCCACGGAAGGTTGGTGGCGTCATTCATTCGGTCGCCTCTGTAACGGAAATTAGCGGGCTGACAATGTGTTTTCCGCGTTTAGCACTATCTATTGTGTTCGATTTTCTGCGGACGGCAAGTGCTTGGCAACGGGATGCAGTCATACGGCCCGGATCTATGATACGGGAACTGGGGCCGAAACTTGGTTCGACCTTTACTTAGTACATTTTGGCCGACGGGACCTCTGACTCTAACACCGTCATTTTTGTACAGCGTCCTGGTCGATGAACCTCCGGGCACATTCATTTGGAGCGTATGTTTTAGCCCAGACGGCAAACTGCTCGCAACTGCGGACAATGAAGGGGTGGTCCGAGTAAGTTCTAGGCATTTCATGTCGGTGGTCGTTCTCGCCGTCATCATCACTCCCAAGGCGAATACTCAACATAATGCGACTTTTGGCGCTCTAGGTTTGGGATGTCGCCGAGAGGCGAATCCGCAACAGATTCTGCGGCCACACCCGGGTGACCTACTCGCTCGCTTTCTCGTCGGACGGAAGATTCCTCGTCTCTGGGTCAGGCGATTGTAAGACGATGATTTGGGATATGACGGAGGGGTTGCCAATGATCCTTATAAACACCCGCCCTACCAACGACAATTATCCTGGGGTTAGAAGTGTGGCTATCAGCTCTGATGGACGACTGGTAGCCGCCGGTAGCTATGATGGGGTACGTGATTTATCATCGTTTGTTGGGGTGTATTCAGAATGCAATTCCTATAGGCGGTATGTGTCTGGGACGCTTGCACCGGTGAATTGTTGGAGAGGCTGTGGGGACACGGAGGCACCGTGTGCAGTGTGGCGTTCACCCCTGATGGGCGCGGATTGGTGAGCGGCAGTTGGGACAAGACGCTGAAGTGCTGGGATGTTTCCCATTTGGCAGATGGATCCGGCGGTCGACCGGACTCATGGGGGGCTTCAGAGCGCGACACTTTGAATGGGGAGGAGGGTGTTGGTCCTCGCGAGGGCAACAGCGCGTGCACAATGAATTCCTTGATCGGTCACAACGTGCGTGTCGGATTTGCTGACCGGGGATGTGCCTAACCGTAAGGCGCAGGACATTGTATTTTCCGTCGTTGTCTCGCACGATGGCCAATGGATTGTGAGCGGATCGAGAGACGACGGAGTTCAGTTCTGGGATGTAAAGTCTGGGATCGTCCAATTGATGTTGCAAGGTCACAAGGATTCAGGTCTGTCGTCCCCGGGTCGATCCAAGCGCCTTGGGCTAATATTTGTTCCGTTACAGTCCTTTCAGTCGATCTAAGCCCTACCGGAATCCTTTTGGCCACTGGTTCAACCGATTCCCAGGTCCGTATCTGTGAGTCTCGTTATTTTCAGGAATTTCTATTGGCCTTGATTTTTCGACGCTGTCTCTTTTAGGGAAATACATTACCGTTTCGTAACAGTTGTAGGCTCTGCGCATAATATCTATCCGGCCGGTTCTCTTTCTCTTTTCATTTTTTATCTGTACGCGTGTTTTTCTCTTCCCCGTCTCTCGTTTAGTACATTTGGCGTCGTCCACACCACACGCATAGCTTTCCGTCCACTGCCGTTTCTTTTCGTTTTGGTGTTGAAAGTATTTTTGTTTGAAGCCGCCACTCCGTTCCAATGACCGGTCTGATCCCAAGGCGGTTCGGTGGAAGTGTCGGACCGGTGTATTCCGGTTTCCGCGCTGGGCCTTCTGAACGAACTTCAAGTTAAATAAAAGAGACGAGCGTTCATGTCGTACGCCTCATTCGAGGGAACTCGACACTTGTGTTCGCACCTCACTCAGCATAATAAATAATATCGCTCCCGTTTCGCAGGGATAGACAGTTCGATGCCGTAGAAGAAGCCGCCCCTGTCCCAGAGGGACGTATTTATCGTCACTCTCACCTTCAGGCTGATGCTCATGGGCGCCTCAGCACTCCTGCCGAGATGCCAGACCCTACACATAAGCAAAAAATACTGTGTTTTTCGAAAATCGAGCTATCGTTTTGCAATCGGCTGTAACGGCGCTCAGGATTCGGGGTGTATGTCGATGGCGTTGCGAACGCTGGATACCATGCAACTTACTAGAGGATGGAAGGGTTCACAGTGGCTTTTTAAATCCAAGCGGCCACCTGCCCCGACAGATCCTGCAGGATCAATGGCAAGCTCGAGCGGTTGACACTGTCGATTGAATAGGCATGGGGAGCGATGGAGGCGACATTGTAAAAGTTTTCTTGGAGTTCTCCGTCGTATATGTGGTTTACTTATGACACCTTTTCGTCGATATTTGGCTACATCGGCCTGATGGACGTACTGCCTTTACCGTTATCCATTTTGTACTCCACCATTGTATGAATTCCGCGTGCGCGGTCCTGGGCCCGCTCCTTGCCGCCCCTGCACCTTGTGGAAGCGAAGCCGGGGTCATGCAACCAACCCAATGGCCGTACTCGACATCCTATACATTTTGTGACCAATCTGCGCCGTTATCGGGTCGCTGACTCATTCAATCGCGTTCTCATATTTTGAACAATTTTCCAGATGATATCCGGCGCTTACTAGATTAATCTTTGGGTACTTTGGCGCTCAAGCTTCCAGGTTCACGCGAGGCACCTGTACTTGCCCTCCCCCCGCCGATTCCCACAGCTCTTCAAGTCATTGACCTTGTCAGACATCCATCATGGGCCCATCAAATGCCCTAAAACAACTCCGCGGCTTCGACAGAGCTTCGCCGCAGTTTCACAAGCACCTCAGCAACTTCCTTCGCAGTGAAGGGTATCAAAATGCCGTTCCAAGCCTGCAAGGTGAAGATCTGGCGTGGCTCGTCGAGTACCTGGATAGCGTGAGCCTCCAAACTATTTCTCCCCAACCCGCCCCCAACGCTGTCACTGTATTAGGTTCTCGTGTCTATTTCAAATCACGCGAGCCCCGCATTCCAGGAATACTTGCACGAACTGAGAAATATATGCGGTGTCAACGAGACCTTACCGAAATCGTACATAGTTTCAAGCTCCCTCCTGGCCGTCGGACTTCCGTCAGTTTCTGGATCCGTGCATGAGGGGACCTTCGATGGCTCGAAGGTGCGGATTCAACGTGTAAGAATATGTCCCGAGGGAGACCCGCGGGAACCCAGGATGGTGCGCATCCGATGACCTTTTCCTCAGGTTTAGGTGCTGAAGAAATCTCCAGGCCTTCCACCAAATGGTCGTTGCGTGGAAAAACTTGGCGCACCCAAACGTCGTCCCCCTCCTGGGTGTCACCACCAATCCCGTCCAACTCGTTTCAGATTGGATGCCGGATGTCGATCTAACGGGATACATTACGAACCATCCAGATGCGGACAGGTTGAGTCTCGTAGGTGTCCCTTATATCGCACCGTGCGACGTGCTTACTCCATCCCTAGTTATCTGATGTTGCGGAGGGCCTCAATTACCTCCACTCCTGTAACGTTGTTCACGGGGATCTTGAGGGAGTACGCGACTATTCTCGATCACTTTACCACTGGCATATTGACACCCAACCAGCCAAATGTCCTTGTGGACATCACTGGCCGCGCACGGATTACGAATTGTGGTCTTACCATGGTCACTCAGAACCTGGATTCGATGCGGAGTGCTCCGGACGAGTACAGGCACAGTATGCGGTGGATCGCACCGGAGATCTTGACCAACCGGGGGACATTTAGCAAGGAGGCGGATGTCTTCTCGTTCGCGATGGTCGCGATTGAGGTCCGTTGCAGGTTCGGGATTGACATTTGAAGAACTGCATTGATTTGAACAAAGATTTTCACTGGTGCCGCTCCGTTTAATGACAAAACACCTCGTGCGGCTGTGTTAGCAACCGTTGGTGGTGAACGTCCGCCGCGACCGATCCACCCGACTTTCACGGATGCGTTATGGATGATGACGCAAAGATGCTGGGATCTGGAAGCTCGACGGCGACCACAAGTGTTGCAAATTCTATGCGGCTTGTAAGTTTCGACTTCTCTGGAACCACGCATCTTCGGCTTTACCAGTTTACGGGTTATAGAATATCCGCGTGGAAGTGCTCGATAAATCGACTCATTGCTACAGATAAGCACATCTCCTTGATCACGGCCGTCTTTTCCGGCCGTTATGTGGCTGAGGCAGTCAAGCGTCAATGCGAGGACGATGCTCAGGCCTTTGTCGACGTGGTAGATGAGGTACTTCCCCGCTCTTCTATCCAGGGAAAATAGCTCACTGACCTGACCTCATGCCGGATAGACATTGGACAACCTAGGACTGCGGCTCAAGAGGAAGTGCTTGAACACCCTGTGCAAGATATGTGGTCGCCACGCTTTGCTTCCGAGCAAATTTCAAATTCCACTTTGTTTTGACCGATCGGAGGATGCACTGTACAGCGGTGGATACGCTGATGTGTGGATGGGCGAATACCAAGGGCAAAAAGTCGCAGTCAAGGTTCTGAGAGTATACTCAACGAGCGATCTCAATAAGATTACAGGCGTGAGTCACCACCCAAGGCTTGCCAAAAGTACATACTAACTGAAGAGCTGATCATGCGTTGTGGTTGCGCAGATGTTCTGCAAGGAAGTTGTAACGTGGAGGAGCCTCCGTCACCCAAATGTGCTTCCGCTGTTGGGAGTGACGATGAAGAAAAAGCTCTTTGCAATGGTTTCAGAATGGATGGTCAATGGGAATATAAACGAGTTCGTCAAGGCACATAGGGATGCGAATCTGTTCGCGCTCGTAGGGTTTTTCCCCCACCACTGACCCCACCTGTTGCTGATGAAATCACTCCTAACAGCTCGAAGGCGTTGCTCGGGGACTGCTATATCTGCACGGCGAGGGGATGATACACGGGGACCTGAAGGGGGTACGAGTTCGAGTGCCAGTCAATCGCTACTCCACCACCTGAAGCGCTTTTTATCAAGCTCAACATCCTGATTGATAAAGATGGCCAAGCTCGCCTGGCGGACTTTGGACTCCTCACTATTGTCTTAGATTCCACGTACCATACGAGCTCGAGCACACCCAAGAGTGCCGGCACAACAAGATGGATGAGCCCGGAACTCCTCGATCCAGACCGGTCCGGCCTTAAGAATGGCCGACCGACAAAGCACTCGGATTGTTACGCGCTGGGGATGGTGATCCTCGAGGTGTTGACCGGCAAGCCTCCCTTCCCGAACTATAATGGTATGGTTGTTATGAGGAAGGTCATCGAAGGCGAACGTCCAGGGAGACCTCAGGGAGAAGAAGAGGTGTGGTTCACCGATGATCTCTGGGAAGTGCTGGAGCAGTGTTGGTCACCCCAGCCAGAGAGGCCCCACAATCGACACCGTACTTCAATGCTTAAATCAGGGTTCAGCGGCTTGGCAGCCGCTACCCCATTCTCCAGGTGGTTACGCCCAACCGGACGGCGATGATCAATCACCTTTCACATTGAGCTATGACCTGAGCGTTGACCCAAGTATGTCCCTTTGCCATAGCTTAAAATTCACTCACCCTCAAACGGCCTTCGTAGCGGACCGGATAGATTCACAGGACGACGACCGATCTCCATCCCCGGGGAGCCAACAGAGGTTGGCCGAGCTACCTGTGAGTAAAGTGTCCGAATAGCGGATACGTTTGTTTCACATGATAACCCGTGAAATACTCTAGGTGCTCCCCGATTCCACCAATTCCGAACAACCTGAACCAACACAATACCAAGATCTTCCTAACTCGTCCACGGCGTTGAACACCAGTTTAGTATCACCCTGCGTTCACAACAAATCATGTTCTCAGTTACTCAATTGTTGTACCCCTCTAGCCGAACCCAATGGAAGCGCGTCCCCCTTGCTTCTTGGGGATCTCGACCGATCCTCGTTGCCTCCAGAATTTAAAAAGGAGGGTAACGGTTGGTTCGCTACATTCAATCCCAAAGCCAAACGAGTGCTAGACGTCAGCTTGGTTCACACCCTGGCCCAGGAAAGGTTAGTGGCGTCATTCGTTCGGTCGCCTCTATCACAGGAATAACCGGGCTGACGATGTGCTTTTAACCGCGTTTAGCCCTGTTTGGTGTGTTCGATTTTCTGCGGACGGCGAGTACTTGGCAGCGGGATGCAAAGATACAACCCAGATCTACGATACGAAAACTGGGGCCAATACTTGGTTCGGTCCTTTCTTAGTCCATGTTGTCCGATGGAGCCCCTGGCTCTGACACCATTTTTGTACAGCGTCCTGGTCGATGAAACTGTGGTTAATACGAATGATCTGTGCATTTGGGACGTGTGTTTTAGCCCAGACGGAAAACTACTCGCAACTGCGTCCGAGGACAAGGCGGTCCGAGTAAGTTCTGGAACCTTCACGTTGACAATCGTTGTCGCCGTCATCACAATTTTCGAGCCGAATGCTTAATTTAGTGCTCTAGATTTGGGATATTGCGGAGAAGCAAATCCGCAATATATTACAGGGTCACACTCAGGCGGCCTGCTCGCTCGCTTTCTCGTCGGACGGGAGATTGGTTGTCTCTGGGTCAAACGATTGCACGACGAGGATCTGGGACATGACTGATGGGTCGTCAAAAACCCTTACAATCACCGACAGCGATAATGCTGGGGTTATCAGCGTGGCTATCAGCTCTGATGGACGACTGGTAGCCGCCGGTAGCTATGATAAGGTACGTGATTTGTAATCGTTTGTTGGGATGTATTCCGAATACAGCTCCTATAGGCGGTGCGTGTCTGGGACGCTCGCACCGGTGAATTGTTGGAGACGCTGTGGGGACACGATGGTAGCGTGTGGAGTGTGGCGTTTACCCCTGACGCACGTGGATTGGTGAGCGGCAGTTTGGACAAGACATTGAAGTACTGGGACGTTTCCTGTTTGGCGAATGGACCTGGCGGTCGACCGAACTCTCCGGGGACGTCAGAGCGCGATACTTTGAGTGGGGAGGAAGATTTTGATACTCGCGAGGGCAACAACGCGTGCACAATGAACTTTATTGGTCACAAGGTACGTGTCGAATTCGCTGACCGGGGGTGTGTCTAATCGTTGAGCGCAGGGACACGTATATTCTGTCGCTGTCTCGCACGATGGCCAATGGGTAACGAGCGGATCGGCAGACCACGGAGTTCAGTTCTGGGATGCAAAGTCTAGGATCGTCCAATTGATGTTGCAAGGTCACAAGGATTTAGGTTCGTTATCTATGGGGTTGACCCGAGCACCTTGGACTGACGGTTCTTCCGTCTTAGTCCTCTCAACTGATTTCAGCCCCACTGGAAACCTTCTGGCGAGTGGTTCAGCCGATCTGCAGGTCCGCGTCTGTAAGTCTCGTTATTCTCCAGCCATTGGCCACGATTTGTTGACTCTTTCTATTTCAGGGAAATACACTACCATTTCTTAACAGCTGCAGACTCCGTGTATAGTTTATCCGGCCTGCTCTCTCTCTCTTCTCATTGTTGATCTGCACGCGTAGTTTACTCTTCTCCGTCTCTCGTTTGGTATCTTCGATCATTACATGTCGTTCACATCCCACGCATAACTTTCCACTGCCTGGGCTTTCCGCTTGGTTTGGCGTTGAAAGTATTTCTGTTCGAAACCGTCGCTCCGTCTCATCGATCGATATCCCGAAGCGGACCTAGGTCCTAGGGGCACCGGGCCGGTTTATTCCGGTCTCCGTCAGTTGGCCTTCTGAACGGAAAGAAACGAGATGGACGTACCGTTAAGAAAGCGGTAGGGGGGTTATTCCACCACTCTTTTACCTCCTGTTTCCCGTTGAGCTCTGCATCGGTCTTCATATCTTGAGAATCCTTTGTGCCTCTCCTGCTCCGGCACAGCTCTCTCCCACTCCTTTTCCTCCGCTGAACTGACTCCTTCCCCCACTCCGTCATCCTCGCCTCCGCCTCCTCAGCCTTCATTCGATCTTGCGACCGGACGCATCACGATAGCGATCTCCGAACCTTTCTCATGTTCTGAGGGTTTCGGGCCCAGTTTCTTGCGAAGCTGGACTTTGGTCGGGAGACCCCCACATATATCAGCCGGCACGGCTTCTACGATGCCCCAATTTCAACACCATGGCGTTATCTTGTCTGTAAGTCGAGCTGGAGCCCGTAGAGTTGGTTTTCATCATGGGCTACGTTACCTGCGTCCCGGTACTACTTGCTGTTGGAGTTTTCAAGTACTGATTGGTTTCTCGCGGTCTTCTGGATCGTTCGCTGACCTGGCCATAGCTTTTACCATTTCCATCGCCTGGTGAGAAACTCGAAAACGATCGAAGAGTGAGAAGAAAGATAAAGTTGTCACTCGTAAGACGTGGCGAGATTCGAGAGGTGATTTCCTTCGATACTCTGGCCACCTGGAGGTTGATGCATCATTTCCATAGAACGAATCTCTCTGTGTAAGCTATACCTACCGACTAACCTCGCTCGCGAATCTTTCCCAATGCCGCAGGGGAAACGGGAATGTGGATGGTTCGTCAATGGGCAGAAGGATTGAACGGGCTGGTGAGATTTCGAATTAGACGGTCATCCGACTGGAAATACAACGTGAGTAGAGGCTAAGGGGCAATTTGTATATGTCCATACCCATACAAGGCTTGCGAGGTTCGGAATGTCCTTATTGCTGGCGACTTGTACGAACTCGGCTCCCTGCCTGACCCTCTCGAAGACCACGACACTAATATCCCCAATGAGACCGCTTGCAACGAGGAAAATGTTATCTAGTCTGCCAAACTGCATCCCCCAGACTTGTTTCAGCCCTGTAAAGAACTGGTTGATGATCCAGAGTTTTCGATCGGCGGTGTCGAGGGAAAGACAGCGATCGCGTCTCCCCTCGAGTCAGTGTTTGAGCCGATGTTACGGTTCGAGGCGTAGACCAGGATAGAGGAAAAGGCTGCGTTTGGGGAAGGGATCAGGACCTCCGCAGCAGCAAACTTTGCTTCTTGCAATGAGGCTTGGTCTTCCGGAACGATCGAAAGGTTTGAAATGATATCGGAACTATTCCGACCAAGAGGGGAGACACGTTGTGAGGTGATGGTGTTTGGGTATTCGTGGGGGGTGAAGAGGATGCCGTCGTGGATTACAGGGTGACGTGGACTACTTCCGATAGGTCGTGTGATCTCTCCTCCGATCGAGAGGGCTCCGTCTTCGTTGATAATATCACCTCCCTGAAAAGAGACTAGTTAAGAATATTAAGCATGTTAAAGCCATTTTAGAGTCAGTGGTTCTGGTACTAACAGCTCGAGAACGAGCTGGATGGTTTGGTGTGAGTGCGAGACGCCGCTGGAACTAACATGCGGGAAGGTGATGAAAATTGAGTCCCCAAAAGTGGACCCTCTGTTCCCCATGCAAACAACAACCCCGTTTCCTCTTCTGAACTGGTCTGCAGGTGATCAGTCAGGGTCAATGGGACCGAGTTTCGAATGGCTTACGTTCACGGCAGCTACCTCCCCACACGGAGATGCAAAGATGTGTGCAGGACCATTCACGCCATGCTGGTAGACGAGATCGCGCCGCTCGAGGTGCCATTCTTAAATATGATAAAAGATTGAATAACGCCAGCTTCAACCTGGTTAACGGCAGTTAAAATTCGAGGTGTGAGTTAATGACAGTTGACGGTGGGAGACCATGCGACTTACTAGAGGATGGAAGGGTTCACAACGGTTATTTCGATCCAAGCGGTCATCCGTTCCGATGGGCTGTGCCGAACCAATGTCAAGCTGCAGTTGACACCGTCGAATAGGTATGAAGCAATGAGGGCAAGGTTACCGCCAGCGAGAATATTAAGCTTGACTATTTTTCCGGGTTGTGACGGGGCGAGAGTGGGGAACGGTGGGTCGGTGGCTATGACGAGTAGTTATACTCGCCGTTTTCCCCTTTACGCCCCCCTCGCGTGGAAGGCGAACACCCTAGGCCATTGGAATGGTCGGTGAGGACGGACTTGAAGCTGGTCCAGGAGAAGATCGATTGTTCCGCGCGCGGCGTTAGGATCCGGGGCAGCTCTCTTGAGACGCCGATACGCCGACAAATGATACCGACAGGCCAGATTCTTGCTGAAGTCCTTCCAGTGCAGTTTACCGCCACCGCTCGCTCTTTGCTCTCCTCCCTTCACATAGGCTGTTGGGCATGAGCCCTCCCCCCTACTCCTCGTAGCACACCATAGGGAAACAGTCGTAAGCCCAGAAGGGTGCGTCCAACTGGCTCCCCGTCCCCGAACTTCTGCTTACCGCGTTCTTTTCCAGTTCGGAGGACGTCATGCTCAACCCATTATCATCTCTCGTTCCGAACCTCTTCGGAACTTCCAGCAGCGTCCATGTCAAATTCTGCAACAAGTTCCAGCGTGAAGCGGACGAGTGCGACTGGACTTTATAAGAAGACTTGAACAGTTCGTTAGTATCCTTTTCGCACGTGCGTCGGTCCTCCGCAGCCACATCCGCGACATTTAAGAAGGGCTCCAACCGAATTACCAGCGAAATATGTTACGACCTCACGCTCGGAAGTGTTCCAGCCGACACCGGTGCCGCTTTCGCTCCATGTGGTGACCCCAGTCCCACTGTCGCCCACGTCCAGCCATCCTTTACTCGAGTTTGGCTTTTTCCCTCACCGCTGCGTTTGCCCATATCGGGCGAGCAATGCCCCAATCATCACGCTCAGGTTGAGATGCGTGGATCCGTTGTGAATTACAGCGGGTATCCACAGCGCAAGATGGACGCAATGGTCACATGGCTCTTCGACCACATCATGAAGTCTACCCCTCATGCTTCAAGCCGCTCTCATCGGCCACGTCCTTCCCAACTACCACTTCCTCATCAAAAAGTCGCCGCCAGCGTTTTCGTCGTTTTCTACCTCCTCATTGCTTCCGCCCCTACCCTATCCTACAGTTGCCCGTTCTCCCTCACCCCTTCGGTTCGACGACGAGCGCAAGAGGTACCTCAAGAGGATTCCCAAGTGGTCGGGAGTATCTTCTCCCAGAAGAAGTAACAGCCAAGACCAAAATCCTGTATTTCCGGCTCAGGCAGGTTCTGTGCATTCGACGAAAGCAACCACAGCGATCACATCGAGTTGCTCACGGCAGGCCCAGATCAGCCATCCTCGTTCTTCAATAAGAAGACTGATTGTCATGTCTATGTGCTGGACCCGAGCTGCATCGCCTGGATGTTCAAAATGACGATGGACTCGGACGCCATCATGGCTATCATGAAGTTCATTCCCGAGGTCGTCTGGCACGTCGAGATCAACACCTATATTGGAACGGCTCTACTACACGGTGCTTGGATATTTCGATCTCTCAAGCGGACGTCTTGTAGTCATCTCCAAGCTCAGGAACAAGGCTTACCTCAGCGCCAATGCCCTCCTCCATCTCGCGATTCAGCACAAGTGCATCGGCGACGAATCCGACGAGGCAGTGTTAAAGTCGATCTCCAGTCGATACCCCAGCGCGACTCGGGCCTGGAGGGCACTCGGTATTGTAAGTGGATTGTGTCCCCGGTGATTCGAACCGATGCACTGGCAGAACTTGTCATTCACTGTTCCACATCACGCTTTGATGGGCCATGTCCTTCTCTACCGCACCTGGGATATCTTCAGGAAACGCGAGCCCTGCCCGACAACATCAAGGAATTTACTCTTCGCTCCCATCGATGAGAACCTCTCCCTCCTGTGTCGATCGTCGCCGACTGCTTGCTCATCACTAGTTTTGTCCTAATCAAGCTGCACATTGATGACCTATTGGTCATTACCAAGAGGTGAGTTGGGTATGTGCCTTGCCTCGCATGGAACTAAATTAATCTTTTCTGCAGTCACGAATCCAGTCTTAGAATCACCCGAGAAGCTCACCGAAACGTTCAGTGACCCCACCCCGACCACCGAGGAAATCAACCGGGCACTGGAAGCGATCCAGCTTATCGCCCCCCTCTCTGAGAACGAAATCGCCAGAAAGAGTTATCAGCTGTTCCATGTCGTCATGAAAGCTCCTCGCTCCCTCGCATACTCCCAGGAGAAGAAGTGGGACGCCTCTCTTGGTTCCCCCGCTCTAGCGGCGAACGGCTCTCCATAATGCACGGGTTGGTGTCGGGTTCTCCTGTGCGGTAAGACCAACGTGCTGGTTGTGAATGACATGGCAGACCCTATTCGTCAACTTGCTGCTCAATCGTGAGTGTTCTTTTTCAAACCCTACACAATCTAATTTCCTCATGACACCTTTTCGTTGATTTTGACCACACCAGCCTGATGGGCGCGATGTCTTTACCGTTATCTATGTGGTATTCCGCGCATGACAGTTTGTACATGTGATTTGCTTTGTACTATATTGTTTTGTGAATTCCGTTTATGCGGTCTTGGGCTTTGTTCCTCGCCACCCCCTCGTTGTGGAAGTGAAGTAACGAAGCGCAGCCGGATGACCACGCTACTCAGCGACTTCTTGGCGTCGCGGGATCAAACCACGTCGTCGAGTCGCCCACCGCCCGCGTTCTTAGCTAGCCTGGCGCATTTTCTGGATGGCACTCGGCGCTTAATTGATGTTATCGTAATCTCCGGGTACTTTGGCGCTCGAGCCTCCAGGTTCACACGAGGCACCTGCACATTGCCCCCGCCGATTCACCAAACCCCTCCAGGCATTGGTCTGGCCAGGAATCCATCATGGACCCACCTGATACCCTAAAACAACTCCAGGGCTTCGACAGGGCTTCGCCGCAGTTCCACAAGCACCTCAGCAACTTCCTTCGCAGCGAAGGGTATCGAAGTGCCGTTCCGACTCTGCAAGGCGAAGATTTGGAGTGGCTCGTCGAGTACCTGGATAGCGTGAGCCTCCAAATCATTCCTCCCTAATCCACCCCCAACACTGTCGTAGGTTCTCATATCTATCTCAAATCATGCGAGCCCCACATTCCAGGAATGCTTGCACGAACTGAGAAATATCTGCGGCGTCAACGAAGTTCTACCGAAATCGCATACACTTTCAAGTTCCCTCCCGGTCATCGGCCTCCCGTCAGTTTCTGGATGTTCGAAGATAAGGACCCAACGTGTAAGGATGCACCCCAACGGAGACCCACAAGCATTCAGGATGGTGCGTTTTCCGTGACACTTCCTCTCATGTTTGGGTGCTAAAGGAATCCCCAGACCTTCTACCAAGTGGTCGTCGCGTGGAAGAACTTGGCTCACCCAAACATCGTCCCTCTTCTGGGTGTTACCACTGATCCCATCCAATTCGTTTCGG
>Ga0307515_10016853_pt1 | contig 13356 bp, 7 predicted proteins | sample 17_EM_MG_FD_194513 | JGI IMG/M metagenome (GOLD analysis project Ga0307515, IMG submission 194513) | Populus trichocarpa ectomycorrhiza microbial communities from riparian zone in the Pacific Northwest, United States - 17_EM | ecosystem: Host-associated > Plants > Roots > Unclassified | place...
ATCGGTAGCAGATATGTTTTCACGAAATGTTGCCTAATCAAAACTGTCAATACAATATTAAATACTGTAACAAATTTATTATATTACACTTAAGCAGCTGTAAAATTAATAAAAATTTGGTTTTACGGTTAAAAATGGTTTAATTACTGAATAAATATTGATTGATGCCTATCCATTATCCAATTAAAATAATACTTTGTTTTGTTGTTGCCCTGTTGTATAAAACGACATCTGCACAATCTGTGGATAGTTCAGCTTACGAGGCCGCTATAACCAATATAACAAACCGGTTTTACCAGGGTGTTGGCGAACAATCGCGATTGTATAATGGCCTGGTTTATGATTCTTACGATTCATCCATCAAAGGCAGCCCTTACCTTGATGATATTGATGCCTGGCGCCCGGGCTCGGTTGAGTACGATGGGCAAAACTTTGAAAATGTATCCATGATTTATGACCTGTATACCGACCAACTGGTGGTATTGCTGTACAATCATGCCTCGCCAATTGCCTTAATACCTGATAAAGTTTCCAGCTTTGATTTACACCAACGGCATTTTGTTAGAGTGGCTAACAGTAATGGCGGCATAAAAGCAGGTTTTTACGAACAGCTTTATGGCGGCAAATCGCAATTAATAAAAAGGATCGAAAAATTGCTCAAGTCTACATCGGGTCGTAACGGCAGGGAGCGGTTTTTTATACCTTTTAAAGAGGTACCCGATTATTATATCAAAAAAGGGGCTATTTATTATAAAGTGAGCGGCCAAAGCTCGGTGCTTGACCTGTTTGCCGATAAGAAGAAGGAGATTAAGCAATACATTAAAGACAAGCACCTGCAGTTTGATGACCTGCGCGAACTGGCGCTGACTTCGGTAGCAGGTTATTATGATAGTTTAACCAAATAATATGAAAAAAATTTACCTGGCTATTTTTCTTGTATTGGTGGTTAAACTATTGCATGCGCAGGTTGCTACAAAAAGCATCAGCGTTAATTTTCAACAGGCAGGGATTGATCAGTTTGCCGGCGACCTTGAGGCTAAAACAGGCTACCGGTTTTATTACGACCGTACCCAGTTTGATAGTTTGAAAATTACACTGCAGGTAAATAACCAGCCGCTTGAAAGTGTGCTTAGGCAGGCTTTTGCCAACTCCACTTTTCAATATGCTATAGTTGCATCAAAAATGCAGGTTTTTTTAACGTTGGGAAAAGAGATTCGCATACAACCGGCCGAAGGTTATTTTAATGTAAAACCCGGGCAAAGCAAGCCTGCTACGTCATCGCAGGTAATTGACTTTACAACAGCGCCTGTTAAAAAGCCGGTAATTGAATCAACTATCGAAAATAAGCTGTACGAGATCGGTATAAAAAGCAATGAACTAAAGCCCGGCAAAGCTGCTTTATCGGGCTATGTAAAAAGTTCCAAATCGGGCGGGGCCATAGCGGGCGCAAGTATTTATGTAAGCAATACCAGTATTGGAGTTACAACAGATCAGTTTGGCTATTTTACGTTGACGCTGCCTCGCGGCAAACAATTGTTGATAGTAAAAGGGATAGGTATGAAAGATGCGCGCCGGCAAATTATGCTTTATACCGATGGTGAATTGAATATTGAATTGCAGGACCAGGTAACCACGCTGAAAGAAGTAAAGATCTCAGCAGATAAAGTAGCCAATGTGCGCAGTACCGAGATGGCTGTAAGCCGGCTGGATATTAAAAGTATAAAACAGGTACCCGCGGTTTTTGGCGAGGCCGATGTTTTGCGTATTGTATTAACCTTGCCCGGCGTACAAACCGTTGGCGAGGCCACAACCGGCTTTAACGTGAGGGGGGGCGCTGCAGATCAAAACCTGATACTGCTTGACGATAAAACGATTTATAACCCCGCCCATTTTTTTGGTTTCTTCTCGGCCTTTAACCCCGATATTGTAAAAGGGATTGAGTTGTACAAAAGTACCATCCCCGAAAAATTTGGCGGCCGTTTATCGTCGGTATTAGAAGTTACCGACCGTGAGGGCAATAAAAAAAACTTTACAGGTTCGGCAGGCATAGGCCTGCTTACCAGCAGGCTTAATGTAGAAGGGCCTATTGTGAAGGATAAAACGTCGTTCATTTTTGGAGGCCGTACCAGCTATTCAGATTGGTTATTAAAATTATTACCAGAGGAATACAAACACAGCCATGCATCGTTTTATGATTTTAACCTCGATTTAAGTCACCAGGTTAATAAGGATAATAACATTTATATTACTACCTATTTAAGCAACGACAATTTTAGGTTAAACAGCGATACCACTTATAACTACAGTAACAAGAATGCCAACATTAAATGGAAGCATAATTTTAGCAGTAAGTTATACAGCTTATTAAGCGTTGGTTACGATGGTTATAAATATGATATTGCCAGTACGGCAAACCCTGTTAATGCCTACAAACTTAAATTTGGCATTAACCAAACCAATTTTAAAGCCGATTTTACCTACTACCTTAACCGCAACAATACCCTTAATTTTGGTTTAAGTTCTATTTATTATAAACTAAACCCGGGGAGCGAAACGCCTAATAGTTCATCCTCATTAATAATTCCCGATAAAGTGGCAGATGAGCAGGCTTTGGAAAGCGCCCTATACCTGGGCGATAAAATTGACATTACGCCTGATTTTAGCATCAGCGCAGGTATCAGGTATTCGCTGTTTAACTACCTTGGTGCCCAAACCGTGCGTAATTACGCGCCAGGTTTGCCCCGCATCCCGCTCAACGTGGTTGATAGTACCATGTATGGTAGCGGTAAGGTAATAAAAACGTATTCGCGGCCCGAAATCAGGGTATCTGCCCGTTACAATATCCAGGATGACCTTTCATTAAAGGCCAGTTATAATACACTTGCACAATACATCCACCAACTGTCAAACACTACAGCTATATCGCCCATTGATATTTACAAACTGAGCGACCCCAACATCAAACCACAATACGGCAGCCAGGTTTCTTTTGGCATATTTAAAAACCTGCAACAAAACGCCATCGAAACTTCGGCAGAGGTTTATTACAAACACATTGATAATTACCTGGATTACAAAAGCGGGGCAAAACTGGTAATGAGCCATGCCATTGAGCAGGAAGTTTTAAATACCCAGGGCAAGGCCTACGGTGTCGAGTTATCTGTTCGTAAAACTACCGGCAAGTTAAACGGCTGGGTTAATTACACTTACTCGCGCACATTTTTAAAGCAGGACGATGCCATTGCCGGCCAGCTGATAAACGGCGGGGCATACTACCCGGCCAATTATGATAAACCGCACAGCTTTAATTTTACAGGTAATTACCGCATAACGCACCGTTACAGTGTTTCGCTGGATGTTACCTATAGTACCGGCCGGCCCATAACATTACCTATTGCAAAATATTATTCAAACGGCGCCGAGCGTGTGTTTTATTCAGGGCGAAACGAATACAGGATTCCGGACTATTTCAGGTCCGATTTCTCTATCAATATAGATGGTAACCATAAAATACACCAAACCTTCCATAATTCATGGACGGTAGGGGTTTACAATTTAACGGGAAGGCAAAATGCGTATTCAACATTTTTTCAGCAACAGGGCGGGGTAATCAATTCGTACCAGCTATCCATTTTTGCCAGGCCGATACCGTTTATAAATTATAACATCAGGTTTTAATGTTGATGGGGTGGGAGTGCAAATTAAAAGTCAAGTTAAAAGAGGTTTTGAAATAATGGTGATGAAGAAAATAGTTTACATTTTACTCGTAATGGTAAGTATCACCGCCTGTAAAAAGCAACTTAGTATTGTGCCATCGGCTAAGGTAACAAGCTACCTGGTTGTTGACGGTAATATTTCATCGGGCGATTCAACGATCATAACTTTAAGCAGAACTGTAAACCTGGACAGTAACTCACGCAGCAAACCCGAACTGGGGGCAATTGTCACCATTGAAAGTTCTGCCGGGGCAAGTTATAAATTAAATGCTAAGCCCAACGGTGCTTATGTTTCTGCTCCTTTAAACCTATCTACAAAAGAGAAATATAGCCTAAAGATCACCACATCCAATGGCAGCAGTTACGCGTCTGATTTTGTTCCGGTAAAAAACGCTCCTGCTATTGACAGTATCATAACTACCATAAAAAATGATGGCCTGCAAATTGGTGTTGATACGCACGATGGAACCAACAGCAGCAGGTATTATAGATGGACATATACCGAAACCTACCAGATTCAGAGTGCTTTCCGATCGCTGTTTATAGTTGTTCAAAACCCCGCTGCACCGCCCCCTGATTATCAATACCCAAGAACCGGCAACCAGGTAATTTACAATTGTTGGCGAAGTGACACATCAAATACGATAATTACAGGTACTTCAGCGAAATTAAGCACCGACAAAATAAACGCCGCGTCAATTACCTTGTTGCCATCTAATGCAGAACGGTTAAAGTTTAGGTATAGCATATTAGTAAAGCAATATGCTATTACAGCTGATGCCTTTAATTATTTTGAACTCTTAAAGAAAAATACGGAACAAATAGGTGGTGTTTTTGATCCGCAGCCTTCCGAGTTAACGGGCAACCTGCATTGTATTAACAATCCTGGTGAGCCGGTAATAGGTTTTTTAACCGTAGGCAATGTGGCACAAAAACGGATTTTTGTTGATAGGACCGAGCTGCCCGCAAACTGGGTGTCAGCAACACCTTATGATAACTGCCACCTGGATGAATTGTTATATAGCCGCCAGATTCGGGATACTGATAAATCTGTTGCAGAAGTGCACGATTTAATCTACTCCGGACTTCGACTAACAGTTGATTATGCGCCCGGGGGGTACTTTGCGTCGACACCTGAATGTGTGGATTGTACCTTGCGCGGCACAAATATTAAACCTCCGTTTTGGAAATAGGAAGCCATGAATTTAACAGGGAAGTTGTTTTTATTGCTTACACTAATAATTGCCACCACGGCTTGTAAAAAGCCTGTGGTACTGGTACCGGCTGGTGGCAATAGCAGCTACCTGGTTGTTGATGGCTTTATTAACGTTGGCGATTCTACTCATATCCTGCTCAGCCGTACAGTAAATTTAGATGGTAACGCACGGTCAACCCCCGAACTGAATGCGGCTGTAACTATAGAAAGCTCGGGCGGCAATACCTATAGTTTAACAACAACGGGCGAAGGCGAATACAAAAGTGCTGCTTTAAATTTGCCAGGCGATCAAAAATATCGTTTAAAAATAATTACGTCTAACGGGAAGCAGTATGCATCCGACTATGTAGTTGTGAAAAATTCGCCTGCTATTGATAGTGTTGGATATCAGGTAAAAAATAATGGTTTGGCCATGACGGTTAATACCCATGATCCATCCAATAGCACGCGTTACTACCGCTGGGATTATACGAGTACTTATATAGTACAATCTATGTTTGAATCAAAGTATGTTGTCGTAAACCATGATACTACAGCCTTAAGGACGGCCGACCAACAAATTTATCGTTGCTGGGTAACAGATACTTCCACCACCATTGTATTAGGGTCATCGGCCAAACTAACCGAAGACAGGATTAGCGAGCAACAGGTAGCTTTCTTGCCGCCTACAGCCGAATCGTTGCGGATTAAATTCAGCATCCTGCTAAAGCAACATGCTTTAACTTCAGAAGCTTTTAGCTATTTTGATGCGCTGAATAAAAATTCGACACAGGTAGGCGGTGTTTTTGATGCGCAGCCATCTGAGTTAACCGGAAATATTCATAATCTTACCGATCCCGCGGAAAAGGTAATAGGATACATAACGGCGGGAGCGGTGGCACAAAAACGACTTTTTGTTAGTGCCAGTCAGCTACCGGCTACATGGCAGCCTGATTTAAGCTATTATAATGGCTGCGCCCTTATTACCGAGTTATACGATTATATTCCAGACATGGCTCCGCCGGGCTACGTTGAACACCAGGTTAGGGAGTTTATTTATTCGGGAGTAGAGACACCTATTGACACCATCAGAAACCCAAAGGCAGGTATGACTTCGGCCAAACCATATTGCGCCGATTGTACTGTGCGGGGCACCAATAAAAAACCATCATTTTGGAAATAAAACAATACCAAACCATGAAAAAAATTACCAGCATTTTTTTCGCAATAGCGATCATGTCAATAACCAGGTTGTTTGGGCAGGTATTACCCGAAGTGCAGGCCAATTTTAATGATTACACATCAAACGCGCTGCAGGAGAAGTTATTTGTGCATACCGATAAAAACGGCTATACCGCAGGAGAAGTACTTTGGTTTAAAGTATACAATGTGGATGGTATTTTCATGAGGCCGCTTGGCTTAAGCAAAGTAGTATATGTTGAAATACTTGATGACAAGCAAACCCCGATTTTACAAACGAAAATTGCTATGAAGGATGGCAATGGAAATGGTTCATTGTATATCCCGGTTAATTTGCCAACCGGTAATTTTGTATTACGGGCTTACACCAGTTGGATGAAAAACTTTAGCGCTGATTATTATTTTTCAAAAAAACTAATCATCATAAACCCGCTGAAAAGCGCGGTAAAGGCAGAGAAAGCCCAATTGGCGGCTTATGATATCCAGTTTTTTCCCGAAGGTGGCCACCTGGTTAACGGGATAGAAAGTATAGTAGGTGTAAAAGCTGCCGATCAATGGGGTAAAGGCGTAAATTTTAAGGGGGCAATTGTTAATCAGAACAATGATACGGTAGCCAGGTTTGAGCCTTTGAAATTCGGAATCGGGAGGTTTGTTTTTAAGCCTCAAATTAATGCAACCTATCGTGCGTTAATCAAAATTGCGGGCAAAGTAATACAGAAGGATTTACCGGCTATAAGCGATAAAGGCTATGCAATGAGCTTAAAAGATAATGGCAACGGCCAGCTTTCGGTTAGCGTAAACACAAACCTGCCTGATGGCAACGTTTTCCTTTTTGCTCAAAGCAATCAAGTGATTAAAGCAGTACAATCCTCTGCTGTAACCAACGGTACCGCCAATTTTATTGTAGATAAAGGTAGGCTTGGCGAAGGGATATCGCAAATAACCGTTTTTAGCGCCGATAAAAAGCCGGTTTGCGAACGCCTTTATTTTAAACGTCCGGCAAAAAAACTATCTATCAGCGCCAGTGCAAACGCTGCCCAGTACGCCATGCGTAAAAAGGCTGATGTTACTGTAGCCACGCAAAGCGCCGGTAATAAGCCTGTTGCCGCCAGCCTGTCGGTGTCTGTTTACAGGATGGATTCCTTGCAACACAATCAACAGGAAGATATCCTGAGTTATTTATGGCTAAAATCTGATTTGAGGGGAGAAGTTGAATCGCCAGGTTATTATTTTAACGATAAAAGCGCTGTATCTATGGAAGCTGCAGACAACCTGATGCTTACCCAGGGCTGGCGAAGTTTTGCCTGGGACGATGTGTTAAATAAAAAAACACCGGCCTTTAATTTTTTACCCGAGTTAAACGGCCCAATTGTTACCGCTACCCTGGTTAATAAACTTAGTAACCAACCCGAAAAAGATATCCAGGCCTACCTGGGCATACCTGGAAAACATATCCAGCTATATGTCGCTAAAAGTGATGCCCGTGGTAAACTGGTATTTAACATGCGTAACTTTTACGGGCCAAATGAAATTGTTGTTGAAACCAATACCAGTATTGATACCAATTACCGGATAGATGTGTCGACGCCATTTTCTGACCAATTTACCAAAGCGGCAACACCACATTTCGACGTTACACCAGGTCTGCAAACAACTTTTGAAGATGCTGCATTAACAATGCAGGTTCAAAATATTTACAATGGTGAAAAATTGAGGCAGTTCGCCGACTCTCACCCGGATACCACGGCATTTTATGGAACGCCATACAAAACTTACCTGTTAGATAACTATACCCGCTTTACTACAATGGAGGAAGTAATGCGCGAATACATCAGGGAGGCAAACGTTTTTCATACTGGCAACCAATTTCATGTAAAAGTGGTTACCGGTATTGGCATAGGTTTCCTGGCCGATGATGACCCGATGATGCTGATAGATGGCGTACCCTTTTTTGATGTGAATAAAGTGTTTAAGGTTGATCCGCTCAAAATTCGCAAACTGGAGGATGTACCATATAACTACTCGCTGGGGCCATCATATGAGCACGGGATATTTAGTTTTACCAGTTACAAAGGCGACCTGGGCGGCGCCGAAATAGATCCGCATGCGGTGGTGCTTGATTATGAAGGCCTACAGCAAGAGCGACAGTTTTACTCGCCGGCTTACGATACCGATGCGCAAGCTGCCAGCCATATGCCCGATTTTAGGAACGTACTTTACTGGTCGCCCTCGGTAAATACGGGTGTTGATGGTAAAACACAACTGTCATTTTATACGTCCGACCAGCCCGGAACTTATATCGGCGTAATTCAAGGGATAACCCAAAGCGGCGAGGCAGGCAGCCAAACCTTTAGTTTTGAGGTGAAGTCCAATTATTCATCACAGGTAAAGTAATCAAATAGGAGGAATTAGTATCAAGTAGATAGTATCAAGACTTCTTTACTTTCGGACAAACGACTTTCGGACTCAATGCTAATAACTTTTAACCTTCTTATTCTTTTTGTTTTGTTGATATTCGGTAGGGGTGGTACCAAATTGCTTTAAAAAGTTACGGCCCAGGTGCGATTGTGAGCCATAACCTACCATATTGGCTACCTCGTAAACTTTATAATCTCCGTTTTCCAGCAATTGTGCCGCGGCTTTCAGGCGGGTTATATTAATCAGTTCGTTAATGGTAAGGTTTGATATGGCCTTAATTTTACGGTACAGCGTTGGCTTGCTCATATTCATGAGGCTGGCAATATGCTCCACATCAAGGTCGGGGTTTTGGATGTTGTGGTTTATTACCGCGTTAAGCTTATCCAAAAAGCTTTCGTCGGGCTTGGAGTAGGCCATGGTTTTGATATTGGCCAGCGGCGAACTTGCAAAATGGTCTTTTATTTTATTGCGGTTAATAAGCAGGTTGGCTATCTGCACCTGCAAATGCTCGGGCGAAAAGGGCTTCTCAATATAAGCGTCGGCGCCCACCTCCAGTCCTTCTATTTTACTTTGCAGGGTATTTTTAGCGGTGAGTAAGATGATAGGGATGTGGCTATAATCAAAGTTTGTTTTAATGCGTTTACATAGTTCAAACCCATCAATGCCCGGCATCATCACATCGCTGATGATAAGCTGGATGTTTTCAATTTCTATCATATCCAGCGCCTCCTGGCCGTTAAGGGCTTTTATTACAGCATATTTATCGCTCAGGTCGTCCGAAATAAAATCAAGGATCTCGGGATTGTCATCTACTAAAAGTATAATCGGTTTCATAAAGTCAAAATTTTCTTCTTTAATAATATCAGTAAGTTCATAATCATCGGGCGTATGATGCAGGTCAAATTCTTTTTCCTGGTGTACAGGCAAGGTCAGGTTAAAAATGTTGAAATCATTGATAGATTTATTCAACACCAGCAATCCTTTATGCAGTTCGGCAAGTGAGCGCGATAGCGAAAGGCCTATACCGGTGCCTATCTGCTTTTCCGATTCTTTCATCCTGAAAAACGGCTCAAAAATCTTTTCGCGCATTTCATAAGGTACAATATATCCGTTGTTCCTTATTTCGATGGTAAATGTATTATCGCCCGGTTCCGATTTTAATAATTCCACTTCTATCGCGTTTTCGCCGTATTTGATGGCGTTGTTAATGAGGTTACTTATTATTTTGGTAAAAGCCTCAATATCAACGTAGGCGTAAAGGGTATTATCAAAGCACATCAGCGTATATTGTTGGCCTTTTTGTTCGGCCAGGGGCTTAAACCTCAAAAATATATCGCCCAGCAAATCGGCTATGTTTGTTTTTACAAAGCTCAGGCTAAAGCCGTTGGTCTCTGTTTTCCTGAAATCAAGCAGCTGGTTTGTTAAATCGAGCAGCCGGTTGGTGTTTTTCTCCATGATTTTCAGGTTATTCTGAATTTCGGGCACATGCTCCGATCTTTTGATCACCTTTTCCATTGGCCCTTTAATAAGTGTTAGGGGAGTACGTATTTCGTGTGCCACATTGGTAAAAAATTCAATTTTTGCATTATATATCTGCTTCTCTTTATCGCTCTCCAGGATCTCTATCAGCCGTTTATTGCGCTGTTTGTTGCGGTTATGATATTGGCTTAGCAGGTAATAGCAAATGAAAATAACCAGCATTGTATACAGGATGTAAGCCCAGATACTTGCCCAAAATGGCGGCGCTATGTTTATTTCAAGCACGGTTTCTTTGGTGCTCCAAACGCCATTGTTATTGGCGGCCTTCACTATAAAAGTATAATGGCCGGGCTGTAGCTGCGTAAAGTATACTTTCCGGTTCCGTTTTAAATCTGTCCAGCTTTTGTCAAGCCCTTTCATGGTGTACTTATACCGGGTCATCTCGGGCGATGGGTAGCTTAAGGCGGCAAAATCAATACTGAACGAGGATTGGTTGTAATTTAAATTGATTTGTTTGGTGTAAATGATGGATTGGCTAAGCAGCGAATCGGCGCCTTTTACCAGAATCTCTTTATTATGTACCTGGAAACCTGTTATATAAACCGGCGCTACATAGTTGTTATTGTTAAAGCCGGCCGGGTTAAAACTTATCATGCCTTTAACGCAGCCAAAATACATAGTGCCATCGGTATCCTTAAATGCCGAATTGTAATTAAACTGATCGCTGAGCAGCCCATTTGCTTTGGTATACACCTTAATGGCGTTGGTATTTATATTAAGGCAAACCAGGCCGCGCGAGGTGCTTACCCATAAGTTTTTATGATCATCCTCCAGCATCCTGAACACATAATTGCTGGGGAAACCATTGTCGAGGTCATAAAATTTAAACTCGTTTTTTACCGGGTCATGCCGCCATAGGCCAAGACCATCGGTTGCAAACCATAAAATGTGGTTACTATCCTCAAACGCGCCGTTTACAGTTATGCCATTTAGCGCGTTTTTTACCGGGTAGTTGTAAGGCACATGGTAGCTGGTGTCTTTTGCGGGATTATATCGGTAGATGCCGTCGCGTACGGTTGCAATCCAAAGCATCCCGGTATGGTCTTCAATAATGTCATAAATAAAGTCCTGGACAGGGATTTTATCAATCAGCGTAAAGTCTTTTTCCTTGCGGTTATACAGGTAAAATCCCCGGGTTGCGCCGATATATATATTGCCATTGCGCGTTTTGCGAAAACATATTACAAAATTACTTTTTAATGCTTTGCTGTCTTTGCCGGCAATATACACTTTAACCACTTTGCCGCTGGGTATATCCATTACATCCAGGCCGCGCTCAAATGTGCCGATGAAGAGATTTTTTCCATCGGCTATCAGCCCGTGGATGTTGGTGTTGGAGATATCTGTTTGGCCGCCGGGCAGGTAGTGTGTCCAGGTATGCTTATCGGCGTTTAATTTATTCAGGCCATTATCTTCGGTGCCCATCCAAAGGTTGCCGTAATCATCTTTACAAATTTCGCGCACAACATTCCCTTTGAGTGAGTTTTTTTCGTCGCCCGGATAAAACTTATTAAACGTTGAAAATTGCCTGGGATAATAGTTTACCCCGCCAAAATAAGTGCCTGCCCACATGCCGCCTTCCCCGTCACGGCATAGGGTGTAAACCGCGTTATCGGATATCGAATATGGGTCGTTATATTTCTTCCGCAGGTTTAAAAAAGTACCATGCAAATCATCGTAAATAAATACGCCCGATTCTGTAGCCAACCAAAACTCGTGTTCGGCATATTTGGCAAAATCCCTTACATATATCTCGGTTTTGTTTGCGTTATAGGTTAGCAGGTCGCGATAAGTACCGGTGGCACAATCAAAATCCTTAAACCCCTGGCTTGTTGTGGCAACAAATATTTTGTTATTGCCCGCGCTTGTTATTTTTTCGACAAAAGTTGAGGGCGCCCATTTAGAGTGGCTGATTAAGCTATAGCTCTTAAACGAGTTATGAACAGTATCCATACGCTCAATGCTGCCCCTGCTGGTTGATACCCAAATATAGCCATCGTTGCTTTCGGCTATACTTGTTGCCTCAAAATGCTGCTGCGGAAAGTAATCGGTAATTTGATTTGTTGTAGTGTTGTACTTGATAAGGGATGCACCCGCTACATACCAGCAGTTATTGTAATGATCAAAAACAATACTGCGTACGCCGTTGGTGTTTGCTGGGTTTACGCGGGTAAAACTTTCCGTTTTGCTGTCAAACTTATCAATTCCTTCATCTGTACCAACCCACAGGTTGCCTTCATGGTCAAGAGTTAAGGCATGCACTATATTGCTGCATATACTTTTGTTGTTTTTGGCACTATGCCTGAAAATCCTGAAGCTGTAACCATCAAACCGGTTTAAACCATCGCGCGTGCCAAACCATAAAAATCCCTGTTTATCCTGCAGGCTACAGTAAACTGTATTGTGGGATAACCCATGTTCAACCTGGTAATGCCTGAAATAATAAGGCTGCGCATTACAGACACTGAAATGAAGTACGAATAGTAAAAAAAATAAATATGCAGGTTTCAAAATCGATCGCTTAAACAAATATAGCCATTCTGGGCAAGGGTTTTCGTCTGAATAAAAATTGATACTTTTTGACTAATTATTGAGATGATTTGGTTAATAAGGAGCATGCTAAATCTTTATTCTTTACATCTTGATAGATATATGTCAACATTATATTTAAATAATCGACATTTAACTTGCTACCACAATTGCAGCCGTCTTGATACTCGCTACTTGATACTAATACGGGCATGTCCCCCGCTGGTAGAAGCGGGTGCCGGGCTAATCGCTCCTTTGTTACGGTATGATGAGCCAGGCTGGTGTGATGACCTTCTTTTTGAAAGGTAGATACACCAAATACGCCGGGTATTGTTGTTGTAATTGAGGTGTGATAGCCTTCTTTTTGAAAGGTAGATACACCGGCTGAATAACCTGGACGAAGATCAGTGTCGCTGTGTACGCTGGTAGTTAGTCCATGCGCGCTGTTCGGTGGTTGATATGTCACCCTTTCAGGGCTGTTTGGTTAATGTGTTTTTAATCGATGGGCGATGCCCATCGCAGATGTATGCTGCCCTTTCAGGGCTGTAGGATGCTACTGTGTGTGTACGCATATTTTGGGAAAACCCCAGAGGGGTTGAATGTCGGTAGAAATAGATCAAAAAATAGCTTTACGTGCCGTATTCTAGGTTTACCATATTTCCAAATTTAATTTAAAATAAGCTTTTTAAGCTGATCTCTTATAGTTATCCACATACATTTCACCTCTTTTTACCAGAGAGAACATACGTAATATCAGCT
>Ga0307515_10016854_pt1 | contig 13354 bp, 8 predicted proteins | sample 17_EM_MG_FD_194513 | JGI IMG/M metagenome (GOLD analysis project Ga0307515, IMG submission 194513) | Populus trichocarpa ectomycorrhiza microbial communities from riparian zone in the Pacific Northwest, United States - 17_EM | ecosystem: Host-associated > Plants > Roots > Unclassified | place...
CGCGTGGGGCGATGTCTCTCTACAGCGTACTAATTACAGTGTATTCTACCCGTATTTTTCTTTTTTGTAAGATGATAAATCCATTCTCATATATTGTTTGTTAGGGCTGAAAAATCGATTAAATTAAAAAAATAAAAAAAAATAATTGAAAAAATAAAACCATGAAAAAAATCAATTAAACTGATTAGAATTTTTAAAAAATCAACCAGTTCAATTTGGTTTTATATGTCTGAAAATAAAAAAACCGAATCGAACCCAAACCGAAAAACCGAGCCAAACCAGAAAAAACCAAGCTAAATTGAAAAATGAACCAAACCGGAATCGGTCAGTTTGAACTGGTTTTTGTTTTAAAATAATTGAACCAAAACCGATCAGTTTTGTTTTAAAAAAAAAAACAAGTTTAGTTATTTTTTTTATAAAAACTGAACCGAATCAAAAATAATTACTCCTTCTAGATGTGTGTTATCTAAATTTATTTTTTATACATATAATTTTAAAGTACACCTTCAGGCCAATTTAACGTATTTATAAAATCTTATTAAATATTATCTCTAAAATCTTAAAAGTAAAAAGAGAGAGAGACTGTATTGGTATTACTACTACTACTGATCAGATAAGATGGCATATATATATATATATATAGTTATACAACTCCAACTTCAAGGGCAGCCCGGCGAGATGCATTGTTAATTTCTGTTTGAGAAGGAGATTGTATTTTGTTGGAGTTTTTTTTTTTTTTTCCTTGTACTTTATGTATCAGCATCCAAAAGAAAAGAGAGAGTAATATCATAGTACTAGATTTTATCCCTAGCTTATTATTAGCACCAGCTTTCACTTGAACAGCAAAACCAAAAGCACCTCCTCGAATTATCAACTGGGTTTTGGCCATATCTTGCATTGCACCCTCACTTCATTTTGACTTTGTTGCTAAAGCTAAAGGTGGGTTTTTTATTTGATTTTCTTGTTAGTTTCTTTTCTTACTTTCTCGGGCTTTTCAGAAGGGTTTCGTTTAGTGGGTTTTGTTTTCGAATTTTGCGGTGATGAACCTAGGTAACTGTGCTATCTTTGGCTTTTAGTTTGTCATGGCTTGTTTTGGCTTTGAATGGGAGAGCTTTTTTCTTGCTTTCCCTGTTTCACTCTCTTGGATTCCAGTTTCGTGTGGAAAACGTTGATAGCTTTATTGGAATCTGGTTATGTGGCATAACTGTTGATTGGTCTTTATTACTTTCAGTTCAGGGAGTCAAGATAGCAGTAGTTCCACTGCAAATTCTCATTTTTCATGGTTTTTGGCTTTTGGGTCTTTGAGAGTTGGGACTGACTGCTGCTCTTTCTGGATTTTGGTTTCTAGGTTTGTTTATTGGTTCTTAGTAGGGTTTCTGTTTTTTTTTAGTAGTCCATGTGCAAGGTCTCATTTGTGGGGGCTTTTTGGTTTATGGGTTTTGATGATTATAAGTTAAATCGACTTAGATTTTGTTAATTTTAAGGTTGGGTTTGGGGTTCTGAAGTTGTTCCTGTTGAAGTTTAGGGTTGTCTTTTGGGTTTGAGAATTTTTATGTTCACATCAGCTCAAGCTAGGGGCTTCAGCTGTTTGCCTTGCTTCTGAGTTTTGATAGTTGGCTGTATCTTGTCTTGGGTCTAATTGGTTCATGCGAAAGGCCTGCTTTTGTCATTTGCCTCTGAATTTTGGGAACTTGTGTTTTGTTTTAGGTCAGATTTGGTGTTAGAAAAGGTGTTTTAATATATCAAATATCTCTTATTTTGGGATATAAGTTTTGGAATTGATTGTTATTGCAGGATGTAGAGTACTAAAAATCATAGTATCTACGGTCTTTTCAAATATAGGTCTTCTGTTTTCTAATTTTAAGGTTGAGTTTTGATTATTTTTGTGCCTTTCCAGGTCTATTGTTCAAGCAGTTATGGATTCCCCTCAATCTGTTGTGTCACCATTCAAGACCTCTGTTGTCTTTGAGCCAGAGAAGCAGAAATCTGATTGTTCTGTTCAGAGTACTGGCAACTTATCCAAGGGAATTGAGTTCCCCAGACATGAGGCTGTGGCTGGCCATCCAGAAGACTTCATTGGTATAGTTGAGGTTTACGTGCACCAGGCTAGGGACATCCAAAACATATGCATTTACCACAAGCAAGATGTTTATGCTAAGTTTTGCTTGACTAGTGATCCTGAGTACACATTCTCCACCAAAATCATCAATGGTGGTGGGAGGAATCCTGTCTTCAACGACCGTCTGCAGCTCAATGTTAAGACTATTGATTCCTCCCTTAAATGTGAGATATTCATGATGAGTAGGGTGAAGAATTATCTGGAGGATCAGCTGTTAGGGTTTGCTCTGGTTCCGTTGTCTGAAGTTCTAATCAATAACGGGAATTTGGAGAAAGAGTTCTCTCTTTCTTCAACTGATTTGTTCCACTCTCCAGCAGGGTTTGTTCAATTGTCTCTATCATACGTTGGAGCTTCACCAGAGGTAATGGAAATTCCAGCAATGCCCACCGCTTTAGCTACAAATGGAACCATCCAGGATTCTGAGATACAGGAATCACTCCCTTGCGAACTTGATAAGATTGAGTTCCCGGATCCAAAGGTTGTGAATGAAAACCAGATGATGATCTCAGAGTATTTTGGAATTTCATGTTCTAGCCTGGATTCTGAAGCCTCTGAGAGCTTGGCCATTTCTAATGCTGAAAATAATCTCGGTTCAGAAATCGGAGTTCATGTTATGGAAAGCATTTCAGCCGCCACTTCTGATCCAACTCAAGTTCCAAAGCTTGATTCTCCTCCAAGCAGTGTGTCAACTAATGGTGTTTCTTCACCTTCCGCTGCTGCAAGTTCAGAAACCTCTGATAGCCCAGCAGCTTCAAAAACACCAAATCAGGAGCATGTCTCGGTCCATAAAGAGAGAGAGAGTGCAAATGCCGGAGATGGTGAGACTGATTGCTCTGGTGGAGCATCAAATGAGAAAAATGCAAAACCTGTTATTACAGTCAACATTGAGCCGGAGTCCAAAGTGGTTCAGCAAGACATAGTAGACATGTACATGAAAAGCATGCAGCAATTCACAGAGTCACTGGCCAAGATGAAGCTTCCTTTGGACATTGATAGTGGACCAACCAGTTCAGGAAGTTCAAGCTCCGATCAGAAAATGCAGGCATCAAAGAACACAAGTTCCCGTGTGTTTTATGGGAGTCGGGCTTTCTTCTGAGCTTTGAGTTCTCCTAGTTCTGAGGAAAACACACAGGTGATTTTAGGCTTTAGCATGGTGACTAATACTAATATAATAGTGAAGTATAATAATGTATCATGTAGTGTGTTGTTTCCTTCTGTACGTTGAGATATGTTTAGCAGAAGGGGAAATCATGAATTTGTAAGCTTTAGTAGCTTTGTTTCATAGCAACTGCTGATGGTATGTATACAAGAACATTTCCCCTTCTATTTTCACTTTGCTCCATGTTGCTTCAGCTCGTAATTATTATGAAATTGATTCTCACCAAATCATAAGCTAATCATATTGGTCCCAAAGTCACATACATGGTGATCTTAGTTGAAAAGTCAAATTAGGGCTAAAGCATCCATGATTTTGCTTTCGGCTTGCACAATTGGGTTAAAAAATATCAATCACATTCACACTGATTGTCTTCTCTTCTTCATCTCCATACCCCATAGTCAAAGACCATGCTAGTGTGGCCACCCCTGGGAAACTAGACTGGCTTTTCTTCCAAATTATATAATATGCTGGCAACAATATTATTTTTTTAAAAAATGATTTATTTTATTGATTTTTTCAACATATATATATATATATATATATGATGCGAGTCAAGCAATCTCATCGAAGATGATATTTAAAAAAAAAAATTAAAAATCAAAAAATTAGGTTTGAGATTCTTTTCTCAAAATTAACTTGCAACTAAGAACTAAAAATATTAAAATTAGGTTTGAGATTCTTTTCTCAAAATTAACTTGCAACTAAGAACAAAAAATATTGGAATTCGTGAATTGACGTCATAAGATAAGTTATATCTTGATAAGTCATGTTTTCTTCTTTGTAATAGTAAAGAACACGTTTACTTCAAGTAAAACATAAATTTATTTCATAAATTCATACCTGCTGAAAATTTCAGCTAAAGAAACTTTATATAATAGTTCAACTAGTAACTCTAATGGATTTAAAACTTGTGAGTTAATATTTACCAATTTACAATAAACTCATACTCAAAGTATGTTAACTAAGTTCAAATATGAAGAAAATAATAAAAATAACTAATCTAACAAATCAACTAAAGTTGTTGCACCAATTAAATAAAATAACCTAACATACATATTTTTTTTAATTTAAATAATGTCATAAACGAAATTCTCATTCTATAAACATTAGGGTCTTTGTTGCTACCTTTAGATGTCCAAAACAAGTTAATAAATTAATTGCTCAAGTTGTTTCCCCTTTAATTTTCTTATTTGTCTAGGATAATTAATTGTAATTTTAAAGAATCCTCTTAGAACATAGAAACCCCTGTTGTATTCCTTTAACCTTCCTTGTAGGATTAGAAAACTTCTCAAGATAAGTTAACTAATTTGTCATTAAATATCATCAGCCCTTCTTTCTTTGTGTAACTAGCTATGATGAATATGGAATTTTTATAAGAAAAGGATTTTGAAATATTAATGAATCTTTGTTATACTTAAAAATTATGTTGCAGCCCATTAAAGATTCATGTAGAACTAAGAAATTTCCAAAACAAGCTATCATATTTTTGAAGGAAAATGATCCTTGTCAAATAGAAAGTCTACAAGTCAAAATGAAGTAAATAACAAAACTCGTACAGTCTATCCTAACCTATATCACAAGGCTTTCTTAAACTTTGATTGACATGAATTTTACACCAACATAGAACAATATGCCGGGAAACTCTAGGTAAACGTTTAGCATAATCCAACAATCGGATTGAGAATTATGATTATTTTCGTAAAACTGGATGGTACGCACAATTACGTTAAAATCTGAATTTCCTTGTCCAACCTTTCTTGGATCGTATCAGTATAACTCTAAAAGGCATTATTTTTTCATTGTGAAAGGCTTTATTGTTCATCCTCTCACACATTATTGTGGATGAGCTGTACAATTTTTTTTCAATTTGGTCCTTAAACTTTTTTTCCGACAATTTTGTCCTAATTGCTTTTGATTTCTTATGAAAGGGTGAGATTGAAAGAAAATGGACTGAAATGAAAAAGGCGTCAAACATGGGTGGTGTGCCATAAGTTTCATAAAAGATGCACTTTGGTCCTTGAACTTTAAAAATCATGCAAATTATACAATTTCAATACCTCAATATTTTTCCAATTCAATTTTGGTATAAAATTTTATTTATTTTATTTTTTAGTCTCTAGTTGAGAGAGGAGAAAGAGAGGTTGGATTCCAACGATAGAGAAAGAAAAGTGTTGTTGACACCGATTTATACCACAAAAAAAAAACAATATTTGTGTCAAATGGTTCTATTTGATTATGAGAGTTCATATTAGGTATTTTTTTTTTTTTACCTTTGAAGTTCATGAAAAAACAAATCTGAGCTCGGGTTGATTTTATATTTCAGGGTTGATTTCAATTTTTGAGGCGATTTTTTTGGGTTTTTGAGGCCATAAATAGATTTATCATAATTTCTATGGTGTTTTATAGGTGTTTTGGGTAAAACATGGGTTGAAAAATGAGTTTTTGAATAAAAAAAAAATTAAGCCCTAATTTTTTGACCACCTTAATGACCAGAATCTAGGCAAATCAGATGAAACGTTGTCTGATTTTTTTTCAAATAAATTTGGGGTTGATACCATGTTGTTCACCCAGTTGCAAACAAAACAAAAATGAAGGGTCCAGTTGCGCGGGCTTTGCCGTGCCTAGCCATTGCTCTTTTTTTAAATGAATGATTTTTTTATGGTTTTTTCTCTAAATTTTTAAATTTATATTTAAATTAGTACCCCTTCTCTCTTTCATTTTATTTAGAGTCTCTTTTAATTGACGATTATCATTTTAGTTATGCATTTAAATTTAAAGAGTTTTTCTGATTTATCTATAATTTTTTTTTTTATCTTTTGTATGGATGAACTTTATTTTTAAAAATAAATAAAAATCTTATTTTCAGATAATATTTCTAATATGTGCAATCTTGCATGATGTTATTTTTTCTTTTTATTTTATTCGATCATATTAATTTGTGTCTCTATTTCTATCATCATTTGCTTGAATAAAAAAGTTATTTTAATAAATTAATTTAGTAAACATAACTGGGTAAATGTCTTATCTTCCGAGATTAAATATTTTGATCTACATTCGTCTTTCGATTTTTCAAGTTTTATTTTTAAATATTGTTAATGATTATTTATTTATTTATTTGTATATATAATTTTCAATGCATAAAAAAATTTATTTGAACTTAAATTTTTTAAATTAAAAAAATGCGTTACAAAAACCATTAAATAGTTTTAATCAGAGAAATTGGATTGAAAGAGTTAGAGTAAGTTATAATCAGAGGTATAACAGTGAAACGACTAATTGATAGTTTGATATTTTTAGTAATGGATAATAGTTTTGAAATATATTAAAATGAAAAGGTAGATAGAAGGAATAGTTGCTTCAAAGTGAATTCTTCCCATGCCTGGATAAACATTAAATAACAAATATTTTTATTAGAGAATTTCTATAAACTGGAATGTACTCAACAAGACAACATAGCATGCATGGATGATGAAGAAAAACAAGAATGAGAAACTCTATTTCCAATCTTTCAGGCTTCTGAACAAATTTCAAATAGGTACTTCAATTATTTCATTGCACCTTATGGCCATATGCCTCCTACAGATCCATGCTATCTGCCCATCATCCCTGTATCTAACCCTCCACAATCCAAACTTCTCGGCAATATCCTTTCCAGTCGAGCACCTACGGTCCCTTAAAAAATCCACCACCCACTGCTGTGCTGCCTTTACGTCTTGTTGAATGTTTCTTGAGCTTTCTGCAGCCCTGCTTCTGTTCCTACTTCCTTGTATTCGCCCCAGAGCTGCAGCCCCTACAGCTCCAGCAGCAACTGTTCCTGCTGCCCCGTACATAAGGGAAGAGCCGGACAGATGGGAAACTTCTCTGCTCAAATCTGGTATCATCTCTCCCATTCCAGCTGCCAGATGGGCTCCTATCTTGAGAGCAAATGTTAACAATTTCATGAATTTCTTCATGTATGGAGCCAAACTCTTTACTGCCATGTTATCAACCTGCATCATTTCACAACCAATCTGATCTTCAACAACATGCATTTCTCCCCTGAATTCACATAACATGTGCAGCCGAAGTGCAGTCATTCCAGAAATCATGTTGGTGATCAATCTTCTCGAGTAGTTTTCTGTTCTAACAAAAAAGAACATGTTAGGCACTTTCCTTTCTTCAACTTGGATATTGTAGTTCACAAGGTAATTCACTTTGCGATGAAGTTCAATGAGGAGCCTGTGTTCATAGTATTTCAGTCCTTGTATCTCCTGCTTCAAATCTTTTATCTCTTGTTCAACGATCTTGAGTCTCTGCAACACTTGTTCTACCCCCTTTGCGATTCCAGCAAAGCTTGGATCAACTGTCTCAGGTTCATTGCCTGTGTGATCTCCTCCATCTGGATTATCTGGCGGGACATCCAACTCCACAGCAAGGTTATACAGGTCATTATATCTACGGTGCAATACTTCCCTGAAGTCATCATCTGACAGGAGGTCCCGAGCCAAATCAAATCCAGGTCCAAGAACAGGTCTTCCAGAGTCCGAAACTGGATCCCAAGTGTGTTGATAATCATACATGCTTTCTGCAGGTACTGAGAGCAGTGCCTGCTTCAATTGCTGCAGAGACACATGTTGGGTTTTCCTATACCTCGGGGGTGTCAAGTTTTGCACACATTCAGGCCTCATGATGTTTTCAGTCAAGGTGAATCCATTACAGAAACTCTGGATTGCTGGAATTATTAGTTGCTGAGTGAGTCTAATGGTTTCTGTCAAGTTCTTGGTGGAGCAAGCAAGAACATCAATGTAGTGTCCTAAATGTCCTCCAAGTTCCACCCTAATGAAGATCCCATTGATATTTATTGAGATGAGGTACTTCTCCAGACTGTAAGTTGCTCCATGTTGGTTCCTTAGTGCCATAATTCTGTTATGAAGATGAACCTGGATTTGCAAACAAATGAAAATTAGAGAGATTGCAGTTCATCGACTTTGCCAATCAAACAAGGATCTCATGGTACGGGTATGTGTATCATTCATAATCCCACGCTATGGCTAGCATTCAAACATCACAGAACTGCTCAACCAGTAAGCAACATTTAAGACTACAAGGAGCACCCGTTAGGGTTTATTCTCACATGGCAATTAACATAAACTTACTTGGATACTTAAAGCTAGCTGCAGAATGTATTTTTTTTTCTGGTACTTTAAGGTATATGTTGAAGAGAAGCAGGATGACATGGAAGCATCAACTCAAAGTTTTATGGTTAAAGTTGTTTGATTCTCCATGAAATGCCCTTGCTCTTCACACGAGTCCTTTGTTTTCTTTAGTTTTTAAATTACGATACTTGTATGCTTAGAACACCAGTAAAGTTCATTCTGAAAAATACGAGTTTGTAGTTTGTAGCGTTGAATTCTCTATATCTATGCAGTGTAAAGCTTATTTTCACTTGTTCTTGCATACATTCAATTTTATATGAAAGCATAAGCAACAATAAAATAAAATTAGAGGGGCCAGAAAAGAAAGAGAGATTGCCTGTAAACGAGGAAAGAAGCCTGGTGTGAGAAATGTGTGGCTTGAATCATCACACTCAAGATGCCGCCCGGCATAAACGCAGTCAGCTGTGCTTAACTGCCATCTCTGGGGTTTCCCTCTGCCTTCTTCAAGAATTGAGGGGATAAGTAGCAGGGAGTTTGGATCTGATGGGTTTTGTTCATAACATAGTTCTAGTTTCAGCATCATCATCACAAGGTCACTGGCCTCTATGTTTTCAAGTACTTTTGAACTCATTCCAGGAATTTGACTTTGCAAACTTCCTCTCAGAATCTTCTCCACTTCATTTCTGCTAACGAATCCGTTCTCCATAGAGCTTTGCTTTCTAACATCTAATTTTACTAGTTGGCCAAGCACATCACTACAGAACCAATCACAGTCTAGGATCAGGAAGCCTAGTTCGTCAAAATATATCACCTCACCCATATGATGAAGGCAAATAGCAACAGCCTTCCTCCTCATTTCCACCTTCCCTTTATTATCATGTCTTGATCGAATTCTCAGTGGTGGAACCTTCACTTGGCATAGCTCATCAAATTCTTTCCACTTCATTGCAAGCTTGTTGTAATTCTCCGCTCTCCAGTCTGACAAAATTTGAATCAGGTCATTGCAAAGTTGATAAACTCTGGGCACTCTTTGGAGAATTGTCTTGCTTGTCTTCCGAAGATGATGAGTGAGTTTACTGACCGATGCAGAGGATCTCGCATCAACTGTGAATACAGTGGGATAGAAGTCGATAAACCCTTGAAACTTGTCTCTTACTCTCTGAATTGAATTCACTGCAAGCTGCAAGTTTTGTGACGGTTGATTGATTTTATCAAAATGTGTAAGAACTATAGTTACATTGGGCAGCATGCATTGCTGGAGTGCTCTTCTTGAGTTGGAAACAATGAACCTGAGCCAGTATTGCAGGTCCTCTTCTATCTCTGCTGGTGTCTTTGGCTCTCGGTTGTTAGGCTTTCTGAATAAACTGGATATGATCAGGAAGAATGATGCACTCCCATGCCCTGGAAACATGAGATCATGGAGGGAGTAAAAATCATGCTGACCACCAAGATTCCATATTGATATCTTTGTGCCTTCATCTCTGAAAGTCTTTATCTTCATTCCGCTTGCTCTTACAGCCTGTTCAACTGGGTTCACTAGATTTCTAACCTGGTCTATGTAGGGAAGCTTCGAGGAGGATAAGTTCTGAGATATTGAATTACAAAGGGCAGTCTTGCCTGCAAATAGAAACTCTGCTTTCAAGTTCTAGTAAAATATAGGTTAAACAAACACATGCAGTTCTCTAAACCAATGTGGACATTGTAATTTCGAGGCTCAGATCTTTACCTGCATATTCTTGCCCACAGAAGAAAACCCTGCAGCTTTTTGGCTCAGTGAGTGGCATGTCCTTGAACAAATCTGTATCTGTTTCTAGTTCAGTCTTTCCATTCTGGCCTAACCTTTGATAAATTCCATCAGCCTTCCCTGAATTCTGCAGTGGTGTTCTCGCAAGATCAATGTCTTCAATCCAAGGATTTACCTGCAATGTCTGCATTATTGTATCGAGTACCACGTCTCCTCGAACCCCTCTACAACCTTGCAATGACAAATATCTCAAAGTCGCATTCCTCTCTAAGCTCTTGAAGATTTTGACAAAATCATCTGCTCCCAGGCTCTCATCATCATATATTCCCAACTTAATCACACTCTCATTGGTTGTCAGCATCTGCATGATTGATGCGAGCCCATCCCTTCCAATCCTTGTTTTCCCTCCTCCAAAGGTCACAGACTTGAGAGTAATGTTGGCTTGGTATTGCAAGGCCGAGAACCTGCTCAGAGGGCATAGCAAATGCTCTACACCTATTCCACTGAACCAGTTTCCATCAAGATACAAGCTTTCCAAACACTGATTCTTGAAGAGTCCAGCTGCAACGTACACGACCCCTTTGTCCTTAAGGCTGGTTTTTGACAATCTTACCTCCTTAAGGCTCCGATTTTGTTCCAAAACCCATCGAAACTCCTTAGCCCACCGTGATTTCAGCCGGACTCCAGTCATGTCAAGTGACTTCACTGTGGAGTTCCATCCTAGAGAGCAAGCAACCCTGACAGAACCTGAAAGGTGTAGCCTGTAAATTCGAAGTGTGCTGTTGTCAGGTACAAACTCCACTACCTTGGAACTTCTCTCTCCATTTTCTCCACTCCAGACATGAACCTCCATTGCCCTATTTCTTGCTAAAACAGCTGATATAAGTGAAGCCGCTGTTATAGGGTGTGAATCGAAAATTGTCAGAAGTTTAAGTGTTGAGTTCACTTCAATCATCTTTGAGAGCTCCTCAGCACCTTTCGAACCAATTGAGTCTTCCCATATCTGCAACTCCTCCAAGCTCTCGTTTAGCTTAAGAGCAGAAGCTACAAGGCCAGCCCCAACTGGACCTATACCTGATTCAGAAATCATAATTTCTTTGATCACTCTATTTCTCTTCAAGACCTCGCAAAGCTCAGATAAGCATTCTATATTGAATCTATTCAGCCGAAACACAAGTTGCTTGATGTTTGAGCTATTCTGAAGCAATATTCCAAGGTATACTAGCTGTTCTAATCCCCACTCTACACGATGAAACTCCAGGTTCGTTAAAGATGATTGAATGTTTTTGGCTGTGCCTAGGTCTGAGAGGATGTTAGAGAAGTATGAAAGGCTGTCCTCTGAAATGTTTATGTTGACAGAGTTTTCTGTTTCTTGGTAACAGCCTGAAGTTCGGTGAGAAAGGTAGAAAGAAATGCTTTGAGGACTGAAGCTTTCGGATTTGATCATTTGAAGAAGCCATTGGAGCTCTCTAAGGTTCTGGTTCGATCCCATTGCTGCAACAAACTCCTTACAAGAATATTACACCAGATTTCTTTGCTTCTCAGGGATAGGGCTTCGTGTCCACTAGAAAATGCTGCCCGTAACAGAGAGCGTATTTCTTCTCATCTTCTTCGACAAAAGTATTCTTTCTAGCCAGCTTGTTTCAAGGCAATGACTACCTTTCTTTGCTAGTTGTCTCCTTCATATTCTCAAGTTCCTTTCTTCTAATAAAAACCATCTTTTCATTATATTCTCTCTTCAAGGGTTCATACTACCAAATCAAGAAATACGTATCCCTTGAAGAGAGGTTAATTTGACTAATAATGCTACCAAACAGTTTCCTTTCATTCACTTTATAGGATTCCTTCTCTTTCCAATGGAAAAGAAGAAAGAACGGTTCTTTCTAGGAGCCCAAAAGTCAAAAAGCACACCACCATTTCCACCTCCTGCCTCAGTTGTGAGCCTTGCGTTCTTTTCTCCGAACAGTGAATACACCAAGTTTATATGTAATATTTTACTTGAAAAATATCAAGCTATTTTGCTCTTTTTTTCAACTTAGTATTTTGAAAACAGTTTTTATGTTGAATCATGGACTTCCAGCAACAACTCATAAACAAGCCAGATTGGCTTACATGTCCTGTGTCCAGTGAATCAGGATTGATTACATGGTCTTATCCCCCAACCACCTGTAAAAGAAATAAAAAATAAAAAAAAAATAGTAATACTTCAATAACTCGGTCTTGTGTGTATGACATACAGTTGGCAAGCATTTTGAGAAAGATACCGTACCTAAGATAATAACGTTCACCAACAATAATGAAATACGATGTTTCAAATACCATTTTCTAAAATAAACAATATTGTCAATATATATATATATATATATATATATATATATATATAAAAAATATTTTTTTCACCATTATATTTTTTGTATCTCATTTGTTTGTAAGTGGTTAAATAATTAGGTTTAATGTTCTAAATATTTCAAATAAACTTGAAAAAAATATTAAAACGAGTTTTTTTTCAACTTATTTTTTGTGGTATAGCTAAATATTAAAAAAATATTTTTTAATTTATTTTTTATAATATTATTAAATATTAAAAAAATATTTTTTATAAAAATTATTTTTTAACAAACAACAATGAATTAATTTATATGTCAAGTCCTGCTGTTGAGTTTTAATTTGAAAAGGAGGTTTTAAGAGGAAAGGGCCCTCATTTTATTTTTATTTTTATTGACTACCGCCTAGGCTTTCCTTTGTTTTATCCACTGTTATTAAACCCGGCTCGGCCCGGCGGGTCGACCCGGGACCCGGTCGACCCGGTGGCTGGACCGGTCCGGGTTTAACAAAAGACCGGTTGTGGCAACAGCCCGGCTAAACCCGGGCGACCCGATGGGTTGACTCGGGACCCGGGCGAACCCGGACGAGACTCGGTTTTTTTTTTTTTTTCAAATATGAGATTTGAAACACATTAGTATATATACTCTATGTTCCCAAGAAAAAAGTCATGTTTTTTCAATGTGGGATAAAAAATCTTTTGGTTTAAATACTTCAACTTAAAAGGATAACATATTATTTTTTCAATGTGGGGTTTGAAGCCCTTTCATATATATATACACTATGTTCCCATGAAAAAAACCATGTCTTTTCAATGTGGGATAAAAAACCTTTTGATTTAAATACTTCAACTTAAAAGGATAACATAGTATCTT
>Ga0307515_10016855_pt1 | contig 13353 bp, 12 predicted proteins | sample 17_EM_MG_FD_194513 | JGI IMG/M metagenome (GOLD analysis project Ga0307515, IMG submission 194513) | Populus trichocarpa ectomycorrhiza microbial communities from riparian zone in the Pacific Northwest, United States - 17_EM | ecosystem: Host-associated > Plants > Roots > Unclassified | place...
AACTTAAAAATAAAATAAATAGCAATCAAAATAATGAGGATCAGTTTTGGTATAAAAACTAAATAAAAGAAAATAAATAGAGACTAAATTAAAAAACAAAATAAATTAAGAAAATGATAAAAAAAAATAGCAATAAAAAAATAAGAAACATATTTGAATAAAAAAAATAAATGAAATAAAATGTGGTGGGGGGATTGAAAAAAAAAACTAAATAAAGAAAAGAATAAGAAAATATAAATAAAAAAATAAGGATAAAATTGGATATAAAAATCAAATTAAATAAAATGTTTAGAAATGAAATTAAAAAAAAAACTCAAGTTTCAAAAAGCATTAAAAGCAAAATAAATAATAATTAAAAAAATAAAAACTAAAATTAATAGAAATAAAAACTGAAGAACACGAAAGATTTTTGGAAGGGTTGGCATTAATTTCTAAACTGTGAGGGACAAAAGAGAGAGAAAACATTCATCAAAACCGAACTGTAATTTCTCCGTGAGCACATGCCCCCACCAACATGAAGAGGGCAATACATTGCTTCCAAAACTATCGTGAAAGGTGGATTTTGATAATCATACGACCCTTCACATGTTGCTCAAAGGGCAAGGAAGTTGTCATGCACAGATTAGTGAATACATTGAACGTATTAATAACTTTCTTTTACTATTATTTATTTGAAAATTATCAAACAATCCCTAAACGAATCTTAATACTTTAAAAAAAAAAAAGCATAATAAAAGAGTAAGACACCATCAAAACCAGCCTTAGAATTCTCTTAATTCAAGTGTACTTTTATCACCTCACTATTAAAAAAAAAAATGAAAAGACAAATAAGCATCTTTGTGCAAGTTTGGTTTTTTTTTTTTTAGCTTTTAATGGTGTAAGCATAATTTTACTTTGCAAAAAAATATTGAAAAGATAAAAAAAAAAACCATGGACAAAGGTAAATATTTTTTTTCTTGTTTTTAGAGGCTTTTGTGTTAAAATAAATATGTAGATAAATTTAACCCCAATCAATTTTATAATATCCAAGGAATCCTCTACGAAAGATAATTTCACCCTCAAATACATGTTTTGATTCTTTTTTAAAGAATAAAAGAGTCATCGCACTATTCTAATATTGGATCACAAAGTTTTGTCTATGGCTTTTAGTTTTTTTTTTTTTTTAATACTCACAAACCTCAAAATTAAAAAAAAAAAAAAAAAGGTGTCATTCATATATTTTCAAAAAAGAACAAACAAAGAACAAGTGAAACTATTCTTTCATACAACAACATCACCCTAGAATAAAGCGTTGTTTCGTTTTTCAATTATAATAATTTATAATGTTAAACATTAACGGCATGCTTGAGACAATGTTATATAATACAATCAAATTTATAATGCAACGAAAATACGTAATGTAACGTAATAGGATAATTCAATAGCTACTTCGGTTTCTAAGATTTAATCATATGTAATGAAGGTGCGACAAATTCTCTGTGATTTTCAAAAAAATTATTTTAATCCACATATTTTATTTACAAATGCTCCCTTTCTGAAAATGTTCTTGATCCTTGTGTTTTATAAAAACTAGAATTTAAGTCTAATAATTAAATACTTTTTACAATTAAATTCCTATATGATTGTTCTTAATCATGCAATGACCCATCATATATATAATGCTTGTAATGTAAATATGTAATGAATCAATATTTAAAGAATTACACACACAACCAGATATAAAAATACAATGGACCGTTATATACATGCATACATACCTTAAGGAGAATAAAAAACTGAAATAGTAAAACCTACAAGTAAATTACACTTTAAGATCATAATCTAACAATCCATTCTAATTCTTTTAGTTTTTTTCTCTTTTTTTCTCTTTTTTTTTTTTTTTTAACAATGAGCATTATACTGGGTCGACACGAGATGACGATGCATCAAGCGGAAAGTTGATCGCACAATGCGAAGAAACGGGGACATAAACAATAAAGGAAATTTTGCACCTTATTTTGTCCAAAACTACTTTATCAAAAGAAAATAAGTACAAGAAAAACAAGAATCCAGTCAGTGTAAACGAGGCACACAAGTCCAGTCAGTGTAAACGAGGCACACAAGTCATGAGGTTATATCCCACAAGTCCACTTCCTCCGCCCCAACCGAGGGTGTCGAGAAATGCAGAATCTTAAAACTCTCGTCCTTTATATGGCATTTCCTGTATGGAGAACAAAATAATCTACATGAGGTGACTGAAACCGGCTCCAGTGATCTAATAAGAGCACGGAATGGTGAGCTTTACACCATTTTCAAGAAAATAGTAATATATTCCTCAATTTTTCAACCACATTCATGACTAGTGATTTATGGGATTGCTTATGTTTCTCTTTTTGTTAATAAATGGAAATTGCTATTTTAGGCTTTTGTTTTTTTAAAAAAAAACAAATTATGAATACTGTTCTCAATTTCACTACATAAAGAAACCAGCTTCGGTGTTTTTTCTTAATAGAACACTAATTATAATGCAATATAGTAAAAAACAAGACACTTCTCTATCAAAATTAAAAGATCAGAATTTTGCTTACAGGCTGGTAGTTTGGCATGTACAAGACTTGCCTAGGGTGGCCAACAAGCATCTGCTGCCCAAACTGCAGTTATATGCATACAGCTAGTCATATATAATTATACATGTGTGTTCATATGTATACATGAACAATTTTACATTGAGATGACATGCGCTGCAGAATGCCAGAATCACCCAATATACAAGGTGGTAAATATTGTACCTGAGGTCCACCTGGATGAAAATATGCTTGCGGAGTTTGCAATGGTGCAGCCTGTGGATTAAATATAACAGGCTGTTGCCCATTGAATGAAGGTCCAAGCTGCAAAATCTTGGTAGTTAGTCACTTTTAATAAATGAAATTGGATGTGAAGTTCGAAAAGAACCACCCATAACATCTGTTGAATGCACATTCTTACATTTAAAAGACACAATCACCATCCCCAGAGTACTGAAAACATGCGGAGATATTATAATCACAACATTAAATCAAGATATCCAAGAACGATATTGGAAATCAGTTTTTCATTATTCACCATTATTTTAGAGTTCATTTCTACAGGGAAAAATGCAATGAACCATTCATCAGTTTTCCAACCACAGTGCGGAGACTAAAAATATATAATAAAGCATCACGAAAACCTAACTCTTCTTATATTTAAACTAAACACAAAAAGGAGAACAAATAAGCAATCAAGCAATCAAGTTATATCTTAGCAGAGGCAATAAAGTTATTTCAGTACTTACAATTCCCATAGGCATGCCATGCATATGTGGTAGATTAGAAACATTAGGTTGAAAATAGAAGGGACCATCTGACATTGGGGAAGGGGGCCTAGGAGGCATTTGAGAAGGGGTGAAACTCTTGGCATTGGGATTAAGTTTAAATTCCTGATAACCGAAATAAAAAAATAGAAACAAACACCCAAATGTATTAGCCAAGGGCATGTTAAGAAAATAATCAAGGTAAATATTTTTTATTATTTCCAAACAAACCTTGGCATAGGGATTTAATGTTGATTTCTCAGAAGATAATGAACCCATTGATGAGCTTGGTGATAAACCAGGACCACTAGAAGCTAGCAAGGCACCTGCACAATCTGAATTAGATGAAGTGGAACTACCAGGTCGTCCACGAGAGTTCACAGGCTGCGTTTCTCCAGATCCTTTGGCAGATGCTGCATCCTCTAACGGTTGGCCAGGGGGGCTAGCCTTTTCATTATTTTTTGGATAGACATTGGATGAAGGGGCATAAGCAGTGGTATTAGAGGATGGCCTCCCTTTATCAGATTCATTTTTCTTGCCATCCAGTAACTTGGAATCTACAGAAAATAAAAGAAAGATTGTTTGAAAGAAGAAGATGAAGTTTAGAATTCATAAGTTCCATTAAAGTAAGTATCCTACATTTCTACGCAAAACATGCGACACAATATAGGCCAGGTGCAGCTGGAAAAATGTAAGAGAGTAAACCCAACATATTTTATTAATGATTACTTCATTACGATATTTTCATAACTCAATTTATTTTTTGACAAGTTCATGCAACAACTTTATAATAAAAGTTGTTCATACTACAACTTAAATGATGGATGAAGTTAAGGAATAGCAGAATAATTGACTCACCCTCACCTTTTGGCAATTGAGCATCCTGAGTTAGCTGGAGATTACATGAACAGAAATGAAGAACACACCAATATTAGAGGCATCACAACCAAAGGCAATTAATAATGTTCTCTTTTAAGTTTTGAGCAGAAAATTTGTAAGTAATTAAAGTTTTACTCACTATCTGCTCTTCTACAAGCTCCTTGATGCTGTCAAGTTCTCCATGTTCATGATGCCGATCCTCTTGGACCCTATTGCAATTGTAGAATTCAAGAATTTCAAAAATCAACAAATTCATTTGTCCTCCCAAGAACAATTCTTGTGAAATGAGATGCAATTTAAGTTATCATTGAGGAAATACTGAATTAAACACAATAGCAAGAACCTGCTGTCACTATCTGAAGTGGAGAAACCTTTAGAAGGTTCTGATGACAGCTGTGCAGCAAGATCATGAGATCCTGGATGATGCAGATCTGCACAAGTACTTGATTGAGAGCATTGTGCCTCATCCTTGGACAAAAAGAAACACAGAAATTCAATACAAGTACGACAGCAGGTAGTAATTACTTAAAGAAGAATTAACATAAATCAAGACTAACTGCCAGGCAGGAGATGCATGAAAATAAATGACTATATAGTGCTCCAAGTAGAAAATATGCTGAAATTTTTTCTTTAGAATTACAAAGCAAGTCAAAAAATGCTCCATTTTGAAATACAACAATTTCTATATAAACTTAGTGATTATTTGAGGAAATACCAAGGAAGAGCTTGATAACACTCGAGGCCCATCATTGCTTTTTGCATGGCTCAAATCAGCCAACTTCTTAATGGAAGAGGCAGATGGCCCTCCAAAAGTTTCACTGTTGTGAGAATTCATCACTATATCATCAAGTTCTTCATACCCACCATCATCAATGGCTCCACCTCTATAGACTGATGAGTATCGGGTCTCCTCATCGATATTACAACTTTCATGAAGATTGATGCCTCTTTCCTGTTGGATGAAGTAGCAAAAGCAGTCAAAAAAATGTACAGAAAAAATAAACCAAAATAGAAGCAGAAAATGACATTAGGGATAACCTCACCTCTGCTAAGTGAAGGTCGCTTGTTTCCTCCCCCTCGATCTCTCTTGCTATCCTCACAGCTTCCCTTTCCAATTCTTTCATCCGAGGACCCCTCTCCAGCTTTGTTGTATAAAGTTCCTCGTCAAAGGTGCTTTTTACTCCAAACAGCATTTCATTTGTTTCAAATTGATCCCAGCCCCTAATATGCAAATAAACAAAATAAGTATCAAATCAGTAATAAAAATTACATAAGGATACCATAAGATTACAACCACAAGGAGAAAAAAATAAAGGATACTGATTTTAAGTCTCATGTATTAATGGAGAAAGGATAGGAGACATTTAACATGGGTAATATAAGCTAGAACTCTAAGATCTATGTTACACTGGATCCCTTTTCAATTATATATTTGTATCAACCACAGAAGGTTTAACCTTAGCCTTACGGTAACCAAACTTCAACACCTCTGTTTTTGTAAAGTTAACTGAATCCTGAAAAACCTAACCACAGGTAAGGATCAGGCACAACAGAAAATATGTCCACATGCTTCCCAAAGACATCTCTCAGGGGAAGTAATCTATAGAAAGCAAGTTTTCAGAATAAGTTTTCTATGGTATCTTGTAGAACAATCCAAATTAACACTACAATTGTGATGAGTTTAAATAGGGAGAGGATGAGAAAACATGATTAGAAAGCTGGAGAAAACAAATTCATTCACGAAAATACAAGCTGCTGACAGCAAAGTAAAGATTAGGCAGTTGAAATTCTAGTGAACCAGAGAATATATTAAAGACTGTAGAACAATTACCAAGAAATTTGGGGAAAGAAATACTTATTATAACAACCTATTCCAATGGCCATCAAATATGTTCTCTGATTCAGGGCATTGTGGATCATCTTTTTCAGGGATCCAAGGTTCCAGCTCTCTCTCCGCTTCAACTTGTCGTGGTTGTGATATATAGGAGTCAATCATAATTTCTTGCTGCTTTGCATGTTGGGGCTCATTGGACATCCCATCTACGGTAACGGAGACATCCTGGCACCATATATCAGACAGCATACATAAACATCCATTTAATCTGACACAACCTAAACTTGTTCTCTACAACATTAACTAACAAATCACATGCATTTTTTTCCTCTATTGTTCTTTGTTAACTTATCCAATAAATATCACCCCAGGTTCCATTCAGAACCACAGGTCAACAACTTGAAAATCAACTTCACTCAAGAGACCAGATTCAAACAAGCAGAATATGAAAGAAAGAAAATGTAGCAGAACCTTTGCAATAACTTGGACAACTTCTTTTCCAGGTAAAATCAAAGTCTTTGATGGAGCCTTGCTGACAAATTCTGCCTTTTGGCCTCGGAAAGAAATGTCCTTTATCAAGCGAGCCATTTTCAAAATTATGGCTGAATGAGAAAAGCAAGAGAATGCTGAGAAGGAAATAGACTAAACAGAAGATTCCATGTAAAAGCTGGGTATAATTAGAATCAATCTACAAAACGGCTAACAACATGAGTGAAATCTCTTCAACTAAACTAAATCAACAGAACTTACCAAATTCCTTTTCAACATTTGTTGTGTAACATGTTCCAGAGTATACGGATCCATTTTTCAGCTGGACTTCCACAGGATGCCCAATAAGACAAGTTGTTAAATATATGAGCCGTTCACGCGAAGGACTCTCATAAACTCCAACTTTTCCCATCGCACCTATATCAATATTGTTAGAACAGAATATATAATCTAGAGTGACAAGTGCTTCAGGCCATGAGAGATTACCAGCATTACCCGATCTATTGGTATGTGGTTTTCCAGATTGCACCTTATTTTCAAACCTCGTCCCCCAATCCCTTTCAGCTCTCCGACGACCAAAACCATTAGCAGAAGATTTGGGATGCATAGCCTGTGGCAAATTCATCTCAACAGCAGCACCCTCTTCTGACAAACAAAAACATGTTTGAAATCAGTTCAGATCATTGGGATACAGTATGGCACCAAAGATGAGTGTAGATCCCTTGAAAGCACTTACAGATGCAGTAGCAAACAGATTTTAGGGGGGGAAGGTACATCAAAATTTCCACGCATATGGAGGCAATATAAACTTAGATAAAGAAACATTAGAAATATAATTTTACCCATCCCTGACATGTTTGAAACAAGTAACTTGTTTAGTTACACGGGTACCATGCAGTTACTGATTTAGCACTTGCATAATAGACAAGATATCACCACGCTCCTAAAAGATGTGACAATTTTCAAGGGGCTAACTACATGTGTTATTCTATTCATTTATTAATCTTAGCAATATGGGTTATTATCCACATCATTCTTTTATATGCACCTTTAAATTAGTATATAACATATAGACAAGTGCCAATACACAACTTAGGAAAACTAAGATTACCCAATACCAGCAACTATATAGCTCATTTCCTCAAATCTAGAATAGCCTCGTGTCAACAAAAATCCCATTAGTTCAGTTCCTTCCCGTCGCTCTCATTTTCAGAATTCTTACCCCCTTACTTCCACTACTATTTCTACAGTCTTGCTCCTGATCATATAAGAATGCATTCTAACCAGTCTCAACAGACAAAAGAAGGGCTGTATTAAAGTAACCCTAATGCAAAATCTGCTTATAGAACTATTATGTATGATTCAAAACTTAAGGCATTTAAATAATTCGAGTTTAAAGATATTGAAAGTGTGAGATCAAAGGAGAGAAAGAAGTAATTAACAAAAGGATCGAAATTTACCTGAAATAAGCTTTAATTAATTGAGCTGTAATTTGCTTTTGACGCGGCGTCGACGACTCGAGTGGTTGAGATCAGATACAGTTAGTGGAAGGATTGGACTCGGTGAGTTAGGGTTTTTTTTTTTATCACAGACCATAAAATAGGAGGCGGGGGTGCATATGCATGTATTAGCGATGGGAAGTGAGCGAACTCGGTCTGATCGAGAGAGAGAGAGAGAGACCGTATGAGAGAGAGAGAGTTACGGGCGTGTGTTTTTTAAAGAGAACGTGAAATATATAGAGAGGGCGATGACAAATTAAAAATTGAGGAAGAATGGTCGGTATAACGCTAGAGTGGCTCTTCTTTTACTTTTAATTAGTCCCTCTGTGTATCGACTTGGAAACTGATCGATCATCCAGTTAAAAACTTGAATTGATCTGCTAATTCAGTTGATTCGCATCTAACCTGAGTTTTCAACTCTTTGATTATTTTCAATTTTTTATTGATTTTTTTTTAAATAAATGTTTTTAGCACTGACCAGAGTTGACTATCCAAAATTGTAATCTTGACCTTCACTTGCTTGTTTTAGCTACGTTTTCAGGTTAATTTCAAGCATTAGAGATATGTTTTTAGGTCTTATGATTTTTTAATTAATAAATGAAAAGATAGTATTTACGTTTTAATAAAATAAATTAATAAATATATAAATCAATAAATTAAAAAGGAATTATTAATATTAATTAAATATTAAAGTGAAGATTTAATCTTCTTAATAAAAACAAAAGATAAATACACATACAAATATTTAAATTTATATTTTATTTTATATGTTTTTATTTATTTTATCTTAGAGGGTAACTTTAGTTGTCAAGAACAAATAATTTTTATTTTTATAAATATATCATATAAATAAAGTTTATTTCTATAAAATATAAAAAAATTAAAGAAAATTATAATAGTCTTTTTGAAACATTATGAAATTAAAAAAAAAAATTAAAACATTAATTATTTTTTAAATAGGTGAACTAAATAGTTTTAAAAACAAGAGAGTGGGTATTAATTAAAATTTAAACAAAAAACTAATGCAAACTAAAATAACAAAATAAATAAATAAAAGAGGGAGTATTAATTAAAATTTAAACAAAAAAATTAATCTAAAGTATTTTTTTTTAAAAAAAACAACAAAATCAATATTTTTTATGGTGGGGAGGTCGGTTTTTTTTGTTTTTTTGATCAAGTTGCGCCGCTCAAGCATAACTTCAATGCATCATCTGCAGCTGTAAAAACAGTAGCGTCATATCAGAATCCTTATCAGCATTCAATTTAGTGCTAGAAATGGCTCCATATATGCAGCCACCAAAACTCCATCGGGGACGAATGTGTATTTCCAAATTACGAAAGGTGCTAAGTTGGTTTTTCTTATGAAAAATCAGACACAATTCAAAGATATTCAAGTAGGTTTTCAAATCCAAGAAAGACATTCTGAAAGCAGAAATAAATGGCGGTTTAATTCTCACAACAGGCAGAATTTGCTACATCTTCAATCATCCAATGTGGGAAAAAATGTCAGATTCACAAAACAACTTAGAAAAGCTGTGCTAAAAAATTGAGAAAAAAATATAAAATCTGTTGACGAGTCGAAGCAACGAATCCACCAAAAAAGAAGTACTATCTCTAATGATCTTGATTCTTGACAATTATTCGTGTTAGCCCTTGTGGGGAATAAAATGTTACAAGAGATTCAACACTTCTGATATGAACCAAAGAAATCCGAAAAGGTATACAATCCTTTTGGTAGTGATTTCGTGATTTTTCATCTACACTACTAACAATTAAAAACCTACAGAACCAGGACAAGTTACCTGAGTTTCCATTACTTCCTTTGAATACATCGCTTTCATTTTTAAGAACACCAGTAGAAGAATTATACAAATGCAATGAATGAATACTAACCTACTAATAATCAAGAGCGAGAAACAACAAAAGTAGCAGCTGAATTCAGTCCATCAACTTATAACCAGCTCTGCTGCTTCCTTCACAATTACTTTCGAAGGAGAAATCAACAAGCTTCGATTTCATTGCCTACCTTGTCTTAGCGTACCGATGTTCAGGACAAGCACAAGCACACAGAACGTCTGTCAAGAGTGAATCACTTCCGCTGTCTTCAAGCCTCATACCTCTGCACAGACAAAAAATAACTAAGTTTCGGCCAAACTTTCTTCAAATAGGAAATAGGGACTGCCAAATTGAGTGCGGGTCTCACAACGAAATGAAAAGAGTACGAGTACAGATGAAGAAAATATTGGGGTCACATTACAGAACGTTGTAGACTTTGTTTTTCTTTATAAAAAAAAATTGAAAGGATATTAAGAGAAAGTTGACAGTTAATAGGAATGCCAAACCAACAGGCATAGGGCAACAGCATCTTGGAAACATAGACCACAAATCTGACAGTAAATGAAAAGAGCATGACATCAAAATGAAGGGTCCAATACTGTTAAAAACCCATCCCATGAAGATTGACATCATCCACAACATGAATATGGAGCCACGAAGGCGTGGATGAGGCCTAGTATTGTTGTAGCTATGGTCCAGAGTAGATATTGCCACAAATGTCCAAAATCGAATACAAGAACTGGATGAACAGCAAGGAGCAAAAGAAAAATGCACTCTCAAAAAGAAAACTTTTGAAGCCCGCAATAAGAAGGTACATACCATTTGCAATCACAGTTGTAGATGGATCTTCTCAGACCACTTAAATATATCTGAATGAACTTGATCACCCCCCAACTCTTCTCCTGTAGCACCAGCTGCCACTCTCATTATATCCTCAATCAAAGCAAAGTTTCCCATTATATCAACGTGAGCACCACTTTGGGTGCCCCGACCTTCTAACAAGTTTGTTGGAGGAGAATGATCATACTCTCTAATATACATTCGACTTCCTGAAGGGTTGAATCTTGTTTTCCCACGCCAACCTTTAGCACACATGAAGCCTGAACTTAAAACAGGAACAGTCTCGTCCCCATCAACAGTATAGACTCCACCTTTCAGGCAGCTGTCTTCAAATTGTTCGTCAGCTGATGAATCAATCTGAAATGGAATAGCGCACTCAGCTGAAGGAGATAACTTGTAAACATAAGATCTTTCGGTTGGTATGCCCACTCCATACAGGGAAAAAACCTCCATTTCTGGGGCATTGGGCAATCTGTAAAACCAGAGTGAGAAGTTATCAGCAATCGATATGAAGACCTTGTATAGACAGCCATGATTAGGCCACTCAATCAAGTAAATGAACATCATTCAAAAGAAATGAAAAAGATAATGATCCAGGAGGCTTGCTAGTAGAAAACATTTGAAATGGAATTCAAAAGAGGTTGTGTGACAACAAGGAAAGAAAAAAATCTTAGATATCAAGAACATAATGCTGTACAGGGCATCTACAACAATTGCATACTGGCATGTTATTAAAAGAACTGCATGTTTATAAAAAATCTACATCAGATAATTTCCCGTGTTTGAACTTGATAGTGTCAATTTAGCTTTCTTTGTGGTGCAATAGTTATTCAAAATTGCCAAATTAATTCATAGGATTCATATCTCTCTGCACCATACACACTGTAAATCAGTATAAAGTTGAACCATCAAAGATTTGACTTTCTTAAGAAATCTAGCTATCTATGCTCACCACATTTATATATAAGCATATACCTGATGAAATGGGAGTGTATGAAGCACTATGACTAAATGCCATCATTGAATATATCACAAAACTATTGCCAAGAAGACTAACATATCACAGTTTCCATAATTGACTGGGCAGAAAGATCCTCACTTTGTCTCCAAAGGGTTTGACCAATATTTGTAGTGCTGGTATTTTGGATCGTCCAAATCATCAGCAATTCCATAAGAGAAATGAGCACTGCCACGCTCCATCATCTTTGGGGCAACAAAGTGCAGCAGATCTAGAATAGATCCAGCAGTATAAACCTTATATTCTGCAACAGCTTTAATACCTCCAAATCCCATGTCATGGTACTCCGTCCACACATCACGACAGGAGGTGTTTGCAATACTTTGACCTTTAACAGCATCCTGCATGTTAAGATAACAAATAATGTATTTAATGAAAGAATTGGCGCATTCATTAATTTTCTTAAAGCTAATTCTGATGTGTAAAAGCACTGAAACTCAGAATGAGAGAGAGTTTAGTATATCTTTAAAGATACAGCCATCTTTTCACCAATTTAGTAAAACAGATAAACTTACCCTGAAGTCAATCCTCTCAATGTCAGATGAAAGTGCCTCAGCTACATCCTTCCCAAAGGATATGATCCTTCCATAATTGGCTCTCTTTATTTCAGAGATCTTTCTTTCTGGGCCATCTTGGCTTGCTTTCTGTGTGTCAGTGTTTTTTTGCTTTCTCTTAATAGGAATATATCCTTCCTCAGGTGACCAGTCAAGATCACCCCAAATAGTGGCACCACCTTTTGGAATCATTGACATGGTTGAATCCCATGTGCGAGACATCCTCATTATATGTTGCAATGTCTGAAAGCCAAATAAATCTTTGTCCAAGACACCAGGTGCAATGGCCCTGCAGAATGAGGCATGTTACAGAAAATTCACTATATACAAGATCAATGCTGGTATACATATAAATTAAGATCATCAGTCAAGTCCAGATAGTTGAATAAACTGTGTCAAGTATGTCCATAAGAGCAAGAGCCTCTAGAGAAGCAATAGCATGACCAACTGTCCTTCAGTAATAAAAGAGCCATTTCTCATCTCAAAAATACAAAAAGATAAAGATAAAGCAGATTTATAAAAGTTGAAAAGAGCTGAGTATAAAGCAACAGAGATATTAAAAATTTGACCAAGGAAAGAAACCCAAATCTCATATTTTGCAAGTACAGTGGTTCCCATTAAAACTGTAGTAGTGACTAGTCTCTACCAAAAAAATTATCGACAATTATATCACAATGTGAAAGTTTATGCCTTCAATAAATAAAAGACCAAGCATTCAAATCAGTTATGGTTTGTACTTGAGAAAATAACTAAGACAGACAATGTATAGAAATTAGAATGCGAAAATATGCCACTCAAAAACCAAGAATTCAAATGTCAGTGCAGCAAAAAAAATAACTTCCTCGGAACACTACTCGTAGCAAAATACTATTTTTGCGCATAAAAAAAGTTTCTCCCAGTTAACATGCATTGCCAGTGTTTCAAGTTATGGATTAGGGGAATTTTTGTCCAAGCTGTGTTATAAAGTAGGCTATTGGAGTAACACCTTTAGGACATCTTGGAATGTCATCAAGGAACAGACTTTGACAGAGAAATAAATGGAGTTAAATAGGTAGTATTATTATGGTCATGCTCTATGGGGAAAATGTTTGATA
>Ga0307515_10016856_pt1 | contig 13352 bp, 6 predicted proteins | sample 17_EM_MG_FD_194513 | JGI IMG/M metagenome (GOLD analysis project Ga0307515, IMG submission 194513) | Populus trichocarpa ectomycorrhiza microbial communities from riparian zone in the Pacific Northwest, United States - 17_EM | ecosystem: Host-associated > Plants > Roots > Unclassified | place...
TTTTTTATTCAAATTGAAATGGATGCTTTAATTATCAATTATATAATTAATTTATGTTCTCTTTGTAATAAAATTTATGTTAAAAATAAGGAGTGATCATTTTCGATTTGGTTTGGTTTCAAGATTTATTTTTAAAAAAATAGAGCCAAACCAAAGTGGTTTCTACATTACTTATGTATGTAATTCACAACAAACGGCTAGAAGGAATAACAAGACAAGAAGATTATGAGCTTGAAATTCAAAATACGGAAACACATTTCAATTTTGAACCATAAACCAACTTCAAATAGGAGTAAGAAACTTATAGAGAAGAAAGAGGTTGCATCATTATTAAAAAAAAAACAGAGAGAGAGAAAGAGACATGAGACGAAGATGGAGGTGAGGAAGCTGTGATGGAGTTCGAGAAAGAATAGGGTAGACTATAGAGACACATAGAGTCACTTTGTTGGAAGGGTGGGAAATTAGGGAGCTTAGGTTTTTTTTTTAAAAAAATGTTTTTATACCTAGTTTTATCAGTTTGGTTTAGGGTTCAAATCGAACTGGCTCAATTTAAAATGGTCTTAGAAATATTAAACCGACCTTGAACCGAACCAAAGATTTTTTTAATTAGTTTTTTTTTCCTTGGTTTGTTTTTTTTTTTTTTGGTTTTGTCAATTGTTTTGGTTGTTTTTTTTTTCTTACCTCTACTTTAAATAATTCATGTGACCCAACAAAGGAATAAAAAAAGCCAAGTGCAAGACGAACTCATTAATAGAATCAAGTATTGTAATGATCAACCCTGAGGGGTGTAGCTCAATTGGTCAGACCCTGAGTTTGCTCCCTAAAAGTCACTAGTTCGAGTGTCACAAACTTTAGGGTCACTGGAGACTTACCTGGTTGTTAACTTCAAGGTCTTGGGGGATTAGTCGAGGTGCGCGTAAACTGACCCAGACACTCACGGATGCTAAAAAAAAGTATTGCAATGATCATATTACATAGATTAATCGGTAAATGTACTACAGTAAAAAGGAAAGCAATTGTTACATTGGTAAATAATTGTAATTTCACTTAAAAATAGGTAATGATCTTATGAGGAAATTCTATATGTAGAAATGGTTGTAAATTCTATTGGGATGTTGAATAGATTGAGATCATTATAAAAAAATTACTATTTTCCTGAGTTCAAAGATCGAAGAAGTTTATAACGTTAATAAATTACAGGGCGTTACAACAAGCTAGAGTAATTTGTGCTAACTATTTTGATGAATGCGCACACAATTAAATCAAATCCTCTAAGGTGTGATTTTTATGCAAAGAATAGCTTGTTATATATGATGTAATATTGAAATGAAAAGAAAACAATAATGCAAATAAGAAATTAAATATAGTGGACCTGATTTTAGAAACAAACTTTGATACCAACTAATATGAATCTATAAGACAAAACCTTGAAACCTACAATCAAAAATTGAAATATTTATCTAAAAATCAAAAATCATATTATAAAACCCTGATATGTTGATTATTTGAATCAAGAAATGAAAATATATGGTTAGAATACCACAAATATTTATAAGTTCTAAAAAGAGCAACGAAAAACCAAAAGCAAGAGTGTTCACGTAATTTTTATTCAAAAACTAATTTATCTTCACATCCCAAAAGTAAAAGGTAAATATGTTTGACTTAAATAAAAATAAACTCTAATTAACTATGAGCTGAAAGTTAAACCTCATTAACTAACTAACTAACTTAAAAGTATGGGTAAAATAAAATACAAGCCCAGATCTTATATAAATAAAAGCCTAATTTGTATAGTAACTTCTAAGCCATAAAGAAAAGCCTTCCAAATATTTGACTACTATAAAATTTCAACCCTTTAGGAAATAGAGCATTTAAAATCTTTTGAAAAAATCTTAGCCTGATCAAACAGTCGAATTGAGAGTTATGATTATTAACATAAAGCTATGTAGCCAAACTTTAGTACATGTTAAGTAGCCCAATCTCTTATGTGGATCACATTGATCAAGGTTTAATCCTCCTTTGAATCGACAACACCTTATAGGAATTCTCAGAACTTGCTCAGCTCGAATGTCATAAATCAAATCATTGAATATCTTTTTGATTCTCTTGGCTCTTGTCCTTGTAATTAGTTCAATCTACATAAACAATGGATTTAGTGGTGTTACTTGTTAATTCTCATCACCAGATGATTTTATTTTTTAGCAAGCCAATTAAGAGCTGCTAACCTTTATTACCAACCTAGATTAGGTCACAACTTATTTTTATCTCAATTAGATCTCAAAGATATCAATGAATTTTCAATATGTTTCAATTAAAAATGCTAACTAGATGCTTGAAACTCATGCAATTTTTCTTTTCTATTTACAAACCATTGAATTACTTAATATCCCAGCTTCGAACATATGATTAGAGAAATTTTATTAAATTCATATAGTTTTTAATAAAGCAAAGAGTTTTATTTGATTACTTGATGATTTTGTTGATTAAAACTAATAAACTATCCGATTGATTAATCTATTAGTATACTAGGGATCTCTGGGGACTAGGTCAAGTTTGTCCCTATAAATTGAGGGTTTTTTTAAGGTTTTCCCATCTTTTAAACTGAAATGTATGCATGGTATTAAACTCCTACAATCAATCTTCCAATATTTTATGTCATTACTATACTGAGTTGCGTAGTGATCTAAAATAAAGAACTTAAAGCAATTCAGATTAGTTTTTTATTTAGTTTAATTATAAGAAAAATGCATGTAAATGAAACTCAGATTACAAAATTATTCTAACAAATATAATATCAAATTGAAGTCTTAAAATAAAACTAGCATGCTTCAATAAAATAGCATAAACAACAATTAAACAATTTTTTTAGTAATATTTACTTATTTAGTCACTTATAATATGATTTGGATGAAAAATTATTATTGTTGATGATCAATTTTTTATTCTTAAAATTTTATTATTTTTTCTTGATGTAAACAAATTAATTGCAATCAGTTTGATATAATTCTAATTAATAACACCATTTATTTAGTTATATTTGTAAACAAGATCCACAAACACAAGTCGATGAAAGTCAAAATCTCTCTATAAAAAACAATAATTTAAGCTCTAAAATATTGAGAAAAAAAGGAAAAAACTAGAGGTAAAAAAAATTAAAAAATAATAAAAGAAAAGGTAAATAAGCTATTGTAAAGTGTGTAGAACATCTCACAATAAAGTATAAAGCATAATTTTTTTTCGATTAATATAGATATATTTTAATTAATTTCATGAATTTTAAAATTAATGATTATATAAACATAGTGATGCTTAGCAAGTTAGATTGGTCGAGATTATTGAATTGTAACTCGAGAAGAAGGACAGCATCAAAGACAAGTTTTAATTGGGCACTCGACACACTAACAGGAACACGCAAACGATACGTTTTCCACGCGTATGGCAAAGTTTTCATTCAACCCTCGAAGCTCTGCTGTCTTTACGAGAAAAGCACTCCCATCCTCGCGAATATTCTCCATTGCCACCCACCACTAACAAAACAGCAACTTGCTCTTTCATTAAATACAATTACTCCCTCTCTTCCATCCTTGTTCTCTCTTCATTCTTTCTATGCATATACTTTGTTGTCATTTCGATCTCAGCCATCGATAATTTCCATCCATCAGAGCCAAAACCATCGTCATGCACGATCATCAGGGTACGAAACATGAACTGCTCTTTAACTAGAGCATGTTCTTGTCCCTTTCTAGTCAGTTCTCTTGTTATCTTTCGTAAGACCTGATTCTTCGCTGGTTCTTTAATGTTTTAGGTGATCACGATATGAAGAACAAAGTAAAGGGCGGTAATATTCACGGTCAGCAAAAGAAGAGGAGAAGTTATGGCAAACCTAAATGCATGGCATCTCGTTGTTGCCCTTGTTTTGCAGTGTCATCAATAGCTAGAAGGATTGGGAGATGCCTGTTTGTAAGCTGTTACCCTATCATGCAGTGCTTTCGATTGGATGACCACAGACATCAGCATGACCATCACAAGCATTTTCATTCCTTCTGAATTTTGTATCATTTTCTTTTTTTAAAAGGTTTGGTCCAATCACGAGTTTTTGAGTTTGTACCATATTAATGAAGAAAAGAAGTTGTTATATGATTCTTTGGTGTATTTATTTATGCAAGGATCTTATGATCAAGCTGCCTTGATTTTTGGCTTCAGTACTTGCACAGTCCTATATGCTTATTGTCTTGATAGAGACATGAAGGAGAAAGAGAAGAAAAGGAAAAGGTTTGGAGGTTGTATAAGAGATCGGTTGAATCTGGGGAAGCTGAACACTTGGGGTTGCGAGGAATCAAAGTTACTAGGGAAGGTTCTATGCTTTATATAATTGGTATCATCCGGCTCTTTATGGATTTGGAGAGCTGTTACTCATTCATTGCAGCATTTTTGTCTCAACTGATAGAATAAGTTAATCAATTATTGGATTGAAAATTCATGTTGACTTTGTAAGCATACATGTTTTTGCGGATCAAGGCCAGGCAGAGCTGCCTGGTAACCAGGGTATTCTATTAAAATCTTTGGTTAAGGCCATCTCTGATTTGATTCTGTAAACATCAAGCATATGCTACACTTATCATTCCCAAAATTTGCCTTTGGTAGTCAGGGAAAATCAGAAACAGAGTAATCAACACAGAAGTGAATTATGACCATGATTGGATTTTTTAGATATATATATGATTCATAGCACAAGTGGCGCCTTAGGTTTTCTCCAAGAGCATCAGTTTAGAAGGATCTGTAGATTCAAAGATGGATATGGGTAACAAAATTTCTTGGGATGGGTGCAAGGCCAAGAAGTGAACTAAAAAGCAGGCCATTATTTAATCATTCAGAAAGGTCAAAGCTCAACACCTGCCTGAAAAACAGAAATGTAAAAGCCATAAATGCAGCAAGGAAGTCATTGAAGTCATTTTAACTTAAGAACAAAATCAAAATCGATTTGGTTTAGCTTAAACCAAGTTCATCTAGTGATAACAAAATGTGGACTGCGGAGGATTGTTCATTGTCTGGCTTCATTCCTCTGGTAATATTGATCACTAATGTTCTTAAAAAAACCCACCATGAACATAATAATTAACTTCTGCAGTTCATCAAATTACATCTCAATTTCACCACATCTGATTGTTTGAGGGGCTTTAGCATGAACATCTGTGCTCCTTCCTCTAAGCACCTGTTTTGCGCAGTGAATCACTTAGAGTGAGCGAGGGGTGAAAAATAAAAGCTTGCACAACATGTTCATCAGAAATAGCAATCTCTTACTTGTTAATACGGGTTGGGATATTCTCAGAAGACATAATCACAACAGGAATCTCCTTCAGCATTGACGATTCCTGTTTGTGACAAGGAGACGTGTTAATATGTGGTCAGCATAAAGGACCTGACTGGGCACCCAAAAAAAAAAACAAAAACGATAAGGATACCTTTATTTTCTTGAGTAGCTCATACCCTGTCATTCCTGGCATGCAATAATCTGTAATTATTAAATTCACCTTTGAGACCTGTAGTGTGGATAATCAAACATGAAGACAGCCATTACTGTTTGTCTTCGTTTCAGCTCAAGTGCATGCAATTGATTATGACATGAACAACTTACATTATCCTCCAAGGAAGTCCTTTTCTCATCTCCCAAGCCCAAATACTCCAACGCCCTCAGCCCATTCTCCGCAGTAGTCACTGCAGCAAATCAAATTAGTTCTTGAGCATGTGTTTATAACTCCGCCATTGTCAATCTACATGTTCTTCTTGTCTGAAGTAAAGGCAAAGAAAATGGAAAGACAAGTGAGATTGGTTTTACCCTTGCAGGAAGAGTTCTTGAGCAGTCTTTCCACCAGTTTTCGATCAACGAGACTGTCATCAACAGCTAAAACATGGGGTTCTTCCGTATATGCTCCCCCCACCATCACATTCTCCCTTGACCCACCACCACCATCCATACTCTCCCCCCAGGTAGAGCAAGAGGGAGGCCTGTGTACGAATAACTGAAACTGTAATAAAAGCTTTGCTTGCAGCAAATAACTAACACAGAGGCTAAAGAACACAGACCCTTTATTTTCCAACAAAGTCTTACAATTAAAACACAAAGGAAACAAACTCACAGGAGTTGTATGAACGTTTTATGATGCGTATTTATAGTGAGAATGAGAAGCCGACAACACAGTGAATGTGAAATATGTTGTTAGGTGAGTAGACTCGAGAGACAAAGTGTTACAGAGAGAAAAAAAGGAGGACTAAATATTCACAGCAAGAGGGTGGGGGGATAATATCAAAGTAGATCACAGATATTTCGTGATCCTTTTCGGGTTCCTATGGATTTGATTCAGTCAGTCTCCATCATCCTACCCAACCATATCACACCATCACTGATTCACTTCTCTTACAGTCTTTTATAGAATCAGTATCAGTATCTGTGTTCGTATCCTCTCTGCAAGATCTTCTTTGCCTCGCCTTGCAGCTGCCTGCGGGCATTTCATGGATTTTGGACCGCCTAACTTAACAAGATTGAAATCAACATTGGACACATTGCCATAATTTTTGTGTAATTACTCTTGACTTTCTTTAAAGTATTTCATGGCACTGTTGAGGTAATAATTAAGGGCAGATTTGAATCTTGATATTCGACTTAAAATTAAATACTAGAGTCTACAGTACTTTTTTTTGGCAAAATATATGAAGCTTCTTTGTTAGCTAAAATTAGCATTCACCTACCATGAACATGGACACCTAATTAATTATCATACTATCCTTTCAAGCAATGGCTAGGTTATACCACATTACGAAATTACACCCCCCCACTTAATTTCTTTCATTTCTATGGGGGCTAGAGAAATTATGTCCCATGATTGTGTTTTTAATATAAGGTTTTTTAGGTTCATCTCTTTTTTTTTCTTTTCTTTTATATATATATAGAGTATTTTAAATCAGTTTACACGCACTAAACTAGATCTTTATATTTTTAATAAGACTTGCAAAACAAGACTTACATTATGCGGTCCGTGGCCATCAATATTAGAAGGTAAAGAAAGTCAAATTAGAGAACACATAGATCTCTTAACCCGCATTTACTTTACCAACTCGGCCACTCATCGATGGTTACTTCCATCTCTTTTCTTTTCTTCTATTTTTTTTGTAAGAAAAATTTGACACATTGATTTTGTTACCATAAGATCTACAGAAAGTATAATACTAATGATCCTAAATGATATGAAATGATTTTCAGATTGGTTAACACGATCAAAGCTTTACCTGGAAGATCCAATTTCTTGACCATATAAAATCTCCATCTCACAACTGGACAGATTTGGAGAATAATCATTTTGGACTATAAAATATGTGGCCAATTTTTTAAATTTTGTTGTTAGGAGTACAGAATCTTTGTAGTCTGATCATGGACAATTCAGGATTATGGAGAGCCGGAGCCTTCGTTGATTAAGGATTAGTGTTATTAACAACAAAATCCAGTGCGATTCCCTCCATCTCTCTCTCTGTTTTGGTGCCCAAAGACAAACAAAATAAATCACATATCTGTGATTTCACAGCCAGTTCCTAGCTAACACACCCCCCGCTTGAGTGGCCTTTCCTTTTATCGCCAAGCCATGCACGTTTTCTTTCCTTTCCTTTCCTTTCCTTCTCTCAATTGCCATAATTATGTATACGAGCCCTCTCCCTTTCTTGGCCATTCAATACTCGATGATTTCTGGCAACAACATCAGATGATGCTTCTCTGCTAAGATTCTATTACACGTCTTTAAGCACTCAAACGTCTTGCAAGGAATTGAGAACAAGGGATGTCCTCGAGGCTTGCGGCATTGGATCCAAGCCATGTAGCGTGAGACCCACGTAGGGCCTGCTGGGCAGAACAAACAGCATTATTTGGATTGACATGACCATCATCCGAATAAATCCATTATGATTCATATATTAGATATGATATAATTCACAGATGCAGTGAGACTAAAGATTTCCTGCGTTCTCAAACGTCCTGGACTAAAGATTTTTTGTGAGAGTGATATGAGATAACTGGCCCTGAGCTTCGCATGCACGATTTACAGTCACAAATGCAAGATTTACTTCCAATTCAGAAATGCCTGAGATAAAGGGAAAATGGAGGAAGCATCTTTAAATTGAAATCCGAAACGATCTTGCATTCTATATATATATAAAGGATTTTTTATTGCTTGCAAAGCTCTAGCGTGTGAGCATGCAACAGGGTTTTTTTTTTTTTTTTTTGGAGTGAATGAGGAAATATACTGCCTCGAACGGAGTTATCTTAAGAAAACCCATAACAATAAATAAGTGAACTAGTGTGTGTGCCCACTGGTGTGGTGGCCGTTCCCTGCATGCATGGAAATGGGCACATTGGCCAGCCAATCTGCAACACAGATTTGCATGTGGCCTCTGTCTTCTCGAATCCATTGTCATGCATGGAGCAAATTGGGAAAGGGGACTTGATGAGCTATCAAGAATGGTTGGTCATTTCTAGAATGCGTTCCAGTACAATGTACTGCACAAAAGAGAAGGAAGGAGATTACATAATTTCTGAGAACGATCAGAGCAGGATATAGGATTCCCTGTAGGAATACTGGAAAAGATTTAAAACGGATTGCTCATTATGCCACAAAAATAGCAGCATATTCATCAATTGACACGATATATTCATCATTAATGAGTCAAGACAACAAAATTTAACTTAATACAACAGTCAACAAACTGATTAAAACAAGAATTCGTTAAATATTTTCAAAATACAACTGAATGACAGTTTACATGTGTATCTTCTCATGTAAAGTTGAAATATGAACCTCAAAGTGGTAAGCCGCATGGCGTTTTTAAGGTCCAATTGATCATTTGCATCATTTGATGCTTGCCTTCGGAATGGATGATGTACACGGCCCACCAGATGTCATAAATGGTATTCTCTTAAATGTGGCCACACCCTTATCATCCGAGAAAAGATTCTGCGCCAATGAAACACCCATGATCAAATAATGATACTCTTAGGATTCCTATAACAAACTTTAAGGAAACACAATAATTGCACAACTGATGATCACAACATTAATGGCTAGGTATGAAAACCATGTATCAGAACTGTCCAATCAGCTCTTTCAAGGTAACCCAAAAACTTGACTTGAAACTTCTAGCGATTCAGAAACCATATAAAAGCAAAAACAAGCTAGAGACTAAAGTAATGACTTGCTGGTGCTAAGCATTTTACAAAATCCACAGGAAAGAAAATATGATCGGTATGTCTTATATTTCAACAGAGAGCCATATCAACAATTTGACTATTCTAAATTGCTTTTGCCATTGAAAATGCTTTTTTAGAAATATAGTGTTTTTTCCATATGTTCATTGTTTGATGAATATATCATGTATTTCAAAAAAAATATGGGGGCCTCAAGCATCACATCATGTAATTAATTGAACCTGTTTGCAATGGGCAAAAGCAAACTGAACTGCATCATCCAACTGACTAATTCACCACCATGATTCTAATAAATGATCAAGAATTTAAACTGCAAGTGCATATCAAGAGGATGCTTGCTGAACATAAACCTATAACAAAAAAATACTTAAGCCTGAACCTCATACCGGTGTTATTTTCTCTAACTGCTTCTTTTTAGGGTTAAGAACATCTTCTGGCTTACCGTCAATCCTACATGAAGACATTTAACATTTATACATGGGAAAACATTATTGCAGTAGAAGATTTTTTATTTCTGAATAAGTAAATCAAGAGAAAATAATAGAAGATCCAGCCCAAAAAAAAATGTTTGCTGTAAATAAAGGATACACTATGATTATTGCAGCCAAATGCATGCATATAAGCCATGTATAGACACTAGGCATCACAGTTCACTATTCCTAATTTTGAGAATCATAATGGCACAGCACTTTGTCATTTAAAAGCACTTTGGCTGCCCAAAGTCAAAACAATTCCAAGACCAATGACCGGTGCCCCTCATTTTCTCTCTACTGATTTGTGAAAATGAAGTTTCTCCAACATTTACAGATTATAAGTGGGCTTATATAAGCCTGCTCCCATTCACATTTATGCCAAATGGTGGCAGTGCCATAAGTGGCAACATTGCAACAAAAAGAATGTTTTTCATTATCAAAAAAAAAAAAGAAAAAGAAAAGGTGCCTTGCCTCTCTAAAAGATGCATTGCCGATTATGAGAAGACAATTCAACAGTACCTTAGTAAAATCTACATAGCAGAATATTGTAGTGACAACAAACTATATATTCAAAGGGCATAGGTAACATTACAGGACTAGCTAGTTTTAGCTTCTTCCTCTTCGTTTTTTTTTTTTTTTTTGGATGTGATAAAAAATTAGTGTTGAAAACCAAATAGCATTTTCTAAAGTGTAAACTACAAATTCTTGTTCCCCAAAAATAATTCAAACAGCGAAGCAGTCAGTGTCAAAATGGTTCAATTATGATGTAGTTCCATGTAATCTTTAAATACATACCCCAAGAATGACACACGTTCTCCAACTTTGGCACCTTCTGGAGGCAGCAAAGGCTCTACAATGGTGTGATCCTCATTAGATGCACAAAGGACCTGAAAAATTAGGAATTACAGAATGCATATGGACATCACTGCACTCTTCAGTCATTGCAATCTAAAAAAAAGGGGATATTCTAGTGAAATGACAAAGCACAGACATAGACATTGTAAGCAACTCGTCAGAATAAACTAGCACTTCAATCATTAAAAAAAAAAAGCATTCATAAAGAAATAAACATGATTAAGGATTCAACAACATTGTTATGTAATAACAGAAGCAAGTCATTTCAAATTCAAAATTGGCATTTTTCCACAATTAGAGTGCAAGTACCATAGAAGTTAGATATATTGCTTTGTTCAAAAGTATTTTACCAACTTAGCTGGTATCACAAGCATCCTGACATGATTGAACAATTAGATTTTTTAAATTTTGTTTTTGCTTTCCATTTGTAAGCTGTATGTAATTGAAGAAGAACAAGTGGGTCAATTAGAAGACTATTTTTTAAGCTGGATGAGTATAATAATTTTCATTTGAGATGAAACAATCACAACACAACAACCTGACCATTGTACAGTTATTTAAGATAGCATAGCTCTACCAGCAAGACACAGTATACTCTAACCATATTGTCCAGTTTTATTTTCTTGCAAAGAGTTTCAGGAATGAAAAGGAAGAATCTTGAAATAAAAGCGAGGACCCGGTTCAACATAGAATATAAAAGGCATTGATTAAAATGAAAATGTCAAATTAAAAGTTACCAGGCCTTCTGACATCACATCTCGTAGCTTTCCAGGTTTTACATTTGTAATCAAGACAACTCGGCGGTTCTTTATAGATGAAACAAACACCAAAGAATGCATTAGCAACTAAACTTCATAACTTCATAAAAGCAATCCAAAGAGCAGAATAAAATCATACCATCAAGTCATCTGGACTATAAAACTTCGCCAAACCACTGACTACCTGCCTCAATTTAGCATCTCCAATATCTATCTCCTCAACCAGTAAACTGAATCATTAACCAAAAATTAAAAATATCATGATCATTTTCCTTCAAAAAAATGATGAAGTACAAACTCAGAGATTAAAAGAAAGGAAACTGTCAGCATACCTGTCAGCAGAGGGATGCTTCCATGCTTTGCGAATAAGGCCAACTTGTATATTCAGTAAACTGACACTTAGTTCTTTGTCTTTCTCACCTGCTTCTGTTTCAGATGGTTTCTTCTTCTCTTGAGCAGATTCTTTTTTTCCAGTAGACTTATTCTATAAGTTCCAAAAACACCAACATGATACTCAGCAAGAATTGCACCAAGATTAAAAATAATAGTAACAACAACAATATGCACAAAAATTGAGGCCATCTCCAAGCAGATTTTAAGACCTTTAAATAAGAATTATAAAATATCAAAAGCACTTATTAGGAATTATTGAAGTTACCCATGCACTCACTCACAATAATGCAAAGTTCGAATAAAATGTTATCTAACCATTACAACACAAGTCAATTTGGAATACAATGAAATAGCAAAGTCATGCAGGAGGTCAAATATAGTACAATACATTAAGTTTTCTATGCTTGTCATGAACTGTTATCACCAGGCCAACTGCCAAGCAACTTGAGAAATACTGTTGCTCGAATAAATAAACCAGGCATCATCCAGTAAAACTGTAAAATATAAAATTTACACGTGGGGAAGCTCTATGAAATCCCTTATTTATCAGTGAAGAAAGAAAACATTAACTGGGATTAAGTAAAGTCTTTTGGAGCTGTTATCACATAGTTGACATTTCTTGTGTTTATCCTGATAGTTTTCAGCAGTTCAGACCTGAGCTAGTACATGGCAGCCAAATCTTGGAATTATATCACATATTTTATCAAGATTCCATGATAAGTTTAGGGGCTTAATTTTCAGTGTAAAAAAATCAAACTTAACGAAGTTAATGATAAATTATACTTTGAAAGTAAGAAAAGTTAATCGACTAATTAAAACCCAATTTTTTATACAAATTCTTAACTTAGAGAGCTTTTGTTTCTCCAAGAAACTCATTCCTCCAACTTTAGTACTGCTAATGCCAGGTAATTCTCCACTAATTTTCAGTAATCTCTAGCACATGCCACTGAGTTTGTTAAAACTTAAGGAGAGCATGCACACGTGTCATCAATGCAAGCATGGAAGTATGTTCAAATAAACCCCTTGTGTAGAATTTTAGATGCTAGTTATGACTTCAATAGACTGTGATTTTGCACATTTTCTTAATTCTAATGTTTTTTCCTGCTGTCATGATGAAGCTACTCAGCAGGATTCTTCATAATGACAGGACAGAGTTGTGCACAGGAAAAACAGTAAAACTACAGCCTTAAGGAGAAAGAAAACTTTGAATACATTAATAACAGGTATTGAAGAGGGGGGGGAGGGGGAGCTAGAAAAAGAAAGACATACCCCAACATCACTTTTCTTCATGCTTAGGTCTGCTTCCGATTTTTCTTTGTTCTTAGTGTTTTCCACGGTCTTTTTTGCATTTGTATCTATTTCTGATTTAGCATCACCTTTTATTCCCTGCAACTAGAATTAAATCAAGAACACAGAGAAATAAGCCACTAGATGCTCTAACTCAATCAATGGCACATTAGTGTACAAAACTACAAATTACAGAATCATAGTAAATTAGACAAAAAAAAAAAAACCTTTGAAACAACAAAGGCAGCAATAAGACCCAGGACAATTCCATTTAAAATATGAATTTACATGTTAGAATCAATAAGCTGTCCTTTCCTAAAATTTTTGACATGGGATGCA
>Ga0307515_10016857_pt1 | contig 13351 bp, 7 predicted proteins | sample 17_EM_MG_FD_194513 | JGI IMG/M metagenome (GOLD analysis project Ga0307515, IMG submission 194513) | Populus trichocarpa ectomycorrhiza microbial communities from riparian zone in the Pacific Northwest, United States - 17_EM | ecosystem: Host-associated > Plants > Roots > Unclassified | place...
ATATATATATATATATATATATATATATATATATATATATATATATATAGCATCCTTCCTAGCAAACCCTTTGTTTTTCTCATTGATCCTTGCTAGCTAACCATCAACTTTGCCCTAGCCTTCTCGAGAGAGAAAAAGGCTGCCCTGTTTCTCTTTCTTATGGAATCCATTGGTGAAAGCTCACCACTAGTAGACACCCTTTATGCTGAAGATTACGAAGAGGCAGTCACTTCTTCTTGTTGTGGCTGTTTTCAAGGCTTTTGTTGTCGGCCGCGACGAGGAAGCAGCAATGGCATGGAGAGAAACCTAATGCTTAAACAAGAAGAGGTGACGATAAAAGATGGTTGGTTGGTGGAGAAGGTGAAGAGAGTTAAAGAGATATCAGAAATCTTGGCAGGACCAAAGTGGAAGAATTTTATAAGGAGGTTTAGCAATAATAACAAGAAAAGATCAAGAATGCAATGTCAATATGATCCTCAAAGTTATGCTCTCAACTTTGATGAAGGATTTGGTAGGGAAGTTGATTCTGAATATCCTGATTTTTCAGCAAGATATGCGGCTCCAGTTGGGATTAGCAAGGGAGAGTTGGCACATGATACGGCTGTTTTTCAGCTTTAGTGTTCTTGAATTTACATACATATATATAAGCTCTTCCACAACTTTGTACATTGATTGCTATGGATCTTCTGTATTTTTGTTACTAAGCAAGCCGATTACTGTTAATGATAACAAAGATGATTATTGTTTTGGTTACATGACAATGATATTGAATTTCAATTTTATTATTTTTAATTAAGATTCAAGCAACCTATGATCTACATGAACATAAGTAGAATTGCTTTAATACGTACGTTGTTTGTGGTTTTGTGCTCCTCCGTTATGCTATTCAACGCCCATTAAACCTTTAAAAGAACATTAAAAAAAAAAAACACCCATGATACCTTCTAATGAATATAAACAAAGGTATGCACCTCAACATAGTTTTTTTTTTATTGGTCCATTGTATATCTAACGTTGTCAACTAATTTATCCAATATTATACTTTCAGATTATGACCCTTTCTCTTTATAGATAATTTCTTTTTTTTTCTTACTAGAGGAACAAATTGATGTGTAAGCACCAATTGAAGCACCAACATTATAGAGAGAGCTTTAATTGAAGAATAACCTTCAACTTTTGATTGATACTACACTTAGTGAGTATTTATTTTTATGTTACATTGATATTTTTTAAGTTTTTTTATATAGTTTTAATAAATTGATATAAAAAATTAAAAAAAAATAGAGAAAATATTATTTTAATGTATTTTTAATTGGTAAATACATTCATAAAGTATCATGAATTACAATAAGCGTATGTGAATGCAAATAATTTGAGAGAGAGAGAGAGAGAGAGATTTAAGAAATTGATTGGAGAGAAAAAAAAACAAGAAGAAGAAGAAGAGAGATGTACCTGGAGTGAAGGAGGGTTGCTTAGTAAGAAGGAGAGGGGTGACGTTACTTTTTAACTCTAAATAGCTAGGGTTGTTTGATTCGAAAAGAGAAGGATAACTTTGAATCAATAGTTTTCTTACATGGATATAATAATATATTATGCCTCTGGAAGTATTTTCTATGTTATTTGTATTTTAAAAATATAAAAACTCATTCTAAAATTTTTCAAGTGATAATTTTTTTTATGTTTTTCTATTTATTGTTTTCATTCAATCATGTTCTACCCCTTTATTATATATATATATATATAGAAGAAGGCAATCGCTTGCTCTTGTTGTGGCTGTTTTCAAGGACTTAGCTGTCGGCCGCGACAAGCAAGTAAAAGTGGCATAGAGAGGCATCTAATGCACCAACAAGAAGAGATTAAAAAGGATGGCTGGTTAGTGGAAAAGGTGAAGAAAGTAAGAGAGATATCAGAGGTTTTGGCAGGGCCAAAGTGCAAGAACTTTGATGATGGGGCGCCTGATAGCGATGTAGTTGCTGAAATATCCTAATTTTTTTACCAGCTCCAGTTGAGATTAACTCATTGATCAGTACATTAACCTAATTTTCTTATGCTTTGATGAAGGCCTGGTTTCATGTTTTTTTTTATTAGACCATAAAGAGTATTGAACAGATTTTCCAATCCACTGAATCTTATCTTCTAACAAAATCTCTTCTTCGGACAGGACATGACAAACCAGTTTATGCATAGACTATCCAGGTGAGGTGGACATGCAAAAAGAAAAACAGGAAAGTGCTTTGCTTAAACAGCATCAGCAAACAATTTTCAAAATATTTATATTCAATAGCTGCTGCGAATTTAATGAGAAAGGAGGAGGAAGAAGAAGATAAGGCTATGATCTATAATGACTGAAAAGAAACCATGCAAAGATTATTACACTGTACATCCATCACCCCTCACCATTCTTATTCATATATATAAAGCAGACAAAAATTCATAAACCTGCCAATGCGCATTGCCCTATTTCTATCCAATAAAGTTTTTGCTAATAGAATTCTTCACTAATTTGAAACTCTCAGCAAGACCGTGTTGCATTCATTCTACCATCTGCATACCCTCGATCACCATTCCTCATCCTCTATGTTAGTCTTTCTTCCCTCTAGAAGCAAACTATGGTTCTCTTACTCGAATTCTGTAGACCACTGTCAAACCCTTTGCAGTTCCATTGCTATGTAGTATGTTCAATGTACTTGCTGGAGTGCAAGCTTGAACAATGATCATATATGTCGGAATTTACACAAATCGATCGCCATTGTTATCACCTGCATTACTTCTTTTCAAATTAAAGTTAGTTCAAAGCTCATCAGGTATTAAATTAGATGAGAATACATGCTTTAATAAAACAATAAAATACCTTTTGCGTTTGCTTTTTAAGACTGTTGAAGTTGAAGGATTACTGTGCCAGTTCCTCTTCCTTTGATTGATGAACCAATTATTTATCTGCTTTAATTGCAAACCTGTTTCCTGTACCAATCTCGCCTTGTCTTCCTCCTGAAAAGTCAGAGAGATTCAATTTAGAAAGTTAACAAAGAGAAATCTGAAATTGATGACTTTTGCTTAACTACCCCCTAATCTGGTCACCCACTAATGTCTTGTCAGAAGAAGTATCATCCTGCTGTCTACAAATTCTGCTTGTTTGCGTTGTCTTTGGGTGATCCCAACATCTTTTCAGTTATTTAATTAAGGAAATTTCGCTGCTTTTGTCATTTTTGGACCATCAAGGTCGGCAATGGTTGTAGAAGACTAAAATCACATGTTTTTTGACTTGTCGTGAGACAGCAAACAAGCAGGTGGGGTTCCAATGAACAGAACTAATTCATGCACATAAATGTAACAGTAGCTTAGCTCTATCCCATTTCAAGATAAAACACATTGAATACTGCTGAGTGTATCAAATCCTATTTGAGAGAGCGAGCAGTAACACTTACGGTAGGATATGGCCACTTGGAATGTGATTGCCACCAAGCTTTTAAGACTGAGGTTGTGTCACCAGGAAGCTTTCCCGCTCTTCTCTTGCGCAAAATTTCCTCTCTAATGTCAACAATTTTCTCCTTGTAACCCTACAAAACGTTAAGAAAATTGGTGACATTGAAAATGTCAAAATCTTTCAGAGTAGGTAATTTTGGCCATTACCTGTTTTAATTCATGCTTCAATTCCTGCCTCACACGCTCCATCAAAGATCTCTCACTCTCTGTAGGGACCAAGGGACCAAACCCCATTGTATCTACACCCTCCAAACTTCCATCAAACATATTGGCCTCACTGTCAACTTGGTCTTCATCATCATCGGACATTGTTGCACCAGTACCTTCACCTGGAGAAACTCCTGTTCATAGCAGCAATAAAATATTATAGCTTCAGTTTCATGAATACATGTCACCATATCTTATTGCTCAAAGCATGAAAGAAAAGCATTTCAGTGTGGCAGAGACATTAATGCATATCAGGCAAGAAAAACTTGAAACAAAATCAGGCTGTTGTAATGTCATTGATGTTTATGGTACTAGTAGTTCAACGTAAGACCCCAAATTTCCCCAAAGAGCTTTTGCACAGAAAGAAGGAAAAAAAATTCCATTAATCTTTAGCAGTTCCTACGCTTCCTCCACCACAGGAACCATGACAGAAAAACAATGACCCTGAGAATCATGCTTTCACAGCAAGAATTTAGCAGCTAAGAGGCCTGTAAGCAAATTTTAGGATAAGATGATGGAACATTACCTGTTAAACTTTGTAGGGATTGCTCTATCTCCCAGCAAGCCATCACCGCTTCCATTGCATGAACTCGAACATGTTGTTGCAATTGTTCTTTGAAGGAACAAAGTAACAGAAAGTAATGTGTCTGCGGTATCAAAAAATGAAAGGATCAGCATTTTTATTCTGTTATACATTTTCTTTTTCAAGATAATGCAGGCTTCTCAAGAAACTCTCACAATTGTCATTGAACACACTCCATTTATTCCAATTATATAGAGGAATAAGGTATAAACATTCTGAATTAATTATCTGCCAGTATAGACACAATAAAAGATCAAGCAAGGTAACCATCATATGGGAAACGACAACAATCTGTTAGCAACTGTACAAATTCATGGTTCCTAGACAGCAAAACATAAAAAAGCAATATCACTTAGTAACTCTATCATGAGGAATACGTGGATTGTATACACATTAAAGCCACTTTCATTTTTCACTGAAATGTTCGATTATAGCACTTATTTTTTAGTAGAGTAAATTTTCTGCTTTGTAATCAACTCAAACTCATGCAGTGGACATTCAAACACACCGATCTTCGAAGAAATGCTGATTAATTGATTTGCTGGTGATACTCTGCAATAATACCTAACCAAGTATGCGCATATGCATGTATTATCAAACAACATAGTGAAACCATCTAATTGAATTTCAAGCATGGATCCATGCCTGGGGCAATTAGACCTGAAAAAGACTGATAACCAAAACAGCTAGAAGATTGGGGATGAAGGTGTGTAAAGCATTTATCATGAGGAGGGTATCTCAGGGAGTTTGTCACAGACACTTGAAGTTCATGCTAAAATCAAAATATCCAAGAATTCAAGTAAATGGCTTGTTGCATCTACCCCATTATCCCCTTGAAAATCGAATTCAGAGCAAGCTAAATCAGATTCTTTGTCTCCGAAAACCTCTAGGAAAACTATTAGACCTAGAAAGAAAATATTCCTAACAACTTTATTTCATTTCACTTCCAACAGCAGAGTTCTTGAAACTAAGGGGTCCCAAGATATTTAAAGGAGTCTGTCATGGAATCTTTTTCCATTCACATCTCTTAACCTCTCATCTTTCCTCCTGCCTGATATTTCAAAAATTTAACTTCAAATTTGGCCTTAATCACTTCAATCTCCAAGACCAGCAATCAAATTTAGATTTGTCCCTCATAAAGCCGGGCTGCACAGCGAACCCGTATCTTCTTCATATCAGACTTGGCTCCTCTGAGTTTCACCAAGCACAGTAAATATTCATAGTTTCCAGTTTTCCTCCATCAAGAATTGAAGATTAAAGCTGTGACTACCAGGGGCACCACCAAAACCAGAAACTTACAGTTATGGCATCATAAACCTTCTCTTTATACCATTACACGTCTGATCCCAAAAATATTCAAATTCCAGCTTTGAGCCATAAAACTCCAGCTACTTTTGGCTGTAAAACAACCTTGCAACCAAAGATACATCCTTTACTATTGACACAATTAGCTAATACCCTTCCCTCAAGCATCAACAATATATCTACTGATTAAGCACCTAACAACCATCCAAAAAACCCACCACCAAACTCCCTCTTTTAATTATCCCAAAAAAAAAAAAAAACTGTCGGTGCATCAAAAGGGCCACGACCCTTCAATCTCCAAAAAAAAAAAAAATCGGTTCCCCTAAGTATAATTAGCCAAACCAAAATTCATTTCAATTAACAAAAACACACCCAAATTAATAATAAAAAAAAAATCATTGCAAATAATGAACCAGGACATTCAAAACCAATACACTTTGCACCAAAAAAAATGGTGTAGCTTTGAAAGTTCCTCTGGTCATCACTAATCAAACTAAATTCATTTTAAAAAAACGAAAATACACCCAAATCAATCGAACCCATTTAGTTCATGAATCAAGATATTGAAAAATTCAAACTTTTTTTGCAAAAAAAAAAAAAACAAAAATACACAAGTGATCTACGAAACATGTTTGTGAGTTGCAACATTAAACCAAAAACACACCCAAATGAATCAAACCCATTTTGATTCATAATTCAGAACATTAAAAAACACAATCTTTGCACCCAAAAACAACATAGAAAAAACAAAAAAATGGTCCAGATTGTTTTTTTTTTCAAATTTCAAAGAAAAACATAGTTAACTAACATACCATAAACTGATCAAGCTCTTTGTCATCAGGAACCAATCCTTGATGACTTCCAAGAGCAGAGTATTTAGCCACTACTTGTTGTGACTGAGCCAATTGGGCATCAATCCTCGGCAACTGATCAACAGGCGTGGCAATCCTTAAACACGCCACGTGGGCAGACAACAATTGATCATACAAAGGATGCGCCAATATGTCCGCTTTACACTTCGCATTTTGCCAATTCACCACCGCCTCTCCTCCACCACCGCCACTCTCCACCATGGTTTCTCCTTCGCTCTTATTCATGCTCTTCAATTCTGACGATTCTTGCGACATACTAGCGATGATGGGGTGGTCTCCACCGGCGGCAGCGGCGGAGACGTCGTCGATGACGGTACTGTGGTTGCGGTTAAGTAGGGAGGAGGAGGAACGGGAGAGCCATTGAGTTGGATTATGAGAAGCGGAGTCAGAAGTGGTGGCGGTGGTGGAAGGGGTAGCGCTATGGAGGTTTAAGAAATTGTTGGTGTTGTTGTTATCAGTGAAGTGGTGGTGAGTTCGTTGTTGTGGTGGTTGTTGAGAGCGGAGGAGAGCAGTGTTCAGCCAATTCGGTGGTGCTGTGGTGTTTTCTGTTGCTTGTTGGTCTGTGAAGTGGTGAAGAGGAAGGTCTTGTGATGGCAAGTTATGGTGAAAGGCCATGTTTTTTGCGCAAGTCTTGAAGAGACAAAGAAAAGAAAAGGAAAAGGTTGCGAGTTTATTACAACATGGGATATATATGCACGAGAGAGGGAGATGCAGAGGTAGGCTTGATGCAAGTGCTATGAAGAAAAGAAGCAATCACAGTGAATTTTGAAGGTGTAGAGAGAGAGAGAGACAGAGGGAAGGTGATGGCCGATGGTGATGATATGTGGGGTTACTATAAGCATACAAGGCGAAGGAGGAGGAGAAGAACACGAAGAAGAAGAGAGTATTTTTGGGTTTGTGGTGGTTTTCAGGTGAAGAAAACAGCTTGCAATCAAAGAAATGGGATTTTATATGTGGGGTTTTTTTCGAATGATCGCAGTGTTTGTCTTTCTTTTCTTTTCTTTTCTTTTCTTTTTTAATATGTATCAGGGGGCTGTTTATTTTTTCAATATGTTTTTTAAAATGTCTTTTAAATTATTTTTTATTTAAAAAATATTAAATTAATATTTTATGAGGTTATATTTTAATAATTTTGATACAGTTAAAAATAAAAATAATAATTTAGTATATTTTTAATTAAAAAAATTTATGTAAAAGCGTGTACTGCATTAGCAACCAAATAAAAAAAAAAGCATTTATATATTATTATTAAATTTAATTTGGCTCGAGAAACCGAATTTAATTAACTTATTTTCTAGCTAGAATGAGTCTAAAAAAATAATCAATCTCATTTAACTTAGTAAAAAGTTGTTGATTTTTTTAAAAAAAAATAGTAGATATCATTTTAATATTTTAAAAAAATATTTATTGACTTGAATATTAAATCAAGTCAGCTTCTGGTTTGTGTTTAATAACTATATATTTGTATTGAAATTAATATAATATATTGAAATTATTTATATTTTTATCATGATATTCAATGATCATGATTAAATAAAAAGAAAATCATTTTTAAAAAAAAATGAGAGGCCTTTCCATGCTTGGTTTGGTTTGAGAAAAATAATTATTTTTCTTTAGCTGTTTGGAGATTTTATTGGGCAAAATGCTCTATATTACGCATATTAATTACTTGTTTGATTAATTAGTTCAGATAATTTGAGGATTATAACTAATTAATACAATTCAAACATAATTGATTTAGTGTTGCTATCATTGCTTAGAGTAAATGGATCGGATGCTTTCCGAATTTGGATGCTAATCATCCCCTCGATGATGCATATTATATTATTGTCATCAATGCTAATCATGTTTTCTTCTGTAAAACCAAGAAAAATAAACAAAAATAATCTGTGATTCTTGAATAACCCTCTGCTTAACAGTCAAATAATAAAACCCAATTTAGCCCTCCTTGTCAAAACTAAGCTTGACCTCGATAGTTTTCAAAAAAAAAAAAAGAATTCCAGAAATCATTCTCTCTGCTTTTCAATGCTTGACAACTTTAAAGAAAGTTCAATCAAGGGAAAAAGCATCTACAATTAAAAAAAAATCTAAAAACCTTTTATTTTTTAGTTGAAAATACTTTTCTAAAATAAAAAAATAAAGTGAAATAATTAAATTTAAAAGTATATTGTTATTTATTGATTATATTAAATTGGTTTTTTATTTCTCAATTGCTGTATATTTTTATTTTGAATTTTTTATATATTTTTTAATTTTATCATTTTTTAATTGAATTTTTTTATGTCAAACTAGGTCTCAATTCTTCTTACTGCTACATGTTTTAATTAAAGTAATTTATAAAATTAATTTTTTTATTTTATTATCTTTCAGTTTATTTATTTGTGATATTCGGTCACTATTATTTTAATAAAATTTAAAAAATTAAAAATTTATTTTTCAACTTATTTTTATGATATTGACAAACATCGAAAAACAATCAACTTTTTAGGAAATTACTTCCCAAAAAACAATTATCTTCCAATAAAAAAATATAAATCAAATTTTATTATGCTCAAGTTATAATTATTAGATACATGCAATATAAATAAAATTCATATTTATTAAAAAATAATAATAATTCTCTTACATACTAAAAAAATATATTTTTCTCTCTCCTTTTCCTATTAAGTATTTAGGAACCGGGTATGATAAGATTTTATACATATTTAATTTTTAAAAAAAATGAGAATTTTATTTTCAAATTTCAATATTAAATTTTACTAGGAATGAAGAATACCAAACTTTAAATGATGAGTTTGATGATAAAAAAAAAATTATTTATATTTCATGAAGAATACTAAACTTTTTTTGTTTCTGGATGAATTTCAAAAATATGTTTCACGTATAAAAAAATTTTATACTAATCTTTTTTATAATGATTTTAATATATATATATATATATCTAAAATAAAAAAAAATCTAAATAAATAATTATTTTAACATGTTTTCAAATAAAAATCACTTTTAAAAAAACACAGATTAAAGACAATAACACCGACGAATGAAAGAAAAGAAAGAAAAAATGAAACGTAGCCATCACCAGAGACCAGACCCCTTCATGTTAAAGCCTTGCTCGCTTTGCCTTTTCCACGGACGTTAATAGTTGATGCAAAGTGGGCTAGGGTTGGATCCAACGGCGAAGAATAGCCGAAGCGGCAAAAGAAGATGTTAAGTTAGGTTTGATGTCTTTTTATGGGAGAGTTAGAGTTACAGTTGAGAAAAGAAGCGCGTGAGAGACACTGTGTTAATAAACAGTGTAGGTAGTAGGTAGGGTATGATGCCGTACAGGTGATGCAGCGATCCTATCTGCCCTATCTGAAACTGTGGAAACAGAGACGTATATTTGCCCGAGGTGCTGCTTTGAACACCAGAGATTTAAGAAATTGCCCTAATGATGTGCCCTTTTCTCTGTTACTAACGTACTGTTTCGTGGTCTTTAGGATCACCAAAAGTCATCTCAACGACTACTTGTGGCGGCCAGTTGCCACGAGTTTTTTTTTTTTTAATAAAAGTAAAGCCGATGATAAAAAAAAAAGAGTTGAAATGTTGGTTTTAAGCAATATCTTCCTACTGTTCTCCGGTGACATGCATGCAGGGTAGAAATGAGATTAACGGTGCCTGAAAAAACATCCGGCCAACGAATTGATTGGCTTCCGGTGGTTGAGTCATGAAGGGCCAGAGACACGCATGCATGCACCTACAAAAGGCCTCGAGAATGAGGAGACCCGCAGTGTCCCTTGGCAAAGACATTGATTCCAATATCTCAGCGACAAGTCCACGAGACCAAATCTTGCGGGCACATCGAGGATGCACGTAGTTCGCATCTATAATATACGCAATAATCAAGGCAGATAGGTAGAATGTTTTTGTTTTTTATTAGTTTTTATAGTTATGGGTTGAAAAAATATTAATTTAAAAAAATATATATATAATTACCTGTGATTAGTTGGATTTATATATATATTTGATAAAAGTTATAATTGAAGTTTACGTGTAGTAAAAAACATATATAAAATATTTGATTGTTGTGTTTGAGAGTGTGCTTGCGGTTGTTTTTCAAAGCATTTTTTACTTGAAAATGCATTAAGATAATGTTTTCTTATTTTTTAATAATTATTTTTATATCAGCGCATTAAAATGATCTAAAAACACCAAAAAAATATATTTATTTGAAGCAGATAAAAAAAATAAAAATAAAATTCAATTTTTTTTAAAAGCGCTTTTGAAATGTAAAAATAAACATGGTTAGATTTTTTACGAAACTCAGTTAAAAATACATTTAAAAACTGTTTTATAAAAATTGCATTTCTGACTCAATTTTTAATATGTCCCATAACATAAAACGTAGTTTGGTATGTTATCAAACACCTTGTTGTGTTTGTTTCACTGCAAACTCAAAAAGCTAGCGGAAAACAAACACAACCAGTTGACCCAACTAATTTGTAATCTATGAGTTAAATTAATTTTTTATATTAAAATAATATTATTTAGGATATTTTTTAAAATAAAATAGTATTATTTTGATAAAAAAAATAATTCAAAATAAAATTTAAATCAAGTTAGATTTCATATCGAGAAGTCATCGAATTAACTTGTTTAAATTTTATAACTAAAAGATTAGAAGATATCTCAAAAGACCTACTTAACTTACACACCTAATATATATAGTTTTTTTATAATATTTTTCATAAAAAATAAAATTGGCAGGATTAACATTTTTCTTTGTAGAAAACAATATTTTTATAGAGAGATTTTTCAAAAATCATTTCTAAGAAAATCCCGGTCCAATAAGTAAGTTGATCTCATCTAGGGTTCATAGATCAGAGCCAAATTCTTCGAACGACAGGACACTCTGTGATTTCAGAGCAAAGCTACCTTCACCTGTTTCTAGTTTTAAATCGGTATTTAATTAAGATTTATTTTACTTTGAATTTAAAATACACAACACTTTAATTTAAAATTAGATCATTTTGTTTTTATAACAAAATGCCACAGTTTATCCTTTTAATAAAAAAACAGAGCTATTTTTAGGATAAATTGTATTTTTATGAGTAGAAAAATATTTTTAAAACACCGAACACGATATAACAATAATTAAAACACCAATGTAATTATTAAAAACGCAATCATCAAAAACACCGAACATATTCTTAGTTTGCTTGAAATATTATTTGTATCCTATTTTAAAGAGTAATGCTACCTTTATTAATAGATTTCTGTTCTAAATTATATTTTTAAAAAAACTTATTTATAAATTAGTCAACAATTGTGATTTTTCATATAGTGGTTTAAAAAAATATGTCAAAAAACTAACATTTAAGTGTTATTTTTTCTCAATTAACCACGTAATTAATTGGAAATTCACCTACTTCGACGACCAAATTAATTAATAAATAAATAGGGGACCATTAATTACGTCGCTCCTCTCTGCGCCACTCGCGGGAAAAGGACCTCCTAGACACGCGGCATCGTATAGTAGCTTGGACCACAAGTGGTCCCTAGCTAGAGCACGCGCCATGGATAGGTCGAATCAAGGACGTACACGTGGAACGATCAGGAAAGTGGGGACAGCTGAGAATTTTTTTAACCTCTCTGACAGCCGCCGGCTTAATCAATGCAAACTGTTTGTGGTCCCCATACTAAAAAATCGTGGGGTCCACGACCGAAGAAAAGAAAAAATCGTGGAGACTGGAGAGTGTGTGGGGCCCTGTTCTATAAGAAGTTGGGTCCAGCAGAGATGGAGAGAGAGAGGGAAGGGACTGTTTGGTGTTTACGACAAAAACTGTCCACTTAAAAGGCCCAATGGTCCCCCACCCATTGCTCTATCTTCTTTTCTTAGGGTTTTTTCTTTCTTTATTGTAGGGGACCAATAGATCCTGCCGTCAGGCAAACGGCAATGCAAGGCATTATGTTACTAAGGCTCTGTTTGTTTATATACTGCGATGTGATATTGTTTGTGTTTTGTTCTAACAATACATATCATAGATTTTATAAAAAAATTCTCTTGAAATATTTATTAAAAAAAGTTATAATTTATTATTTTTTTAATTTAAATTTTAAAATACAACCACAAGAACTACCATAATATCAAACAATATCAAACGAATACTGAAAAAGAGATGTGCTTTAGTAATTTCTCAGGGGATGTTTGTCTGTTCTTCAAAGTTTTTTGAGGTGGTCCATGGACTTGCATGCAATCTCCCTTTCTTTGTTTACTACAACACAACACCTTTTTGTCCTCGTGTTTTTGTTACTTGTTATATCTTGTGTTTGAATTTAATGTTAGTATAGTTCCCAGGGTTGTATTTGATAGTGCAGGAATTCCTTTAATTTTCAAAGTTTAAATCTTAGTGAGATCGACAAGCAATTGCAGTCATTTGTTTTTTTAAATACATCACGTTAAGGTCAAGGTTGTACATTTAAGATTGTCTTAGAATGGAATTTAATCTCTAATCATTAAAAAAGAGAGAGATAGGAGAATTTAATGATCATGATTAACACATTTTAGGTGATTATCAACCAAACTAAAACCAAATCCTTCTTAAAATTATTGTATGTTCTTGTCATTGAAATTATGTCTGGGTGTGTTTCAATGAAAGAGCATCAAATTGATTTTTATTTAGTGTTTTTTTATGATTTTATATGCGGGTGTAAAAAATATCTAAAATATTTTCAAATAAAAAATACTTTTAAAAAGCATCATACATCATAATATTAAACACCCGTTGATCATATGCAATGGAGCCATCAACATTCAAATATATAAACATTCATGATAAATTTCTTTATTAAGTCTCCCATCGATTTAAAAACAGGAAAATTAGCACTCGAGCCTACACCTCGACAGTCAAATGCATGGCTG
>Ga0307515_10016858_pt1 | contig 13351 bp, 12 predicted proteins | sample 17_EM_MG_FD_194513 | JGI IMG/M metagenome (GOLD analysis project Ga0307515, IMG submission 194513) | Populus trichocarpa ectomycorrhiza microbial communities from riparian zone in the Pacific Northwest, United States - 17_EM | ecosystem: Host-associated > Plants > Roots > Unclassified | place...
ACAAGCCTTGCCGGGCTTCGCCCCGGCACCATTCGTTCTCCATGCGATTCTCCATGCGAGGACCATTTTGTAAAGTATTAATATTCCTCTATCCTTCCCAAACTCCAGTGATTCAGATAATTGTTTTGTGAGTGACTGCGCGAAATATTCTCGGGACCTTTAAGTTTCAGGGCCCCTTTTTTTCCGTGTGAAATATATCGGCATATCCCGCGGTTGTGCGTGTGGAGACTCAAGGTCCCAGCTCGGCCTCCGTGCCACCGGGGCATGTTTTTTTTGCATGGGAGGGTTGTGTAGGTGTATAGTTGTCCATACCCCCTACCTCAGATCTTACGTTTCCCGGGTTAAGTCTGTGGAGGCAGATGAACACCGGGTCTTCACCCACCAGTCACACGTGACGTGACCCGGAAATCCCGCACCATCACAGCCGTTCACGGGGCTTACTGTCCATATTAGTTGTGCGATGTAGTTTTATCAGCGGGGCTGCATGTACATCTGAATCAGCTGACTTCTGTCTATTTATTTTTTCTTAGAACTTGTTCCCGGATGCCGTAGAGAGCAGTGACCATGCCGCACATCACGGCAGGGTCATTCCGTCCATATGTGGCGTACACAGTATCCGGCCAAACACATGCAAAGCTGATGACTGAGCGTCTGCTTCACAGTATAGTGATGTTTTGTTCCAACGTGGCCTCGTCATGCGGCCCCAGCATGTGATGCTCATAACTCTCCATTGTCGTCATTCAGGGAGTGTGCCACCTCTTTCAGTTCGCCCCGAGGGGCTCCCGCCAATGGGGACGCTCGACGTCGCAGATATGATGATTAGGGAACATTGATTTCAGCCCGGCGAAGGGAGAGCAGGTTCATCGCTTGAACATTTGCGGTTCGAAAGTTTGGGATTTTGGGCTGAATCATATACTTCTGATTTTACAATTAGATCAACAATTCTTTATACGTTACATTTGTTGTAGTTGAGCACTCCGGCATGGGCAAGCGTACAATCGCATCCGAGCGGTGTCTGATTCTTGACAACGCTGTGTATAGTTGGCCGTGCGTGAAAACGTCCTGTGTCAGATCAACCCCAACGCTGTCTAACGTCAAACCTTGACAGCTGTGGAAGGTAGAAGCATATGCAGGGGCAAGTGGGAATTGTCGGCGGCAAAGCGTATGACCGGATGGCAACCTTTCTTTGAACGTGATTCGAGGCAATAAGATGTCGGCACCAGGATTGGTCCCAGGGGTTTGGGTGTCCTGAAGCACGCGGATGGTAACCAATTTTGAACCCGTCCCGGTCACCACGACTCGCACATTCTTCACCAGGCCCATGTCAATAGAGAAGTTTCGCAAGAGGCGATAAACTCCTCCTACTTTCACCATAAGACTGTAGTCTGGCATTCCGTTGGGGCGGCGATACCGAACGTAGTCCAAGATAGCGTCGGGGTTAGGGAGAGGGGAATCATCGCCAAAACCGGAATTTGCCATCTCTGCAACTTCGGTGTGTTCCTCGAGTGAGTCCGCTGCATGGTATTGGCAGGAGATGGAATGGAGGAGGCCAAGGACTTCGGCGTTGTAAAGATCGACTTGTGCATTGGTTGGTGCCAATATACAACGCCGAAGGCAGGCAGCAGGGTCGTCGATGATGTTCTGGCCGTAGACGAAGTTGATAATATCCCCAATGTCGGTGGTGCGGGTAAGAAAAGAGAGGTCAACACGGGGGCCAGCACCATCGCCAATCGCATCCACAAATGAAGCGAGGGCTGGATCTTCGGCATTTCGAATTGGTGCAATGAGCCGGGCAATGTGGAATTGTGGCCAAAAGTGACATCGTGAGATGCATGCGTTCAGAACGTCCCCTTTCGTACCACGTGGGATGACGGGGCAAGTTTGTCGGAAGTCACCGAGGAGGATTACAACCTTACCACCGAACGGGGTTTGGTTGCCCATAATCTTCCGACAACACTCTTCCACACATGCTAGAACTGCACGATTCGCCATAGGCGCCTCATCCCAAATAATGAGGTCGCATTTTCGAAGTAGTTCACCACGTGGGTGGTGCGGTTCAATCGTGGATTCGAGCAGCTCGTTGTTCTCATTAACAGGAACCTAAGTTGTGTCAGGGATGGGCATTATCTGTAATTGACTATGGACGTACACCGAATGTGGAGTGTGTCGTTCGTCCCCCAGGGTAAAGCTGAGCCGCAAACGCTGATGTGGCCGTTGGAAGAGCGATTTTCCCAACGGATCGCACCCAGGCACAGAGGGTGTTTACCAGAAATGTTTTACCACGGCCGGCCTTTCCATCAACGAATATCAAGAGTGGTTTGTTATTCGCAATGGCATGTTGCACCTGTGAAAATATACCCCGTTGCTCGGAATTGAACACTGACAACCCGACATCCACCTGTTGTTCCAGCATCCCCACCTGTAATAACCAACGGTGCAACTCCCATTCAACCTCGTTGTCATGCGCCAGGGGTTGCGGCAGCCCGTAATCACTGAGGTGCTTGCCATGGCCTTGGAGGAGTGATCCGAGTTGTATCAGAGCCTCGTTACAACCTCGCTCGACATCACTGATGGTCGCCAGGATGAAATCTTCGGAAATCCTGAGTCGGAACTCGTTCCAGAATTCAAGGGGGGTACTGATGCATGAGTTGGTAAGCAAGTGGATGAAGAGGATGCGCAATTGTTGGGGTGTACGGAGGGTATCGACGGCCTCCTGCATGCAGACCTGAGCCTCATCCTTGTCTGCGAAGAGACCCAAGGCAATGCAGGCAGCCTGGAACGACGGATGAACTGTCTCGTTAACAGTTCGAAGATCTTCCCAGCCAGTTCCAGGGCGAGAAAGTAGTAGACTCCGGAGATAGAAGAGCTCCCCACGGGAGATGTGAACGGATTGGAGACGGGAGAGGTGTGGTCGCAGAGGGTCACGTTGTACAACATGCATCACGGGAGCCCCTTGGTTAGTAGGGCGCTCAAGGAAGTAACCGGGTTTCCCAACGTTCGCATTGTTGAACTTTTGGAGCCGGAAGTAGGAGAAATATTCCGCATAGCACAAACTCTTGAAGTCACGTTGGTCGGTCCCATCCAGAAATGTTCCTTCAGGTCTCGCAAAATAATGCTCGAGGTTCGAGAGGGTTGGGGATGAATTTGAACGGTGATATCGTTGGTGGCGGGTAGAGTTAGGAAGATGGATTGGCAACGTGGTGACCGCTGGAGTCTTTTGCGTGATGTTGAATCCAAGGATTCGCCAAACGGCTTCGGTTGCGGGTAAATAGCGCCCACTCCAATACTCTTCAATTTCATCAACAGGTTTGTTGCCGATGCCCCCATCGCTTCCTGTGTGGACACAGAATTTCGCTCGGTCAGGGCCTATAATCACAATCGGGTTGAGCCAGGGCTTTCACAATTGCATTGTTGGCGGTACCTTTATGGATATATTTGAAGAGGTACTGGAATAGTTGACCGCACCCAGCAATCTCCATATTCATGTGACATTCGAATTTTCGAATGAGAGGGAGACAGTATGGCACAATAAACGTGTCTCCCTCTCCTCTTCGGTAAAGCACCCGATTTGAAGAGTCAACGGAGGTCCTTTCTTGAGCAGGCTTGGGGTAGCCAAACCGACATACCCTTGCACCATCCTTCCACTTCTCGCAGTACTTGAGAGGGTTCTCGGAGGAGGGTGGGATATTATTGATAATATTTGAGGTGTGGGTAGGATGGGTCATGAATCGGCGAACAATCTCGGCATCATTTGCTGCTTCTGGAATATGGGCCGAGATGACGTGGTCAATGTCGTCTGGTGATACGCAATCTTTCGAATATTTCAGGAGGATGTGTGCGTGCGGGAGACCCCGTTTCTGGAATTCGACACGTTGGATGCAATAGAGTAAGCGTCCAGCGTTAGGGAACATTGTACGGAAGATGGTTGTGAGGCGTGAAAGTTTCTGTTTGAAAACTCGACAGACAACAACGGGTACGTCTGTATATGTTTGTCCAGGTCGGAGGCGTGAACGAATCTCGGGCCATTCACCATTGCAGGTGAATGTGACGAAGAATGTTGGTGGCCCATACGTTGCAGCGATCGTAAGTGAGTCTGCAATTTGGTTCGAGGACCAACGACCAGAGCCAAGGAAAGACGCCGGGAGATAGACATTTTCGGAGTCTGGGAGATCCTCGTGCCCCATAAGTGCAGCGTCTTGCTCTTGCATACGGAGACGTTCCTGGTTGGAGCGAATATAGCTCAAGCGTGCATCGAGTTCGCGGCTGAACATGTCGACAACGTATTCATTCGTCAATCGTCCAAAGATTGAGAACCTGGGCTCGCGAAGGAGTCGTGCTCGGTAATGCCAGATTTGCGTCGTGGGAGCGTCAGAGTCAGCACCGTCAACCGCGATTGAAAACGGGTCTCGTGCCGAAGGTCGTAGACCCCACCCGAGAGTTCCGTGCGGAAAGAGAAGAGGGTAGGCCATTGGTTCCCAGAGTCGGCTGACTGTAGGGATCGATTGGGCATGATTATCGATCGTAGAAATTAGAAGACTTCAAGGGCTGATTTGTGACCGAAGTGTGTTTTCGTAGCACATCACTGCAGCAATTTCAGCACAGCCGGAGTCCTGTACAATGATGGATGCGGAACCAAACTGAAGGGGTTGTTGAAGCTGAAGGGTTCGCAGTGAGAGGACGGTTGACGCGAAGGGATTGTATTGTGAGAGGGACATCCGTACGGCTTGGATCCACGATGATGGAATATCTCGGGCTTGTGTATGATGAGGAATGGATGAATCATCGAATCCATCATAGAGCATCCACCGGACCGCTGTGTCATCTTGTGGGTGCAGACGAACACGATGATACACCCGTCCTGCAACAGCAACAAAGCTGGGATTTCCGGGAGTGGGAAATGCGTGAGTAGACTCCATTGCAGCAAAGGAAAAGATGAGGTTCAATTTTCGAGACAACCTCGAGATATCGGGTGATTTCAAAAACACATCGAACTCATCAGGGAGGGGAGGAAGGGGTTGGATAGCAGAGTAGCGATTGCCATTTGGGCCACAGCAGAATCCTGCCTTCTCGCCGGTGAGAAGTATGACACCGCACGTGTGACATCGCCTGTCTCTGGCGCGGTTGTTCGGGGATAAACCCCAAGCAAGTCGCTGTGTTGAGATTGGCGCAATCACCCAAGTGTCAGACATGGCGAAGCGATAAGAAGGGGGGTGTAATTGGTGAGCTAGATACCAGGTATGGCGTAAAAGTCCGTGTGGAGGGAATCCACCAAATGCGAGAGCAATGCTGGATGAAAAGATCCACACAGCGGTCACTACAAACCTAATCCTTCGAAGCAACAGCATCACTTCCTCCATTGTCATCTGCTCCCATGGTAGGCTCCAGTGGGGAGATATCTATGTCATATGTGGGCTGTGCTCCCCCCAACGTATGTAACTGCTAAGGTACGTATCAACCTCATTGGCGGAAGTGGAACGGAAGCAGAACGGAACATACCATGTTTCTGTCAGATTGGAAATTAAACACATGCAGATGGGTTACCCCGCGGTCCTGATGTTCGATGTAAATTTGTTGCGGAGAGTCTTGATGTGCTAAAATAAAACATGAGAGCAGGGTGATCAAGGTTTGAAGCAAACAGACCAGAGTACTGATGTTGCATCGTAACTAAAGAGTTCCTGGTTTCCGTGTTGAGACGGGCTGCACACATTTAAATATCCGGTTAAATTATACCCCGCAGCTCTTCGCACTCAGTTTATCTGTCGCTTAGTGAGTGTGGAGTATGACCACAGTATACGTGAAGGAAAACATTGGATTTAGTCACTGACATACACGGGACACAGGAATTTCAAGTACAAAAAATCAAACTTCTGCTTTAGCATGGAAGGCGCTTGGTGCTATCTGTGTTGTCAACGAAGACGGTGTGATTGTCACATAACTCCCTAATGCAGAATTGTATGTGAGTGATTCGAAAATCGGAAGAAATTGGTTGGAGCACACGTACTGTGCTGCTACTTCCATCTCGGTGAACACTTGTGGGATTGCTGCCCGCTCCACATCTGAGAAGATTCCATTTGCAAAATACTCGTAACGATGGGCTTGACAAAAGGGCCCGCAGATTCGTGATGTTCGGTGAAACACCCGACGGATGTTCATCACCGAAACAGGACCAACGCCAAATTGGAGCACCCCATACGCACAGGCGACTCCATCCCAGCAATACGCAAGATCCCGCAGCACAGGATGGGCGGGATTGTTGGGACCAAGCCGATGAGGATCCCCGAGGACAGACCACCTTATCAAGTTCCACCCGAGGGTTCGGATGAACAAAGCAAGGTCAGAGACCAATGTCTCTGCCCCAGCGGTCTCCAGCGCGAAGTAGACGCAAAAATCCCCGTCCTTGGCGGGATCAAGGCGGGGATTTGAAAAGCTAATAGTGTAGAGGCTCGAAAGTCGTTCAACGTCCATATCAGTTGCATAGTTCAACGGAAAATGCTTCGTGTTTGACTACAGCATCCCGGTGAGAAAGCCACCATAATGGGCAACAAAATGTCACATACCCGAAGAGATTCTGCAAATAAAAGGAGCGAAGACCTACTCTGGTCGTACAGCGCAGTGTGAAAAGTCGTCAAGATATCAAAGATCCGTGTTGGCTGAACTTCAACGTTGTGAACATTCAAGAGCTGGTCATGATTCTGCAGCTCTAACGTGTGCTGTCAGAAAGCGTGGTGGCTGGACAAATGAGAGCACTTACTGCTGTTGATCTTATCATTCAGAGGTGAGAAGTAGTATGAACGAAGTGGGGGATTCATTGTTTTGAAGGGAGGTAAGGTGAGGTGGGTAGCTAACGACACGTTATATCGGGTGAAATCCACCGACCATTCTGACCGATAGTCGTAAAGGATGTCGCCGATGAGACAGAACCGGTCCGAGGGCCAAAGAAACTCCCAAGCTTCCTGCTCAGTGCTGGAGGCTGCGGAGGTGAAATTGGTGAAAGGACCAATGAGAATGTTGGCGGTGATAGCGGTGTCGTGGGAGTGATAGAAGGACTTGCGGTCGAATTGCCTCCGTTTTAGAGTTCGAGACTCCACTCGGATGATTCTTGGGATTGCCAGCTTCTGTGTGCCTGTTTGGTGCCAGGACACTAACCTAAAATTGATGGTGGAGTGACCGCTGCTTCGCGGATGTGGTGGAGTGAGAAAAGGGAGGCGGGATCGGTGTAACCATGGCCACATGTTTTTCCCACCGGGGCCAGCGCCACAATCAACCGCATCATGAGGAGATCCCCACCAATAACATCAGTTGCCAAAGCTGCAAAGCAACGGGCGGTTGGATTTTGAATATGTTGTGCCTCACTTCACGGCGCAGTCACGAAACACTCATAGGGCATCAAACCCCACTCGTCTCTGAAATTTATAGTTCACTGTCTTAACTACGCTTTCAGAGTGGGCTCAAAAAAGTACTCATTTGAGTCAAACAGTCGGTTTACATCGGATAAGTTTCGGGATTCATGGTACAACTACATAGAATATTGAAATCAATTGGAAACTTTACCTTTAGCTTTCCGGGTGCGCGGGCGTTTCGACTTTGGTGCATCTCCCTCAACCCCTTCTTCCTCCTCGTTCGGCCGTTTCTCAGCAGTTTTGCCGGTGCCTACTGCTCCCGTGACATCACCATTGGCCTTGGCAGAGGGCTGCGAATTGGACGGCGATGAGGATGCTTGGGATTTGGTGGGGGTCCTTTGTCCAATGGGTTATCATTCGTTTAACGGAGGATCAGAAACCTGAAAACTCACCGTACAACTTTGCGGTGGCCAATGGTACGCGTTGGCGACACGGGCGCCGTTTCGGGAATCCCATAACTTATATCAAGCAAGTTGAGAACGGGCTCGCCATGGCCATCCTCCAATATGTCCTGGAAAATGCCGATGGCCATAACCGTGGACCCAGTGACTGGCAAGCGGACATTCTTCCAACGGTTTGAGGTTCCATCATATTCAAAACTGGAATGCGAGCTAGTAAGCGAGAGTTGGAAGCTGGATACTCAAGGAAAACAAACCGAACAGTGAAAGTGCGTCGTTCATCGCGCACGTACTCCGAAGTGGTAAGGGTGAAGGATCGAGTGGACCCACTGGTGTTGACACTGCTGACTGTTCCGGTAACGGATGCGGTGTGGGCAGGGCTGGGGGGTTGAAATCCCTCCGGAGGGGATATGAAAGGAGCGCAATAGATGGAGTCGAGGATTCCATCCTCTCCGGCTGGAAGTGCAGCCTTCGCAACCAAGAAGATGAATGAATTATCTGCATACAGGATATCGGCAGATGCGGTGAATTTTCGAATAGAGACGTTGATAAATTTCTCGTCATCGGTGAACTCGAGAGCAGAGAGATATGTCGCATAATAGCGTGGCTCGGTGTTGCGTGACCCTTCGGAAAGGGAGAAAATACCAGAGATGTGGCAGGAGGAGGGCGGCGCCATCGTGTGTGTCGTGTGTGGTAGGTGTGAGCGGGGAAGGGGGGAACCACGCATACACTTATATCTGGAAGCCAACCGTGCGACCGCAGTGGGTTGCGTCATACAGCGCGGGGTCCGAGTGCACCACCGGGAGAAGCGCAGGCTCAAATGCAAATTTGGAGACGTAGATTGTAGATTGAGCGCCTCGTGGTTTATGTCAGTGGTTGTGGGAAAAAGTTGGGCGTCCATGATGAACAAACAAATACAAAGCTGATGCGAGCATCTGGTTAATTCTTTCTGGATGAACCGAATCACCAACCAAATCTGAAAATTTGGCGGGGCCGAACCGAACCTGAACCGAACCACGAGAACCGGGCGACCGCCTACATCTCGGACCGAGCCTTCACTCTGGCGCTTGAAACGAATTCTGGCCTGTGGTGGGATTTTATCTGGGGCGCCAACTGTGCTATCAGTCCGTGGGAACCCGAACGCCCTTTCCTAGCAGTGAACTGCCCTACAGCGGCAGACTACTTCACCCAACCGCCCTAGTATCAAATCTACTTGAGCCACGTCATCCTCGCGATCCACCGACCACACCCAAGCACACGCTACGACTCATGGAGGGCACCGACGGAAAGGAGACTCCGCCACTACAAATCGATCCGAAGTGGTGAGTTCGGCGTACGACGTTGGTTGGGTCGCTGACCGCTGAATCAACGTAGTTTCCAAGATGCTCTCAGAGCGTTCTTTCAACCCATCAAGACTGATGACCCCCGTCTCGACTTCTATACGATGTACAAGAGGGAGGCAACCGAGCATGATACGGACTATGTCAAGAAGTACGACGGGGACCTCAACACCACCCTGATTTTTGTGCGTCATCCGTCCGCAGCCCAAAGAACTTAACTTACTTACTCTCGTAGGCCGGTCTGTTTTCTGCCGTCAGCTCAGCATTTGTCATCGACGTCCATTCGAAACTCCAACCCGACCCGAATGAACAATCCGCAGCCCTCCTACGAGCCATCCTCCTCGCCCTCAATCAGTCCGATATCCCGGGCGAGACCCCTACCGTTCCACCTGTCCAGGAAGATCCGCCGAGTGAGATTGTCACCGTCACTGGACTAATGTATGCGAGTCTCCTGATCTCGTTGCTGGCCGCATTTATTGCAATGCTGGGGAAACAGTGGCTGAACAGGTACCTGCGGAATGCGGGCGGGTCGACAATCGAGCGTTGCGGAGACCGTCAACGAAAATGTGATGGACTCCAGAAATGGCCATTCCACTTGTTTGTCGAAAGCCTGCCGGTAATGCTCCAGGTATCACTCCTCCTCCTCGCTTGTGGCCTTTGTCGACACATGTGGTCAATCAACAACTCCATTGCATACCTCCTTATTGTCCTCACTGCCTTTGGGGTTCTATTTTACTTTGGGATTGTCATTGCTGGCACAACTTCATATGAGTGTCCATTCCAAACACCAGCATCCAACACTCTACGAAACTTATGGGGGGATATTAAACCCCACATAACTGCTGCACTCCTTCCTATCATTACCACCAGCACATCTTTGTACAAGTGGTTACCATGGCCACTGGCATTGACCATTCTGCAACACCTATGGGAGGCCATCTTGTGTCAAGCCCTCCATCTACTGCTTTTGTTGCCACGGGTTGGGATCCACCCTGGTTCTCACAGCCCTCCTCTACCAATTGTGCAGCCCATTCCTGAGGAACATACTCCATGGTTGGCCCCCCTGTATCAACTGTGGGAGGATATTGAATGCAAAATTCTCCGCATGGCACTTCATCTCCCACAGACTCTACCTCTGTCAACTATCCAGGACAATCCGCCTGTCACTCCAGTCACTTCTCCATGGTTGATACCTACAGCTTTAGCCACAATTCAGGATACAAATGCTAATGATGTCCGTTGTGTATCATGGATCCTCTGGAACATCACTGACCCAGAGATGCTTGATATGGCTATTCGACTTGCTGCTACAATTCAATGGTTTGAGGATGGTGCTATCGTAGAACCCCCTTATAATATACTCTTCTCCACTTTTCACATGTGCTTTGATTCAACAGGGAAGGTGTACCCTGGATCAAAGGATAGGGCATACAACTCTGCACGAGCCATCTTGTGGATTCACATCCTTGCAATGTGCATATCTGAGGATTTTGCACACAAATTCCCACTCCCACCCATCCCATTCAGCAGTGTATCTGTTGATGGAGACCTTTCTGATCTTCTCTGTATTTACAATTCTCTCTATCCTCATCCAACCCCCTGGTCCTGTCACTGCATCTCTACAGAAGTTACTCCTGCACATATAGAATGGATCTCCGATGCACTTTTACACCTGGCCTGGGCCAGGCAGAGTGCACCTCACAATACATTTTATTTCATCAATGAACACTGCTTTCCCAGGTACTGGAACATCATTCCATTGAATGCAATCCTCAACTACCTTTTGACATGGTGTATCACCCTTAACTGGCCTGTCAATGAGGAGGTATTGAAAATCCAAGACAAGTCGTATGTCATCCCCTGTTTCTGTTTTCCAAGCCACTTACACTTTTGTTTGTTAGGGATCGCTTAGAACAGATCCTATCTCAGTTATCCCAAGCAATTGTCTCAGTGATACAAAATCCCCTCCCTTGGTACCCACTCCAGACTGTGCTACTCTGGTTAACCTGGTGGAACAACCACCCCAGCTGCTTGACAGAGATGGCATATGAGTGGTGCTCTGTGATATGTGAGAACTACTCTGACCCTGTGGATGTGGAAGAACTCCTCCTCTCTTTGGAAATTGGTTTCCGCCACCTTAATCCCCAATACCCCCAGATGGAGGCCAAACTCAGTCATACAGAACATCACCAGAAATTGATCAACATTGTCATCAACAATGGAGATGAAGTAACTGCAGATCTCCTCCATGCTTGGACTTCAACAAGCAGTTCCCATGAACAATACATGGCACTTGATGTGTGTGTAGGGCACCTTGTCAACATGCAGTATCCTTCCCAGCGGCTACGACGACTCGTCATACGGTTTGTTGAGCTCATTGGTTACCAGGGGTTTGAGCAGGTGGGGGTAGAGGGATTTGTTGGGTTGTTGAATGACCTCCATGTCAGTGTTAGGGACATGGATGTTAAGACCTATTGGGCAAGGCTCCTATTGGACACCATCCAATCTTCTGAAGGAGTCCAACATTTATCCCATCCATACTGGGAGTTGTTGGTGGAACTTGCAATCTCAGAGTCACAGACACTGAAGGGCCATGCCTACAGTCCACAAATTATTACATTTCTCTTAAAAGCTAGTGAATGGGATAAGTTGGAGTGCTGGTTGGGTGTTGTCTGGATAGTATGGCCACCAAATGATGATGAGACAACAGAGAAAGACATGAAGAATGTGATGCAATTATTGTTCTACCACCAACCTAGTGCTATTCAAAAGCTGAAGCAATGGATGGTAAGATGGAGCATAGAATGTTATGTGGATGCACCCCTGTCCTTTAGGCAAATCTGCAGACAGGCACTCGAAGGGGTACAACAGGACACAATGTAAGCATTCTTTTATTATCACTAGGTATGATCCAAGTCTTACAGAGTCTTACATTTAGAATGACTTCATCTGCTCATGAAGAAACTGCCCCTTATTTACCATTACCTGGCACTGCCCCACTCTTGTTCATTGAAGATGATACATACTGAGCAGCACTGATTGTATTCATTTGCTACCCTCCCAGTCCTATAAACAATGTATTATTTGTTCAGCAGCATACCATACCCCCAACAGGACCTTTGCAAACCTGGATTGGTATCTGGTATCCCTTCCCTAGAGGGACACCAATCACCAACTACACTCACCTTTTCGCAACCTCTCACGGAAGGAAATTATGGAAAGGAGTCACCACCACCACATCAAATCGACCTGAAATGGTACAATATACATACCACTCTCCTCAGCTTGATTACTGCTCAACAACATCAAGTTCGACGAGGACCCTAACACTCCGCTGATTTTAGTGCATCACCTACCCCATACTCACCACCCATTGATTTGTCCGCATAGGCGGGTCTGTTTTCCGCCATCAGCTTTGCCTTCGTTGTCGATGACCATTTATAGCTTGAACCTGATCTAAGCTAACAAACATCGGTTCTCCTCCAGGTAATCCTCCTCAGGTACCCTCAACTGATCAGCGAGAGGTACAATCGAACCCCCTGCCCTTCCGTCTGTTCAGGGAGATCCGCCCAGTAGGATCTCACCGTACCCGGACCCATTTATGTGAGTTTCCGGATCTCGCTGCACACCGCATCCGTCGCGATGTTGAGAAAGCAGTCGAACTTTGCAGAGACTGTTCATGCAAATGTGATGGACTCCAGAAATGACGACCCTCGAGGCAGAACACATTTCAAGTATTCTCTTCAATTGTCGCCCCATACGTAAGGAATGATCATGACTGCTTGAACTTCAACATAAAATCATCGCTTCTCCAGCAGGAAAGCACCTCTTCGCCCGCGGTGTCGGTAATGAGCGCTTGAGCACGTACTGGGGTCGCCGATAGCATTCCGGCCATCTAACATTTTCCGGTACCGGTACCAAGCATCTGAATAACTCATCTCCCCAGACTTCCCCAACTCTGTCCCTTGATGCTGTTTTTCCCCTATTTGACCGTATAATGGGCCTACCAATGTGGCGTCTACGTTTTCTCAGTGTTACATCCAACTGCATCCCCACACCAAAGACATCCACACCAGAAACCGTCCGATGAATTTCAGATTCTGAGCGAATCGGGTTTGGAAACAGAATACATGCGACAGCTCTATGGTCCATTGAAGCGCAAGAGATAGTCCGACCAAAAAAACGTAACTGCCATAATTATCGCCCTTCTCTG
>Ga0307515_10016859_pt1 | contig 13351 bp, 11 predicted proteins | sample 17_EM_MG_FD_194513 | JGI IMG/M metagenome (GOLD analysis project Ga0307515, IMG submission 194513) | Populus trichocarpa ectomycorrhiza microbial communities from riparian zone in the Pacific Northwest, United States - 17_EM | ecosystem: Host-associated > Plants > Roots > Unclassified | place...
GCGCGGCCATGCGACCGTTGTCGAAGGGCCGGCGGGGAACTGGTGGATGGTCTATCACGGCTATGAGAACGGTTTTCGCACGCTCGGCCGCCAGGCCCTGTTGGAGCCGGTGGAGTGGACGAAGGACGGCTGGCTGCGCGCCAAGGGCGGCACGCTGGACAAGCCTCTGCCCAAGCCGCGCGGTGGCAAACCAAGCAAGGCCGGCTTCGCGCTGTCCGACGATTTCTCGTCCGGCAAGCTCGGCCTGCAATGGGCCTTCCATGCGCCCGGCCCCGACGAGGCCAAGCGGCTTCGCTTCGAGGACAAGACGCTGGTCATCCGCGGCAAGGGCAAGGCGCTGCCCGACTCCTCGCCGCTGACCTGCCAGGCCGGTGACCGCAGCTACGAGGTCACCGTCGAGCTGGAGATCAGCGGCGAGGGCCACGGCGGCCTGGCACTGTTCTACGAGGAACGTGGCCATGTCGGGCTCGGCTTCAGCACCACGCAGATGCTGACCTATGTCTACGGCCAGGAGCACTCGTGGATGCGCGAAACGCTATCCACAACTGCGGCCACCCGCCGCGTCCACATCCGCCTGACCAACCGCGAGAACGTCATCACCTGGCACACCTCGCACGACGGCGGCAAGACCTGGAAACAGCACTCCTGGCAGATGGAGGTCTCCGGCCTGCATCACAACGTTTTCGGCGGCTTCGTCAGCCTGCGGCCGGCGCTGTTCAGCGCCGGCGCCGGTGAGGTGCGCGCCCGCAACTTCGTCTACAGAGGACTCCCGACATGACTTCACTCCGCTCCCTGCGCCGCCGCCAACTGCTCGCTACCGCCGCACTGCCGCTGATGACCACCGCTTCGCTCGCCGCGCCGACACAACGCCGCATCGTGCTGGACCTCGCCCAGGCCAAGCAGCCGCTGGACCGCTTCTTCGACCACTGCGTTGGCGCCGACTACCCCGGCACGACCTACCGGGAGGATTCACTCGCGCAGCTGAAGACAGCCGTGGATGAACTGGGCTTCCGCTACCTGCGCTTCCACGCCATCTTCCACGACGTCTTCAAGACGGTGACGCGCGATGCCGCAGGCAAGCTCGTCTTCGACTTCACCAACATCGACAAGCTCTACGACGCGATGCTGGAGCGCCGCATCAAGCCCTTCATTGAGCTGGGCTTCACGCCGCTGGCGCTGAAGACCTCGGACCTGAAGATCTTCTACTGGGCCGGCAACACCTCCCACCCCGAGCCCACCGGCTGGGTCGCGCTGATCGACGCCTTCACGCGCCACCTGCTGCAACGCTATGGCGAGAAGGAGGTTCGCACCTGGTACTTCGAGGTCTGGAACGAGCCCAACCTCGACGGCTTCTGGGAGAAGGCCGATCAAAAGGCCTACTTCGACCTCTACACGCGCACCGCGAAAGCCATCAAGGCGATTGACCCGGCGCTGCGCGTCGGCGGCCCGTCCACGGCCGGCGCGGCCTGGGTGCCGGAGTTCCTGGCCCACGCCAAGGTGACCAACACGCCGGTGGACTTCATCACCACGCACACCTACGGCGTGGATGAAGGCTTCCTGGACGAGTTCGGCAAGGAAGACCGCATGCTGTCCAAGTCGCCCGACGCCATCGTGGGCGACGTGCGGCGCGTGCGCAAGGAAATCGAGGCTTCGCACCTGCCGGGTATCCCGCTGTTCTTCACCGAATGGAGCAGCAGCTACAACCCGCGCGACCTCGTGCACGACAGCTACATGAGCGCGCCCTATGTGCTCACCAAGCTGAAGCAGACTCAAGGGTTGGCCCAGCACATGAGCTACTGGGTCTACAGCGACCTGTTCGAGGAGCCCGGCCCGCCGGACGCGCCCTTCCACGGCGGCTTCGGCATGATGACGCGCGAAGGTGTGAGGAAGCCCGTGTGGTTCGCCTACAAATACCTCGCGGCGCTGGCCCGGCTGGATGGCAAGGAGATCCCCAGCAGCGACGAGTTCAGCTGGGCCGCGACGAACGGCGAGCAGGTGCAGGCCCTGGTGTGGGACTGGCGCCTCCCGGACCAGAAAGCCAGCAACCGCAGCTTCTTCGGCAAGCCGCAGCCGGCCAAGGACGCGGGCACTACCGCCATCGAGTTGCGCCATTTGCAGCCCGGCCGCTACACGCTGACGCAGCGCCGCACCGGCTACGAGACCAACGACGCCCACACGGCCTATTTGAAAATGGGTTCGCCCAAGGATCTGGATGCCAAGCACCTGGCCCAACTGCACGCGCTGACGACCGACAAGCCCGAAGTGCAACGCGAGCTGGTGATCGGCACCACGGGCACGGCCACCGTGAACCTGAACCTGCGCAGCCACGACGTGGTGCTGCTGAGCCTGAAGAGGGTGGGCACTTGAAGCGTCGAGAAATTCTGATCGGCCTGCTGCCGCTGGCCGGCTGCGGCGGCGGAGGTGGCTCGGCGGAGGCGGCCACGCCGGCCGCCACTCCCGCGGCACCGACAGCGCCCACCGCGCCCGCCGCTTCAGGCATGCGCGACCTGACCAGCCTGCAACTCAGCAAGCTGATGGGCTCGGGCTGGAACCTCGGCAACTCGCTGGAGGCCATCGGCGGCGAGACGGCCTGGGGCAACCCGGCCACCACGCAGGCGTTGATGACCGCCGTCAAGGCCGCCGGCTTCAAGACCGTGCGCCTGCCCGTGTCCTGGAAGCAGTACGCCGACGCCGGCGACAACATCAGCGCCACCTGGCTGGCCCGCGTCGCGCAGGTCGTCGGCTACGCGCAGACGGCCGGCCTGCATGTGCTGCTCAACATCCACTGGGACGGCGGCTGGATGCAGCCCACCTTTGCGCAACAGGCCATGGCCAATGCGCGCATCACCAAGTTCTGGACGCAGATCGCCAACCACTTCAAGACCTACGACGACACGCTGCTGTTCGCCGGCACCAACGAGGTCATGGTGGAAGGCGACTACGGCACGCCCAAGGCCGAGTACTACACGGTGCAGAACGGCTTCAACCAGCAGTTCGTGACGGCTGTGCGCGCCACCGGTGGCAACAACGCCGTGCGCCATCTCGTCGTTCAGGGTTTCAACACCAACATCGACCACGCCATCAACTTCGCCGTCCTGCCGACCGACACGGCCAAGGACCGGCTGATGATGGAAGTGCACTACTACGACCCCTTCAACTTCACGATCAACGAGAAGAGCACGATCTGGCAATGGGGCGCCGGCGCGACCGACCCCAAGGCGAGGGAAACCGGCTTTGACGAGGCCTGGGCCGACGCACAGTTCCAGAAGATGAAGGTCAAGTACGTCGACAAGGGCATCCCCGTCATCCTCGGCGAGTTCGGCGCCATCCGCCGCACCGAGTTCCCCGGAGCCGAGGCCTACCGCGTGGCCTGGAACAAGTACGTGGCCCGCTCGGCCTGGACGCACGGCACAGTGCCCGTCTACTGGGACGCCGGCGGCGCCGCGCAGAACCACAGCATGGGCCTGTTCGACCGCACGACAGGCGCCCAGGTCTACCCCGAGTTGATCAAGGCGCTCGTCGACGCGGCGAACTGACGACTCGCAAAGTTTTTCAGGAATCGAGGCGCTGCCGGGAGGCAGCGCCCGTGCTGATGGCGCAGGTGCCCGAGACGAGGTGCCGCGCTGCAATTCCACCCTAGGAGACAAACCTATGAAATCGAAAGCCTGGACTTCGCTGTGCCTGCTGGCACTCGCATTGGGCAGCAGCCCTGCGGTCGTCGCACAGACCTGCACCGCCACCGCCGTCAAGCCTTACATCAAGGTCGGCAGCACCTGGACGAACACCGCGTCGGCCAGCATCGCCGCCGGCACGGGCTTCGCCTTCGGCCCTCAGCCCACCTCCGGCGGCAGCTGGGCCTGGAGCGGCTGCAACACCTCCGGCACGGCCCGTGAACAGAACCTGACGGCCAAGGCCAGTTGCACGGCCACGGCGACCTACACCAACAGCTGCGGCGCCAAGACGACCCAGGCCTTCACCGTCACCGTGCCCGGCATGCGCGACCTGACCAGCCTGCAATTGAGCAAGCTGATGGGCGCCGGCTGGAACCTCGGCAACTCGCTGGAAGCCATCGGTGGCGAGACCGCCTGGGGCAACCCGCCCGCCACGCAGGCGCTGTTCAATGCCGTCAAGGCGGCGGGCTTCAAGACCGTGCGCATCCCGCTGTCGTGGAAGCAGTACGCCGATGCCAACGACAACATCAGCGCGACGTGGATGACGCGCGCGACGCAGGTCGTCAACTACGCGAAGAACGCCGGCCTCTACGCCATGATCAACATCCACTGGGACGGCGGCTGGATGCAACCGACCTATGCGGCCCAGGCCACCGCCAATGCCCGCATCACCAAGTTCTGGACGCAGATCGCCAACAACTTCAAAGGCTATGACGACACGCTGCTGTTCGCCGGTACCAACGAGGTCATGGTGGACGGCAACTACGGCACGCCAACGGTCGAGTACTACACGGTGCAGAACGGCTTCAACCAGGCCTTCGTCAACGCGGTGCGCGCCACCGGCGGCGGCAACCTCGCGCGCCATCTGATCGTGCAGGGTTTCAATACCAACATCGACCACGCGGTGAACTTCGCGACCGTGCCGAGCGACTCGGCCACGAAGCGCCTGATGATGGAAGTGCACTTCTACGACCCCTACAACTTCGCGCTGAACGAGAACAGCACGATCTGGCAATGGGGCGCTGCGGCGACGAGCGCCGCCAACACCGAGACCTGGGCCAACGAGGCCTATGTGGACGCGCAGTTCCAGAAGATGAAGACGCGCTTTGTCGATGCCGGCATTCCGGTCATCCTCGGCGAGTTCGGCGTCATCCGCCGCACCGAGTACTCGGGTTCTGACACCTTCCGCCTCAACTGGACCCGCTACGTCGCCCGCTCGGCCTGGACGCATGGCGCCATTCCCGTCTGGTGGGACGCCGGCCAGCCCAATGCCAACCACAGCATGGGGCTGTTCGACCGCAGCACTGGCGCGCAGGTCCACTCGGGCCTGATCAGCGCTATCGTGAACGCGGCGAAATAGGGCCCCTCGTCCGGTCTTGCAGACCGCGCTGCGGCAGTGCCGCAGCTCTTCGGCAGGCACGACAAGTCCACAGGACTTGCCGTGTCCGGCCTCAGCCCCCGAGGGGACGGCGATGCTTGCGGCATTGAGCCGCAAGCATCGCCCCAGGCGGGCCGGCTTGGGAGCGGCCCGGCGCTCGGCCCGCAATGCAGACCTGAAGACCCCGCCCGCAGCGTCCGTCGCAAACCCCTGAAAACGCCACGGAGCGGGGCACCACGCACATCGACTATCCTGTTAGTGAGCGCCCTGAAGTCGGGCGCGGCAGGGAGCCGATGTGCAAGCAAGCGGCCTGCCCCCGGAGGGCAGTGCTTCTGTCGAAGCGGTAACGGCACGGAACGGGCCGGCCTTTTTGCTGGACCTGCCTGCCGGCCCGCGCGAGCGCCGGCACGCCCTCATCGTCGCGCTGGTGTCGGTGGCGGTGTTCGCTGCGCTGGTGCCGTTTGCCAAGCTGAAGTTGCTGGCGGTGCCGGCCTTCATTCCCATCTATCAGTCGGCCCTGGTGCTGACCGACCTGATCACCGCCGTGCTGCTGTTCGGCCAGTACCGCATCCTCCGCTCGCAGGCCCTGCTCGGGCTGGGCTGCGGCTACCTGTTCACCGCCCTACTGACGACGGCCCACACGCTGACCTTCCCGGGCCTCTTCAGCAGCAGCGGCCTGCTCGGCGCCACGACGCAGAGCACCGTCTGGCTCTACATGCTCTGGCATGGCGGCTTCCCGCTCTTCGTGCTGGGCTACGTCGCCCTGAAAAATGCGCCGAAAGGCGGGCCCCGTGTCGCGGCGCCGGCGCTGATGTGGCCGGCGGTCACGCTGGCCGCAGCGGCGGCCTGCATCGCGCTGGCCACAGGGGGCAATGCCTGGCTGCCCGACCTGCTGGTGGGCGGCCGCTATTCACCGAGCTTCCAGGTCACCATCGGCTGCGTCTGGGCCTTCAGCCTGGTCGCGCTGGCGGCGCTGTGGCGGCAACGGCCGCGCACCGTGCTGGACCTGTGGTTGATGGTGGTCTGCCTGGTCTGGCTGCTGGACATCGCGCTGTCCGCCATGCTGAACGCGGCGCGCTTCGACCTCGGCTTCTACGCCGGCCGCATCTTCGGCTTCATCGCCTGCTCGGTCGTGCTGATGGAGCTGCTGCTGGAGAACAGCACGCTGTATGCGCGCCTCTTCAAGGCCTACGAAGCCGACCACCGGCAGAGCGAGGCGCTGGCAGCAGCCCGTGACGAGGCCCAGGCCGCCAACGCGGCCAAGAGCCTCTTCCTGGCCAGCATGAGCCACGAGATCCGCACGCCGATGAACGCCATCATCGGCCTGACCAACCTAGTGCTGGAGACGCGCCTGGACAGCCGCCAGCGCGACTATCTCGGCAAGGTGCAGACCTCGTCCAAGGCACTGCTGTCCCTGCTCAACGACATCCTCGACTATTCCAAGATCGAGGCCGGCAAGATCACGCTGGAGGCCGAGGAGTTCAGCCCCGAGGAGCTGATCGAGAACGTCGGCCACCTGTTCACGGCGCGGCTGGAGGAGTCGGGGCTGGACCTGCTGTTCGAGTTCGACGAACACATGCCCGACCGCCTGCTCGGCGACGCGCTGCGGCTGACGCAGGTGCTGAACAACCTCGTCGGCAACGCCATCAAGTTCACGCCCAAGGGCGAGATCGTCGTGCGCACCGAAGTGCTGGGCGAGGAGGGCTTGCAAAGCGACCACCTGCGCCTGCGCATCAGCGTGCGCGACACCGGCATCGGCATGACGCCCGAGCAGATCGGCAGCCTCTTCGAGCTCTTCAGCCAGGCCGATGCGTCGATTGCGCGCCGCTACGGCGGCACCGGCCTGGGCCTGGCCATCTGCAAGCGCTTGGTGGAGCTGATGGGCGGCAGCTTCGAGGTCGGCAGCGAGCCCGGCAAGGGCAGCAGCTTCGCCTTCACCTGCAGCTTCGGCAAGGCCAGGCCCGGTGCCGGGCGCATCGACCCGCACCGCATCCGCGGCATGCGCACCCTCATCGTCAACGCGCAGCCCACCGAGCGCCTCATCCTGCAGCAGATGCTGCAGAGCTGGCGCTTCCAGGTCGGCGTGGCCTCCTTCGGCGACGAGGCCTTGTACCGGCTGCGCCACGCCGACCCCCAGCACCCCTACGAACTGCTGCTTCTCGACTGGAAGACCGCGGGCGCCAGCTTCGTCGAAGACGCCCGGCGCATCACCACCGAGCGCGGCATGGCGCCGCCGCAGGTCATCGCGCTGAGCAGCCTGCATGCCAGCTTGAGCCTGGCTGAGGCGCTGCAAGGCCAGACCGCCACGCAGGTGCTGGTCAAGCCCGTCACGCCGTCACGGCTTTTCGACGCCGCCATGCAGCTGCAGAGCGCAGAGGCGCCGCGCGCGCCCGCGCAGGCCGGGAACAGCTTGGCCGACCTGGCCGAGGCGATGCGCTCCCTGCACGGCGCGCGGGTGCTGCTCGTCGAGGACAACCCCGTCAACCAGCAGGTTGCATGCGCCTTCCTGGCGATGATGAAGCTGGAGGTCGAGGTGGCCGAGAACGGCGTCGAAGCCGTGGAGCGCGTCGAGCGCGAGGCCTTTGCCGCGGTGCTGATGGACATGCAGATGCCCGAGCTGGACGGCGTCAGCGCGACACGGCTGATCCGCGCCATGCCCCAACACGCCGTACTGCCCATCATCGCCATGACGGCCGGCGCCATGGAAGGCGACATCCAGGCCTGCCTGGCCGCCGGCATGAACGCCCACGTCAGCAAGCCCATAGACGCCAGGCAGCTGGTGCGCACGCTGCTGGCGTGGATCCCGCCCGTCGCGCGTAGCGCGACAGGAGAGCCGTCTCAGGCGTGAAGAGCCGAACGGGCGGTGGGCGCGAGGCGCAGTGCCTGCGTGGGCTTGGCAAGCCACGCCTGCAACTGCGGCGCCATGCCCTGCAGCCAGGCATCGCCGGCCGCCGCCTCGCCGAACATCGCCAGGCTGAGCAGCACATGCTCGCCTTCACGCACCGGCAGGCGCGCAAAGTTGTTCGGCGTGGCTTCAGTGACATACCAGCCCAGCACGCGCGCGCCGGCCGCGGCCAGCACCTCCGTCATCGCGCCTTGGCACAGCGCCAGCAACTCGGCGCCGGCCGGCTCGTTGAGGTGAAAGACGGTCGCGGCCAGCACGCCCGGTGGCAAGGCCGTCGCACCGCGTTCGGCACGAGGTTCTGCCGGCGCTGTCAACGCGGCACCCTCCCAGGCCGGGCGCAGCAGCAACACGTCGTCGGAGTCGATCATGGTCAGGTTGGCCGCGTTGCGATGCTCGGCCCAGGCCGGGCCGCCATAGAAAGCGGGCAGCGCGTCGCGACGCGCTGCCATGTCGGCAAAACCGCGCAACCAGACAAAGCGGTCTGCGTTGCCGAGATCGCGGAACTGGCCCAGCACGCGGATGCCGACGGCCTCCTGGCCGTCGACGAACTCGCGGTCGAAGAGTTCGATCAGCGTGTCACGGCGACCCGGATGCAGCGTGTACTGGCGCAGCTCGACGACGTGGCAGTCCGGCGCGGCGGGAGCGGTGGATTCGGTCAAGGTCATGGCGCGTAGGAGGTTGTCGTCCGGGCAGTCTGCGCCGCGATACCTGTCAAAGCATGGCAGGTATCAATCGCCGCCCGGCACCGGCAACGCCAGCCCGCGCTTGAGCACGCCCATCGCCACCTGCGTCGTGTAGCGCCGCACATTGGGGTTGGCGGCCAGCAGCCGCGCCATCAGCGCTTCGTAGCTTGCCGCATCGGGCGCCGTCACGACGAGCACGAAGTCGGCTTCGCCGGTCACATAGAAGGCCTGCTGCACGGCGGCCTCAGCCTCCAGCCAGGCGCGCAGAGCAGCCATGGGCTCGGGCCGCTCGCTGTCGACCTGCAGGCCGGCGATGAAGGTCGTCGGCCGGCCGACGTGGGCGGCGTCGACGACGGCGATCTGGCGCTGGATGACGCCCTGCTCGCGCAGCCGCTTGAGCCGGCGCTGGATGGCCGAAGGCGACAGGGCGACGCGCTCGGCCATTTGCTCGGCGGTCAAGGCGGCGTCCTGCTGCACGAGGGTCAGCAGTTGGCGGTCGAAACGGTCCAGTTCAGTCATTGAAAACAGTGCGCAGATTGCGGCCAGACCGCGCTGCGGCGGCGCATCTTGCCGCAATTCGGCGCAGGCCCGCCCCTAGCATCTGGCCTCCAAGAATGAGGACTGCCGATGATCGACCATGTCTCCCTGGGCACCACGCACTACGCCGAAGCCGTGGCTTTCTACCGCCGCGTGCTCGCGCCGCTGGGCATGGAATTGCTGCGCGACACCGGCGCAGAAGCCGCCTTCGGCACCGCTGCGCAGTGGAGCTTCTTCCTGTATCCGGTGCCCGAAGGCGAGGCAGTAACGGCGCGCGGTACTCACCTTGCGCTTGGTGCCGCCAGCCGCACGGCGGTCTCGGCGTCGCATGAAGCCGCAATCGCGGCGGCGGCGAAAGACATCTTCACTCCGCGCACGCGGCCGGACATCAGCGAGACCTACTTCGGGGCGATGTTCCATGACCTCGATGGTCATCGCATCGAGGTCCTGACCAACGCTGCTTAGCGCGAGACGAGCAGTTCCTCGGCCGTCTTGCCGGCGGCCAGCGCGTCCTTGAACCAGTTGGGGCGCTTGCCCACGCCCGACCAGGTGCGACCAGCGCCGTCGGTGTACTTGGCCACGCCACCTGCCTTCTTGGCAGCGGGCTTGCGGGCCTTGCCCTCGACCTTGGCGGCGCGCTTGCGCGTCGCCTTGGCCGGCGAGCCGCCGAACAGTTCATCGGCCGTGATGCCGTAATGGGCAATGGCCTCCTTGATTCGGTCGACCACTTCCATCTTCTCGCGCGAACGCAATGCGTCCGCCTGCTTCTGCAATTGCGCGATCTGCTTCAGAAGGGTGTTCAGCGCTTTAGCCATTGGTGTGTCCGGTGACATCGTTGTTTCGAGCATTGCATTCAATCACAGATGACGAGTGAGAGCTGTGCGGAACCATTCTTGGGTCGTAATCGCACGACTCCCCCAATGAATGCGCGTCATCTCGCGATTCGATGAACGGGCAATGCGATGCGACAGGCCGCGTCGGTCAATGCCTACATGTAGATGGCCCCGCTCCCGACCCCATCCGAGGCGTGCATGGCGCAAATTGGGGACTGGTGCATGCACCAAGGCGACGGCCCTTGAAACCGCCGCCAACGTCAAGCTCAACCCCCTACAGGAGCCCCACCATGTCCTATCCCACCATCTCTTCCTCCAAGGTCGAAGGCACCAAGGTCTACAACCTCCAAGGCGACAAGCTCGGGTCCATCGACGATCTCGTCATCGACAAGCGCAGCGGCCAGGTGCGCTATGCCGCACTGGAGTTCGGCGGCTTCCTGGGTGTCGGCACCGACCGCTACCCGCTGCCCTGGAACATGCTGAAGTACGACACCGACAAGGACGGCTATGTCGTCAACGTCGACAAGACCCAGTTGGACAGCGCGCCGCGTTACACCGAGGACGAAGCGCCGACTTACTCGGATGACTACGGTCGCAAGGTGTACGACTACTACGGCTTCCCCTGGATGTGACTGTTAGCCCCTCGCCCAGCCTCGCCTGCTGAACGCGGCGAGGCTGGCCGGTCCCCCGAGGGGACGGCGATGCTTGCGGCATTGAGCCGCAAGCACATCGCCATCGCGGGCCGGCTTGGGAGCTGCCCGGCGCTCGGCCCGAATACCGAAGGCAAACACACGGAGCCCGCCATGGCCACGTCTGCTCGATCCATCGCTTCGCTGTCGCTCAGCTTCGGTCTCGTCCATGTGCCGGTGAAGCTCTACTCCGCCACGGAGTCGGGCTCGGAGATCCGTTTCAACCTGCTCGACAAGGACGGTTCGCGGCTGAAGCAGCAGTACGTCAACGAGCGCACGAAGCAGGTCGTCGAGCGCAAGGACATGGTCAAGGGCTATGAGGTCGAGGACAACCGCTTCGTGCTGTTCTCGCCCGAAGAACTGAAGGCCCTCGAAGAGGGCAGCAGCCACGTCATCGAGATCGTCAGCTTCGTGCCGCTGGCCTCCATCGATCCGTTGTTCTACGACAAGAGTTATCTGCTCGCGCCCGACAAGCGTGGCGACAAGCCGTATGCGCTGCTGGCCGAGGCGCTACGTCATTCCGGCCGCTGTGCGCTGGCCAGGTGGGCGTGGAAGGCCAAGCAGTATGTGGTGCAGATCCGCGCCAACGAGGACGGTCTCATCCTGCAGCAGCTGCGCTATGCCGAAGAGGTGAGATCGCTGGCTGACCTGGACATCCCCAAGCTGCCCGTCGCCAAACCCGAATTGCAGCTCGCGCTGCAACTCGTCGAGCAGATCGCTGCGGACGAGTTCGACCCCGCCGCCTTCGAGGACGAAGAGAAGAGCCGCGTGCTCGCCGCCATCGAGGAGAAGGTCAAGGGCAAGCAGATCGTCGCCTCGTCCCATGAGGAAGATGGCCCGGCCGGCAATGGCCAGGTCATCGACCTGATGGACGCGCTGCGGGCCAGCCTGGGCGGCAAGAAGCCTTCCAACGTGACGGCGTTGAAGCCTCAGCCCAAGGCCGCCGCCGCACCGGCGCGTAAGGCGGCCAAGCGCGTCGGCGCCGAGCCCGAACCTGCACAGGCCGCACCGCGCAAACGCGCCCAGAAGTAGGCCCATGGGTCTGGACGCGCCCTACCCGCTGCGCCAGGCGCTGCGCCTGACAGGCCTGACGTCGCGCCTGCTCGGCGCGCTCGTCGAGCAGGGCGTCATCTCGCCGCGCGAGGGCCGGCGCTTCACCCACCAGGACATCGTCGTCGGGCGCACCGCCAAGGCATTGCGCGATGCCGGCGTGCCCGCGCGCAAGGTGGTGCAGGCGCTGCGCAACGTGCAGGCCTCGCTGGCACCGGACGCGCTATCGGGCGTGCGGCTGCGCGCGCATGCCGGCAGCGTGGAAGCGCGCACGGCGGATCGGCAGCGCATCGACGCCCACACCGGCCAGGCACTGCTGCCTTTCGAGGAGGACGAGCCGCCGCGCACCGGCGTTTGCGCCCTCGGCAGCGAGCCCGATGCCGCAGAGTGGCTTCGCCAGGCGATCGCACTGGACGCCAGCGACGTTGCCGGCACCGAGGCCGCCGAGGCCGCCTATCGCCGCGCACTGGCGCTGGACCCCTGCTGTTCGGCCGCCTATATCAACCTGGGCGCCCTGCTCTGCGAATCACAGCGCTGCGAGGAAGCCGTGGCGCTGTACGAGCAGGCACTGGACCACTGCGAGCCCACGCCCCTGGTGCACTTCAACCGCGCCACCGCGCTGGAGGACCTGGGCCGACCCCACCAAGCCGTGGCCGCCTACGAGCGCGCACTGGCGCTGGACCCAGGCCTGGCCGACGCCCACTACAACCTCGGCGTGTTGCTGGAGCGCCTGGGCGACCACCCCGGTTCGCTGCGTCATCTGAACGCTTATCGGCGCCAGCAACCATGAAAGCCGACGACGCCCCGCTGGCTCGCTACAACGCCAAGCGCGACTTCGGCGCCACGCCCGAGCCTGCGGGCCGCACGGCGCGCAAGACGAAGCAGAAGGCGCTGGCGTTCGTCATCCAGAAGCACTGGGCCTCACACCTGCACTACGACTTCCGCCTGGAGTTGGGCGGCGTGATGTTGAGCTGGGCCGTGCCCAAGGGCCCGAGCTTCGACCCGGCCATCAAGGCCATGGCCATCCATGTCGAGGACCATCCGGTCAGCTACAACAGCTTCGAGGGAGCTATCCCGAAAGGCCATTACGGCGCCGGCACCGTCATCGTCTGGGACCGCGGCACCTGGACGCCGGTGGCCGACCCGCGCGAGGGGCTGGTGAAGGGCAAGCTGATCTTCCAGCTGCATGGCCAGAAGCTCGCCGGCCTGTGGGAGCTGGTGCGCATCTCCAAGCCGGGCCAGTTCAAGCAGGACCACTGGCTGCTGCTGAAGAAGCGCGGCGACGCCTGGGCGCGGCCGAGGAGCGACTACGACGTCATCACCGCGCTGCCGGACAGCGTCGTCGGGAAGCCGCTGGGACTGGTGGAGGAACGCGAGTCGCGTGGCCAGCCCGCTGAAGATGCCATTGACCTGTCGCGCGCCGTCAGGGCTGCGCTGCCCGCCACGCTCGCACCCCAACTCGCCACGCTGGCCGCCTCGGCGCCACCGGGCGACTGGGTCATCGAGAACAAGTTCGACGGCTACCGGCTGCTCGCGCGCATCTCGTCCGGCAAGGTGCGCCTGTTCACGCGCCAGGGCAATGACTGGACCGGCCGGCTCAAGCCC
>Ga0307515_10016860_pt1 | contig 13350 bp, 11 predicted proteins | sample 17_EM_MG_FD_194513 | JGI IMG/M metagenome (GOLD analysis project Ga0307515, IMG submission 194513) | Populus trichocarpa ectomycorrhiza microbial communities from riparian zone in the Pacific Northwest, United States - 17_EM | ecosystem: Host-associated > Plants > Roots > Unclassified | place...
TGTGTAATGTAAACCGGCATATGGATCAACACAACGAAGGGGTGCAACAGGCGAGAGAGGGCTTGGAGATTTACGAGCGGCTCGGTCACACGAGGGGGCAGGCACAGTGTTTGGACGAACTCGCGCGGATGTTTCGGGACCTGAAACAGCTCGACGCCGCAGAAGAGACCGCGTCCCGCGCGATTCATCTCCTCGCAGAGACAGGCGACCAATTTCTGGTCTGCAATTCTCATCTAATTCTTGGCCTGATATATCAATCCAAGGGTGAGATCGAGAAGGCTGTTCACCATCTCGAGGCAGCCCTGGGAATTGCATCCTCTTTCGACTGGCACGGTCAGCTGTCCCAGATTCACTCCTTCTTCGCGACGCTGTTTTTCCACGAAGGCAGGCTCGACAACGCACACGTTCACGCCGAACGCGCCAAGTCGTATACGGCTAATAGCCCATACAACCTAGGCAAGGTGGTGATGATGCAGGCGATGATTTGGTTGAAGCAGGGCAAGCTCGAAGAGGCGAGGTCTGGGAGTCTACGCGCCGCCGAGATTTTTGAGAAGCTCGGAGTTTCAAAGGACGTGGAGGCTTGTAAGTGGCTCCTCGAGAACATAGCACAACAGAGACAGGAAAGACTGGTTCCCTCTGGCCAATTGGGTGAGTTCCTCCATGTGATGCCAATTCCTGATGTATCGCTTTCTAATCTATGATCAAGGAACCGAATGAAAGCGTTGACGACCGCATCGAATTCTCGAAATGCAACCTCCCCGTATCCCGTCCTCTCACACCGTCCGTCACAACGTCCTTCCGTACGGCTGCAGACCGCCTATGCTCCTCCTTTTGTTCATATGCTTTACTCACATACCAGTTCGTTTGCGTTGTCCCGCTGCACAAGCGCCCATAGATAATCCGTTGCCTGCTTCATCCGTCTTCCACACTGTGTTTACTTCATGTCCATGTATTCCGCAGACTGAGGCGCCCAATTGTTTTTTCAGTAATACTGCAACTTCGAAGAAATCCCTTCATGTATGATGGGGGAGAGTTGGGTCCCGAGAATGATACCCCTCTGCTGTTAGGGAGTCGCCGCAGTGACTTATCAGCACAAGTCGCGTCCCAGGTGCCTCTCGGTCCTGAAATGGGCCAGACGATGGGTGTTGCAAATAAAACACCAGTCGGAAACACTCGTATTCCCTTACGGTAGCGAGTGGTGATCCATTCCAAAATCGGCCATCAGGAATAAATACTGGACAAGCGAAAATCGCATGGTGCATGCTTGAGAGGCTACGTGAAATAGTAACAGATAAAGTGGGGGAAGTTAGACGGGGTGGTCAAAAGGGAAGAACGTCAGTCGTCGCCGTTCTATAAGTTCAGAGCTCAGGATTAGAGAGGGGGCCGGGGGGGAGCTCTGGATTCGCCTCACTTCCCGGGGATATCTATAACGAGCTGCCGGGTTACTAGACACTGACGCTGATGAGCGGGGGTGGTAGTAGCTCGAGTCCAGCCGTTCAGGGTTTCAAGTCTTTTGATCGACCCGCACGGGGCAAGGGTGGTGAAGGAAGCGGGTGGGTGCCTCGATCGCGTGTACCGTAGAACTTGGAATGAGTACTGTGAAAGGGCCGGCAACGCGTGAGGGTTTAAACGTTTAACCTCCAGGAGCCTTAAAGTGCAGTAAGCTAAACAAGTGTTTTCGAGAATGCACGCCCGAACGATAGCTATCGCGGGGACCGCCGCTTGTGAAATATGAAAGTCCTGGGTCCTGTGTATCCCCGGACCCAAGCACTGTGCATATAAAATGGGAAATGCATTGCAGAGCCGTTGGAAGGCACTTCCAATCAACGACTGGAGGGGGGTGACCCATCTTTTGGAAAACATTTTATCCAACAGCCACGACCGCGAAGACCTGACAAATTTTCGTACAGGTCCGACCGTCGTCTCCCAGCACCACCATAGATCAGATATCGACTCGTATTCGCCTCGGGAGAAAACAGTGTCGGACTTCTACGTTCTCGTATACAGTGTCGGGAGATATGGCAGCTAGAAGTCCCGGCAACTTCAGCCTGGACCTCACGGCAACCACAATTTCCCCACTGCTTGGCCGTTGCGCCTCATACCGTCCAGGCTAACCTCGAGGATATGCACCTATTTTTCCCGGGAAGTTACCCGCTGTGATTGTTCACGTCAGTTCAGACTAACATGCCACTGGATGAATCTGGCACCAGTCTGACGCGGTACTGTCAGCTCGCGTTTTCGGCGCCTCCTTGCAGTAACCTCTTTCTTTCCCCTCTGGAAATCACGCCCTACCATCACCATCTACCGTCTCTAAAAGAGCTTCGGGCTTGAACGTACACTCTCAGACCACCAACAATAAACGGAAACTACCCAGCACCACAGCAACACGACAGCAGAAGTCCCAGCGACCTGGACCGCACGACAACCACACTTTCCCCACTGCTCCCGGTCGCTGCGTCCCATACCGTCCAGGCCAACCTCGGAGACATGAGTTGCGCGTACTTGCTTTTCCCCAGGAAGTCACTCGCTGTGGGTGTGATAGTTCACGTCAATTTAGGCTAGCGCTGAATCTGACGCCGTGCTACCAGCTTACGCCTCTTGCTTACAATCAACTTCCTTCCTCCCTGGGGGTTGCACTCTATCATCTCCAGGCAACTCATGTCTAACGTCTCCCAAGGAGCTTCGGGCTCGACCGCACACACTGGATTTAGACCTGCTCTCAGACAACAGGCGGTGGGCGGAAACCACCCAGCGCCACAGCGGATACCTCAAGAACAATTGACATCCAACGAAATCAAGAGACTCATTGTAAGATTGTGTTGATATCTTCTGCCTCAGAACTAACGAACTATCTGGCGATTAAAGCGTTCCGTCGAAACGTTAAGGATACAGCATGAGGTACGATCCTGTCTCTCTGACAAAGTACCCACCTGACCGGTCTGAAGGAGTCGTCCGTGAAAAAGGAGGAGTTTGACGCTTTGGTGAAGAGTTTGGATAGACTGGGCCTGGGGACGAGTGGTGGGGATGCGGATCACAGACTGCAGCCAACAAGAACCAATACCTTGCTCATGTCTGTCGTTTCGACCTATCCCTGTTGAATTCCACGCTGAATTCTCTTCTAGCACCCTGGAACGATTCAAACAGAAGCTACAAGAGGTATCTGACCGGATCGAGAATGCGGGTTACACGGGAAGCAACGAGGATGCTGAGGTCGTGTCTCAACTCATGGATGAGATTCGAGCGGCCATCGTTGATTGCCAAGTGAGTGACAAGGCCCAAACCGTGTCAGGGATATAACCTGTCGATGGACACAGTTTCCTGCACTTCCACCAAACCCGACCGGCGAATTACCTCCTCCAGCGCCAAAAGCCTGTTTCGGTCGTGACGAGCTGATCGACAAGGTCGTCACTTTGGCGGAGAGTCTGACTCCGGTCGCCCTGATCGGTGTTGGCGGGATCGGAAAGACGTCCATCGCTTTGACTGTCCTCCACCACGATCGCGTCAAGCAGCGGTTCGGGGAGAATCGTCGGTTCATCAGATGTGATCAATTCCCGGCGACGCTCGACCATCTCCTCAACCGGCTGTCCGGGGTCACCGGGGCAGGCATCAAGAATCCCAAAGATTTAACTCCCCTCCGGCCATTCATGTCTTCGAAGGAGATGATCATAGTCCTCGACAACGCCGAATCGATTCTGGACCCGGAAGGAACGGACGCGGAGGAGATCTACAATCTGGTGGAGGAGCTGAGCGAGCTGCCGACGCTGTGTCTGTGCATCACCTCGCGGATCTCCACCATCCCTCCCGAGTGCAAGACTGTCGAAGTCCCGGTGTTGTCGATGGATGCGGCGTGTCGGGCCTTCTATCACATCTACAAATGCGAAGAGGGATCGGAGCTGGTGAACGACGTCCTGGAGCAACTGGAATTCCACCCGCTTTCGATCACCCTGCTCGCGACCGTTGGAAACCAAAACAAGTGGAGGATGGACCGAGTGAAGAGGGAATGGGAGAAGCGTCGAACGAGCGTGTTGCAGACACGACACAAGAAGAACTTCGCCGCCACGATTGAACTTTCGCTCGCCTCCCCCACGTTTCAAGAATTCGGGCCGGATGCCCGAGAGCTTCTGGGAGTTGTGGCGTTTTTCCCGCAAGGTGTTGACGAGAACAACATCGACTGGCTTTTCCCCACGATCCCCGACGGAATGGATATGTTCGACGGGTTCTGCGTCCTCTCTCTGACATCTCGGAGCAACGGGTTCATCACGATGCTCGCACCGCTCCGAGATTACCTTTCCCCCAGTGATCCGAAGTTATCTCCACTCCTCTGTGCAGCCAAGGAACGTTACTTCATCCGGATGTCAGTTGATTTCGATCCAAACAAGTCCAATTTCAAAGAAACGCGATGGATTATTTCGGAGGACGCTAATGTCGAGCACCTGCTCGATGTGTTTACAACAATCGACGCGAATTCGAACGATGCCTGGGACGCCTGTGCCAAGTTCATGGCACACCTCGATTGGCACAAACCACGGCTCACGTTACTGGCCCCCAAGATTGAAGGGCTCTCAAACGGCCATTGCCACAAGTCAAGATGCTTAGGTCGGCTCGCAGAGTTGTTTGGTTCGACCGGGAACCACATGGAACGCGAGAGACTCCTTAGTTGTGCCTTGAAACTGGAGAGAGAGCGAGGGAGTGGCATTGGGGTTGCTCGTGCATTGCGGCACCTGTGTAATGCAAATCTGCATATGAGCCACTACGATGAAGGAGTGCAACGGGCGAGAGAGGGTTTAGAGATCTACGAGCGGCTTGGAGACACGGGGGGACAGGCGGAGTGTTTGATCCAACTCGCGTGGTTGTTTCTGGGACGGAAACGGCTCGAGGCCGCAGAAGAAGCCGCGTCCTGCGCGATTCATCTCCTCCCAGAGACAGGCTACCAATTTCTGGTCTGCGATTCTCATAAAGTTCTTGGCCTGATATATCGATCCAAGGGCGAGATCGAGAAGGCCGCTCACCATCTCGAGGCAGCCCTCGGAATTGCGTCCTCTTTCGACTGGCACCATCGGCTGTTTGATATTCACTCCTCCCTGGTGATGCTATTGCACGACGAAGGCAGGCTCGACAGCGCAGACGTTCACGTCAAATACGCCAAGTCATATGCGGTCCATGACCCATACAGCCTAGGTCAGGCGATGATACTGCAGGCGACGGTTTGGTTGGCGCAGTACAAGTTCGAAGAGGCGAGGTCTGAGGCTCTACGTGCCGCAGGAATTTTTGAGAAGCTCGGATTTTCACAGGGCGTGGACAGTTGTAAGGGGCTCATACAGAGACTGGATAGACTGGTTGCCTCTGGCAAATTGTGTGAGTTCCTCCACATGATGCCACTTCCTGGTGTATTTTTTTCTAATCTGTGGTCAAGGAACCGAACGAAAGTGTTGACGGCCGCGTCGAATTCTCGGAATGCAACCTCCCCGTATCCCGTCCTCTCACACCGTCCGTCACAACGTCCTTCCGTACAGCTGCAGACCACCTATGTTCCTCCTTTTGTTCATCTCCTTTACTCGCATACCAGTTCGTTTGCGTCGTCCCGCTGCTCAAGCGCTCATCGATGATCAGTTGTCTGCTTCACCCGTCTTCCACACTGTGTTTACTTGGTATCTATGTATCCCGCAGACCGTGGCGCCCAATGGTTTTTTCAGCAATACTACAACTTCGAAGAAATCCCTTCACGTATGATGGGGGAGAGTCGGATCCCGAGAATGATACCCCTCTGCTGTTAGAGAGTCACCGCGGCAAGTTATCAGCACAAGTCACGTCCCAGGTGCCTCTCTGTCACGAAAATGGGCCAGACGACGGATGTTGCAAATAAAACACCGGCCGGAGATGCTCATATTCCCTTACGGTAGCGAGTGGTGATCCATTCCAAAATCGACCGTCAAGAATAAATGCTGGACAAGCGAAAATCGCATGGTGCGTGCATGAGAGGCCACGAAAAATAGTAGCAGATAAAGTGAGGAAGTTAGACGGGGGGGTCAAGAGGGAAGAATGCCCCAGCCGTCGCCGTGCTACGCCTACCTCTTGGATGTCTCGGTTCTCGCCGTACGTCACCCCGAAGTGCACGTTCAACCGCGGATTATGGCGATCCTCAGTCCACGAGACCTTTTGAAATCGGTCGTTCGATTCGACCCTCGGGTCCCACAAATTCTGCCTTTTCGAACGGTCCATCGCGGCCGCAGAGATCCGGTTTGAGAACGAAACGGGCTTCAATCTCGTCCGTGGACCCGCGCATAACTCGAGACTCGAGGCTTGACCCCACGTCAGACACCACCACCCGCTCGCGACCACAAGAATATTCGGGGGGAGGGATTATGGGTGGGGGAAGCGGGGCGGATGGATCACTAGGAAGGGGCCGGAGAAGGTTAGACTCGTGGGCAGGTCATACATAGACGGGGGACAGAAACTTATTCCCGCCGCAGGCAAGGGATAGAATATGTTGGTGCGCTGCGCTGCCCTCTTGTTCGCCGCCTCGAGTTTCCTCAACTCCTACGGAGCACTCCCAGCTATTGCAACATAAGCGATCTACGTCGACACGCACCTTCGGGACGTGCTCGTACCTGGGTTTGAAGCCAGGAGGCTCCGGGCTGGGTGGGGCTTCGATGTCATCCTTGACAGTATCCCCTGCGGGTGTAGTGGGATAAGACCAGCATTCACGGAAATCCTCACTTACGACTTACTGTAGGTATCTAGTGGGGAGATTCTGAATCTCTCTCGCAAACGCACGATACAACGACGCGGCAGCGTTGGCAGGTGACCCGCTGAGAGCGGGAGGTAACATTAGTACCACTGATCGTTTTACCACACCGAGTCGGTAGGTTGGAATCCAGCCCCAAGTTCAGAGCTCGGGATTAGAGATCGCCTCACTTCTTGGAGATATCTATAACGAGCTACCGGGTTACTAAACACTGGCGCTAACGAGCGGGGGCGGTAGTAGCTCGAGTCTGGCAGCCGTTCAGGGTTTCAAATCTTTTGATCGACCTGAGCGATAGCTACTCGCGGGGACCGCCGCTTGTGAAATATGAAAGTCCTGAATCTTGTATATCCCCGGACCCAAGCACTGTGCATATAAATGGGAAATACATTGCAGAGCTGTCGAAAAGCACTTCCAACTAACGACTGGAGGGAAGTGAGCCATCCGTTGGAAAACATCTTATCCAACAGCCACGGCCGCGAGGATTTGACCAAATTTCGTACAGGTCCGACCGTCATCTCCCAGTACTACTATAGATCAGACATGGACCCGTATTCGCCTTGGGAGAAAACAGTGTCGGACTTCTATGTTCTCGTATGCAGTGTCGGGAGATATGGCAGCTAGAAGTTCCGGCAACTTCAGCCTGGACCTCACGGCAACCACAATTTCCCCACTGCTTGGCCGTTGCGCCTCATACCGTCCAGGCTAACCTCGAGGATATGCACCTATTTTTCCCGGGAAGTTACTCGCTGTGATCGTTCACGTCAGTTCAGACTAACATGCCACTGGATGAATCTGGCGCCAGTCTGACGCGGTACTGTCAGCTCGCGTTTTCGGCGCCTCCTTGCACTCAACTTCTTTCTCCTCTGGGAATCACGCACCGTCTACCGTCTCTAAAAGAGCTTCGGGCTTGAACGTACACTCTCAGACCACCGACAGTAAACGGAAACTACCCAGCACCACAGCAGTACGACAGCTAGAAGTCCCAGCGGCCTGGACCGTGCGACAACCACACTTTCCCCACTGCTCCCAGCCCGTTGCGTCCCATACCATCCAGGCCAACCTCGGAGACATGAGTTGCGCGTACTTGCTTTTCCCCAGGAAGTCATTCGCTGTGAGTGATAGTTCACATCAATTTAGGCTAGCGCTGAGTCTGACGTCGTGCTACCAGCTTACGCCTCTTGCTTACAGTCAGCTTCCTTCCTCCCTGGAGATCCCACTCTATCATCTCCAGGCAACTCATGTCTAACGTCTCCCAAGGAGCTTCGGGCTCGACCGCACACACTGGATTTAGACCTGCTCTCAGACAACAGGCGGTGGGCGGAAACCACCCAGCGCCACAGCGGATACCTCCAGAACAATCGACATCCAATGAAATCAAGAGACTGATTGTAAGATCCTGTTGATGTCCCCGGCCCCAGGACTAACGAACTATCTGGCGATTAAAGCGTTCCGTCGAAACATTAAGGATACAGCATGAGGTACGATCCTGTCCCTCTGACGAAGCACCCACCTGACCGGTCTGAAGGAGTCGTCCGTGAAAGGAGGAGTTTGAGGCTTTGGTGAAGAGTTTGGATAGACTGGGCCTGGGGACGAGTGGTGGGGATGTGGGTCATAGACTGCAGCCAACACGAAACAGTGTCCTGCTCATGTCAGTATTTTCGGCCCATCTCTATGAATTCCACGCTGAATTCTCTTCTAGCACCCTGGAACGATTCAAAGAGAAGCTACAAGAGGTATCCGACCGGATCGATAACGCGGGTTACACCGGAAGCGACGAGGATGGCGAGGTCGTGTCTCGACTCATGGACGAGGTTCGAGCGGCTATCGTTGATTGCCAAGTGAGTTACAAGGCCCAAACCGGGTCAGGGATCTGAATTGTCAATGGTCACAGTTTCCTGCACTTCCACCCAACCCGACCGGCGAGCTACCTCCTCCAGCGCCGAAAGCCTGTTTTGGTCGTGACGATCTGATCGGCGAGGTCGTTGCCTTGGCGGAAAGCCTTACTCCAGTCGCTTTGATCGGTGCTGGTGGGATTGGCAAGACGTCAATTGCTTTGACTGTCCTCCATGACGATCGGGTCAAGCAGCGGTTCGGCGAGAATCGCCGGTTCATCAGATGCGACCAGTTCCCGGCGACGCCCGGTCATCTCCTCAACCGGCTCTCCGAGGTCACCGGGGCAGGCATCAAGAATCCCGAAGATTTGACACCCCTCCGTCCATTCATGTCTTCGAAGGAGATGATCATAGTCCTCGACAACGCCGAATCGATCTTGGACCCAGAAGGAACGGACGCGGAGGAGATCTACAATCTGGTGGAGGAGCTGAGCGAGCTGCCGACGCTGTGTCTGTGCATCACCTCGCGGATCTCCACCATCCCTTCTGAATGCAAGACTATCGAAGTCCCGGTGTTGTCGATGGATGCGGCTTGTCAGGCCTTCTATCACATCTACAAATGCGAAAAAGAATCGGACTTAGCGAACGACATCCTGGAGCAACTGGAATTCCATCCGCTTTCGATCACTCTGCTCGCGACTGTTGGACACCAAAACAAGTGGAGGATGGAGCGGCTGAAGGGGGAATGGGAGAAGCGCCGAACGAGTGTGTTGCAGACACGACACAAGAAGAGTTTCGCCGCCGCGATCGAACTTTCGCTCGCCTCCCCCATGTTTCAAGAATTCGGCCCGGACGCCCGAGGGCTCCTAGGAGTCGCGGCGTTCTTCCCACAAGGCGTTGGCGAGAACAATATCGACTGGCTATTCCCCACCGTCTCCAACGGAATCGACATCTTTGACGGGTTCTGCGTCCTTTCCCTGACATCTCGGAGCAACGGGTTCATCATGATGCTCGCACCGCTCCGAGACTACCTCTCCCCAAAAGATCCAAATCTGTCTCCACTCCTCTGTGCAGTCAAGGACCGTTACTTCGTCCGGATGTCAGTCGATCTCAATCCAAACAAGCCCAATTACAAAGAATCACGATGGATTGTATCGGAGGACGCCAATGTCGAGCATCTGCTCGATGTGTTTACAACGATCGACGCGAATTCGGACGATGTCTGGGACGCCTGTGCCAAGTTCATGGCACACCTCGATTGGCACAAACCACGGCTCACGTTGCTGGCCTCTAAAATTGAAGGGCTCTCAGACAGCCATTGCCACAAGTCGAGATGCTTAGGTTGGCTCGCAGGGTTGTTTGGTTCGACCGGGAATGACACGGAACAAAAGAGACTCCTTAGTCATGCCTTGAAACTGGAGAGAGAGCGGGGGAGTGACATTGGGGTTGCTGGTGTATTGTGGCGCCTGTGTAGTGTAAATCAGTATATGGGCTACTACGATGAAGGGGTGCAACAGGCGAGAGAGGGCTTGGAGATCTATGAGCGGCTCGGTGACACAAAGGGACAGGCACGGTGCTTGATCGAACTCGCGTGGTTGTTTCGGGAGCAGGAACAGCTCGACGCCGCAGAAGAAACTGCGTCCCACGCAATCAATCTCCTCCCAGGGACAGGCGAGGAATTTCTGGTCTACAATTCTCATCAAATTCTTGGCCTGATATATCGATCCAAGGGCGAGATCGAGAAGGCTGTTCACCATCTCGAGGCAGCCCTAGGAATTGCGTCCTCCTTCGACTGGCACGGTCAGCTGTTTGAGATTCACCTCTGCCTAGCGATGCTGTTCGACAACGAAGGCAGGCCCGACAGCGCACACGTTCACGCCGAACGCGCCAAGTCGTATACGGTTAATAACCCATACCGTCTAGGTGAGGCGACAATGGTGCAGGGGTTGGTTTTGTTGAGGCAGTACAAGTTCGAAGAGGCGAGGTCTGAGCTCCTACGTGCCACCGAAATTTTTGAGAAGCTTGGAATTTCAGAGTCCGTGGAGGGTTGTGAGGAGCTCATACAGAAACTGGATAGCCTGGCTACATCTGGCCGATTGCGTGAGTTCCTCCACATGATGCCGTTTCCTGGTGTATTTTTTCCTAATCTATGGTCAAGGAACCGAATGAAAGTGTTGACGACCGCGTCAAGAAGTTCTCGGAATGCAACCTCCAGATATCCCGTCCTCTCACCGTCCGTCACAGCGTCCTTCCATACAGCTCCAGACTATCTATGTTCCCCCCTTTGTTCTTCCCCTTTACTCACACCAATTCATTTGCGTTGTCCCGCTGCTCAAGCGCTCATCGACATCGTTGACGCTGAGCGTTGATTCGTTGTCTACTTCATCCCTCTCCCACACCGTGTTTATTTCGTATCTATGTATCCTGCAGAACGCGGCACCCAATAATTTTTTCAGCAATACTACAACTTCTAAGAAATCCCCTCACGTATGGTGGGGGAGAGTCAGGTCCCGAGAATGACGCCCCTCGCTGCGGGGGAGTCGCCGCAGTAGCCTCTCAGTACCAGTCGCATCCCAGGTGCCTCTCGGTCACTTGGGATGGGCCAGACGCCGGGCTAGTCGGAGATACTTATATTGGGTGACTGTCCCCAGGGCTACACAATGCTGCACACGAGTCCAGATGAATACCAATAGCCTTTTAAGAGAACTGTCAAGCCCCTGACCGTTGCGTCGGGCGTAAATATTGCCTCCAAACCGCGCACCTGGAACCCGGCGCCTCGGTCGTTTCGCTCGAAACCCGACCAACCTTCCAAATTATGGGGGGCGGGAAGGATGGCAAACCCACTCACTTCAACCCCACCACAATCCGGTATCACCTCGACACCCGATTCCCCGGTTTCGTTGGTCTACATGATGGGGAAGTCCCTGGATATTTGGTCCCGAGCAATAAACCCCAGTTCAAAGTGGCACCCTTCTACGACGGATGTATATATCCCTAGTCCTAGGGGCAGTCACCCACCCTCACGCGGGTAGCCGAACTTGGGTAGCCCCTACTAGTTAGTCACATTCCCGAGACTGAAAGTCCTGGGTCTTGCAGTTTTCCCATATACCTCCGCCCTGCAAAAAACGCAAAGTTTGTCACAGTCACATGCTGTACTAGTCGGAGACCTGTTCTCGATCACGGGTGGTAAGCGGAAATAGTTAGTACCCAGAGACCTGGACCGCACGACAACCACATTTTCCCCACTGCTCCCGGCCATCGCGTCTCATACCGTCCAGGTCAACCTTGGGGAAATGAGTTGCGTGTACTTGCTTTTCCCCAGGAGGCCATTTGCTATGATACTTCACGTCAATTCATCGGGCTAGCGCTGAATCTGATGCTGCGAGCGTACACCTCGCGCTTTCGGCTCTTCCTCGCAACTAGCTTCCTCCCTCCCTGGAGATCCCACTCTATCATCTCCAGGCAACTCATGTCTAACGTCTCCCAAGGAGCTTCGGGTTCAACCGCACACACTGGATTTAGACCTGCTCTCGGACAACAGGCGGTGGGCGGGAACCACTCAGCGCCACAGCGGATACCTCAAGAACACTCGACATCCAACGAAATCAAGAGACTCATTGTAAGATTGTGTTGATACCCTCTGCCTCAGGACTAACGAACTATCTGGCGATTAAAGCGTTCCGTCGAAACGTTAAGGATACAGCATGAGGTACGATCCTGTCCCTCCGACGAAGCACCCACCTGACCGGTCTGAAGGAGTCGTCCGTGAAAAAGGAGGAGTTTGAGGCTTTGGTGAAGAGTTTGGATAGGCTGGGCCTGGGGATGAGCGGTGGAGATACGGGTCACAGACTGCAGCCGACACGAAGCAGTGCCCTGCTCATGTCCGTCTTTTCGACCCATCCCTGTTTGGTTCCACACTGAATTCTCTCTAGCGCCCTGGAACGATTCAAAGAGAAGCTACAAGAGGTATCCGACCGGATCGAGAATGCGGGTCACACGGGAAGCGATGGGGATGCCGAGGTCGTGTCTCAACTCATGGATGAGATTCGAGTCGCTATCGTCGGTTGCCTAGTGAGTGATAAGGCCCAAATCAGGTCATGGATCTAACCTGTCGATGGACACAGTTTCTTGCGCTTCCACCAAACCCGACCGGCGAACTACCTCCCCCAGCGCCGAAAGCCTGTTTCGGTCGTGACGATCTGATCGACGAGGTCGTCACTTTGGCGGAAAGCCTCAGTCCAGTCGCTCTGATCGGTGTTGGCGGGATCGGCAAGACGTTCATCGCTTTGACTGTCCTCCACCACGATCGCGTCAAGCGGCGGTTCGGTGAGAATCGCCGGTTCATCAGATGCGACCAGTTCCCGGCGACGCCCGGTCATCTCCTCAACCGGCTCTCCGAGGTCACCGGGGCAGGCGTCAAGAATCCCGAAGATTTGACACCCCTCCGTCCATTCATGTCTTCGAAAGAGATGATGATAGTCCTCGACAACGCCGAATCTATTCTGGACCCGGAAGGAACGGACTCGGAGGAGATTTACAATCTGGTGGAGGAGCTGAGCGAGCTGCCGACGCTGTGTCTGTGCATAACCTCGCGGATCTCCACCATCCCTCCTGAATGCAAGACCATTGAAGTCCCGGTATTGTCGATGGATGCGGCGTGTCAGGCCTTCTATCACATCTACAAACTCGAAAAGGAATCGGACCTAGCGAACGACATCCTGGAGCAATTGGAATTCCATCCGCTTTCGATCACTCTGCTCGCGACCGTTGGAC
>Ga0307515_10016861_pt1 | contig 13350 bp, 10 predicted proteins | sample 17_EM_MG_FD_194513 | JGI IMG/M metagenome (GOLD analysis project Ga0307515, IMG submission 194513) | Populus trichocarpa ectomycorrhiza microbial communities from riparian zone in the Pacific Northwest, United States - 17_EM | ecosystem: Host-associated > Plants > Roots > Unclassified | place...
CCTGCGGCGCAACTCCACAAGATTAGGCACTCCTCAATCCTTGTAGGAGCTCGTCAGCCTAGATTGAACCTCTTCTATTTCATTCCGCAACCAATTCCTCCTCTCAGCACTGCTCCATCCCAATCCGCACTCTAGACCCCCCTATCCGCACTCCTCAGCCCGGGATGGGAGCTCTTCAATTCCCAACGGCGCTCCTATGATGCATTCCACACTCCTTACCTCACCCATTCTCGGCGCTCCTCAGCTTAAACTTGATGCTCATCTTTTTCATTCTGTGCTTCTCCAACACCTTTTGTGGTACTCCTCTTTTCCACACAACACTCCCCATCTGGCGCTCCTCTTTTCCCCTACTGGTTGTTCGCATTTTTCATCTGAATGTATCATATTGCCTCTCATACCCTCATTTAGGTTCGCAGCTAGCTAACATCTCATGACACCTGTGTTTGATATCATAAATCAAGGCAAACGACATTGGAATTCCATTTCATCCACTCGCCAGGAACGAATAATCAGCAAATACAAGGAGAACCTCCATCTTCTTTGCACCGTTGATGAATTGTGTGTTCCTGCTTTTGTTGGCCCTGATGAGATGAGAGATGGAGTGGATGACATCGACACCATGTTTGATTGATATTTTTCGATTACTTAGTTGGGTTATTGTTTCAGTGTACCTGGGTTTATGTTTGAATCTCTCACCTTTTTCTTTCGTTTCCTTAATGTGGCTGGGCACAAAATACAATGTTGAAGGAGATGACAGCTAGTATGATTCAGAAGTGATAATGAACAATAGTCCATGCATCATATTCGCTGTTGAAGGAAGTCGATTGCTCATGTACATCCAACGAGTCTCAGATGACTTCTGCAGTCCTCGAAATGAATATCCATAAGAACCCAGGCATCTCTCAGAGTTTTTTTGTGATTCCCGTGTTGGTTCAGCGACACTCCTAGGTGCACCCAACGTTCTCTCCGGCACTCCGACGTGCTCCCAAACTTATCACAATCACTCCCATCGTACACCTGTATCAGTCGTCAGAGATCCCAGTACTCCTGTACTAGTCGTCAGAGATCCCACTTACTCTGAAGGCCTGCCGGAATACCCTCCTAGGGTCTGATACTCTCCTGAAATTGACGCTTCCAAGTTTACACTCCACATCCTCTCAGACACTCCTGGAGTCTTCCAGAGACTAAAATACATTTTGCTGATGCACCCAAAGTACACAAGCTAACTGTTCGGTTCTCTGTTACTGATCGATAGTATCAACTTACGAGTATCGTCTTAAGCTAACAGTATGTTGATGTACACGACGTTAGGACAGCCTGAAACAAGTATCTTCTGAACAACCACACTATCGTGATCACTCTCGAACAGCACAATGACTTTAAGTCTCTGCAAGCCACCAGGAGTGTCTTAGAAGATGTGGAGTGTAAGGTAGGAAGCGTCAATTTCAGGAGAGTATCAGACCCTACAAGGGCGTTCCGGCCAGCTTTCAGAGTAACTGGGATCTCTGATGACTGGTACAAGAGTAACTGGGTTCTCTGATGACTGGTATGGGTGTACCATGGGAGTGATTGTGTTAAGTTTGGGAACACGTCAGAGCCCCAGAGAGAACTTTGGGTGCACCTGGCAGTGTCACCAAACCAATGCAGGAATCACAAACAAACTCTGAGAGATGCCTGGGAACATATGGATAATCAATTGGAGGACTGCAGGCATTTCCTGAGACTCTCGGGATGTACATGAGCAATCGATTTCCCTCTACGGCAAATATGAAGCATGGATCAATGTTCATTATCACTTCTGAATCCTACTAGCTGTCATCTTCTTCAACATCGTATTTTTAGCCTTGCTACATTGAGGAAATCAAAGAAAAAGGCGAGTGATTCAAACACAAATGCAAATGAGCAAAAAGTGAAATTTGTTTCCCAAAATGAACCCCACACACGAATCCTTCTCCACATTCTCAACAAATTATCTGACCAGCTTATTGGCAATCTTCCTCCATGCTTCGACGTGTTCAATATTGTGATCATGTAGTCATGACATCTCAAAACCGTGCTTAGTCATTTAAGCCAAATTATTGCACTTGTTTTTTCCACCTTGGTCTTCAAGATTTTATTCATTTCGTCGGTTTTTTGAACAGTTCTATTGATTCCAACAATATTGTTAACTATTCAATCCCTTGAGACATTGATTATACACAAGCTTGCACAACTCCCATTACAAAAATTAAAACACCCAGAGTAAACACTCATCAGATTTCTATATATCGCTGCAAAGATTACTTCAAGCATCAAGTCGAATAATCTACATGTGAAACAAATTGACAGCGTTCACGTCAATCGTGTTGCTCAAGTACCACCTCAAGCTCTCTGGCTGCAGTGTCAGCGGAAGAAGTTGTACAGCTCCTCGGATCACGCTTATAGGGAGTATATAAGTGGGTCTCACACTGAAAAGAGGCTCACGACGGTAGTTTCCTTTGTGCAAGGGTTGCTTCTGAGGTTGATGCCTCTCCTCGACAATCACCATACCAGCAGTCTGACGTATTGGCACTGTGGGACATGTCTGAAACAAGGCAAAAGGCCCTTTGTTAGGGGTTGTCTCCTAGCTGCGATAATGATACTTGTTTTGATTACAAGATGCATACATATTCACGATATGCCTAACACCTATGCATGGATTATTCAAGATGATCAGTAATATGCTACTTAGCGGGAGTTCATATTAGTCGCGCGAAGTGTGGGTAATTCGTTCACACCAAGATACTGTGTGGGGCATGCGTAATGGTTACACACGGCAGTTGATAGTCAATATTCGATAAAGAGGACTCTTCGCCCCTACCTGTATTGGGCTAGGATACGGTGGAGCACGTTCCGGTAGGAGAATAGTCTCGACCATAGCATGACGTAACTGAGGGATTAATGATGTAGGCTTAGAGCCTAGAGCGAACATCGTTCATTTGCTTGATTGATCTGGATAGCAATGTAACCTCATACCGGATACGAGGTTACGCATCAATAATCTACGTTGAGATAGTATAGGTTGGTCGCCGATTAAATCTATAATGCAATTAAATAACTCATGTGCATGAGGGATTCAAGAGGGGATAAGCTCCATCAACTTGGTTGGTGGGAGTTCCAACTACCGAAAAACATACGATTGCAAGATGTCCAAGTTGAAGTTCTGGTCTGATTTCAAATTGCCAAACGATATTATGCCTGAAAACGATAAGGGTTGTGGCCACCTCGACCAGGCGCATTCTATGAATGTAACGCGTACAGATACGTGGCTATCATGAGGGATTTATATCATAGTCTGGAGAGGGTTTTGAGAGATTATAAAGTGATCACATCGTTCCGGCAATGAAGGGAAGAAGCTCAAGAAGCAAATAGAACATCCATACCTACCAGCGGAAGAATATCCTTATTTATTATTGCGTTTTTATGATACCTATTATAGTATTAGAATCTATTAGCTTTCTGTAGCGGCAGCCCTGCACCATGAGGAAGTTCTCCTGATGAACGACGATTACCTTCGAAAACAATCACGACGTTATTGTATACGCTCTCGAGAAAATTATCTCTTACGCACGAGATAATCATTACATCTTTCTAGCACAGAGTATTGGGTGGATATCTTCAATTATAGGAGTATAATCAGGGTAGATCGACCATATCAATGAACTTCAAATACGATCGGAAGTTTTCTTTGATGCCAATGCAGTTAGTACGAATCAACCCGATAGGGCAGTATCGGCACTGCCCCGAGATATCCAGGAGGATCATAGATTTCCTAGCGGATTGGGCCGTATTCATTCAGATAGGATATATCAAGTTGATACAAAGATCCACAATATTTGCGGTCAAGAGCATAGTGATTCTGAATCAGATCAGGCATTACGAATCATTAAGAAGACCGAGGAGTTTAATAGTGATTCCTGGAGGGAAGGGAAATCACTTTAGCAGAAATCCGATCCATTGACACATACAAGATCAGGAAAGGTTCCAGCGAAGCCTTATCTAAGAAGCAGAGGAATCATCTACAGTCGGTTCCTAAGGATACATTTTCTGCATACTTGGATAATAGAACATAGGATCTACGGCTGTGTACCTAGTACTTACTTACAGAGTATAGTTACTTAGGGTTAAAGCACCCCCGTAACACCCTTTAACGCTCGATTCAGCATCCTTGACGACAAAATGACACTTCAACCGTGCTGGAATGTGTCCAGCATTCTGACACAGCTAGAGTTACAAGTGATGGATTGAATGGTACTAAGGAATAGTATCGGGTGTATGGAAGCAATTAGTGTTGCGGAAGAGTAGAGACGTTGATAGATGCGGAAATGGCATGAGGATGTTGTGAGATGGTGGTGATATAATTTGTAATGAACCGGAAGTGGTTTGAGGTGTTGCGACGTCGGCTGATGTGGCGTGGTTGTGTTGGTCAGAAGATGTGCTGGTAATGTGTAAGATCATGAGAAGATATTCATCAGCAAAATCTAAATCGGTCCAGAAACCACATGCACACCTCCTAGACACTCCGGTAGCCCTTACCAGTGCTTTGAAGTACTTCCAGATGCTCCCAGGCCCCCCCGGAGCTTTGCAATGTGCTCTCAGACTCTTCAAGAGCATTCTCAGGTGCTTCTGAAAGTACGTGCAGTTATGGAGGTGCATTCAGGATGCTACGAGATTGACTATTAGGATATTCAAATTTTGGAGCTGCTGAGACCTCTACACAGGTCTGCAGGAGACTTTGAGAGCATCTGAGACCTCTGTGCAAGCTCTGCAGGAGACTTGGTGCCATATTCTCACAGCAGTGGTTCTTAGGGTTGCACAACCTCAAGGCATTTCGTCTATCGTATTTGACTTTGTTACAGTCACAAGATTCGCTACCTCATATCATGGCATGTATTGTCTGAGTCTCTCTATATATATACATACGGAGATACAGGGATAACGGAGATGGACTCAGTGAAAGAGAGTATATATTTGGGAGACCCCGGGGTTGATGAACTCAGTGACAGAGAGTATATATGTGGGAGACCACGGGGTAGATAGACATCATCGCATTATATGAAATACACACTCAAATCTTTCCCAGCTCTTGGTCCCACCCACCCATGCTGAGCTTTCCTAGATCCACGCAATTTGTGTGGTTCCTCACGCACTCTTCATCAGCAACAAACCTAGTTTCCTTCAGAATCCCCCGGGTGATCCGGACGGCCCTAACGGCTGTGACGGAACCTTGTACTCTCTGAGGGTGAATCAAACGCGACCCACCGCCGACGCGACAGGTCACGTTGGAGGCCTACCTCGCGGCAGCTATTATACCAGGCCTCCTATTCTTGCAACGCGTCGCGTTGTATATTATCCTGTGGACGCTTCCCGCCCCGGTGTCGCGCTTCCTGAACTTTGTGTCCAGATTATGTTGACGTATACCCACCGTCAGAATAACACGTGTGTTACACTCTTCGCAGGGGCTCCAGTCATGCTGTATCCACTTTCCCATCGCCTAGCGCGGTTTATGCCATTCTCCGGCTGAGTGCAACACTTTACCTCCCTGCTATCGCTATTCATTGGATGCCGCATTCTCCCATATATGTTCAACTTTGAGATGTTCTCACTTATTACAATACATTCTTCTCATCGAGTACATCACATTCCGCTGCATTTGCTTCGCCATTATCGTATTTCATAGGTCTGAATTATATTGTCCAATCTTCGCACTCTCTAGTACTATGCCCTCAATCTATAGAACTATGCCCTCAGTCCTCTAAAATCTGCTTTGATCCATCATTGGCCTGCGATGGTGCTTCCTCCTCATCAGCATCCGCATCATCGTCATCATCCTCCTCATACCCGTCGACATCACTGGTTCCCAGGTCAAATCTCTCAAGTCCGGTTGCGGCCCATCATCGCGCGCTGGCAGTGGGGATGGCATCGCTCTTGTCAATTTCGTCACCTTCATCATCGTAATCCTCGCAGCCCCCTGGCATCCTGAAATGCAGTTCATCATCCGTTCAATTGTTGACTATCAAGATATATGAGTCAGTGCTGCTGATCTCGGGCTCCTCAAGGGCCACCTCAGAGGACAAATAGTCCAGAAGAATCGCATTGTCAACATGCGCTGCTTCCATGCTGATGACCTTGGCATGGGTTGGGTTCTCCACCTAGTATATCTGACACTTGACCGTAGCAAGAGTGTTTGTATACACCCACTGTTGGTAGCTCTCTGGTAGTGCGTTCCACGTATTCATCAAGAATGTTTACGTGTCTGCAACACCAGGCGATGTTGACAACTTGCGACCCATTGCAGCACAGCAGGATGCATTCTTACCACCATCATTCTTGTAGTTGAAGTAGTTCGAGCAACCAGGTCTGTCCGCTTCCAGCATTGACTTGCAAGCTTTCAGAGGAACACCTTTGTTCTTTTGCCACTCCAGGAGAGCATGGTGCAACGCAGTGCAGGTAAACATGATCAGTGGTGAGGGTAAATGGCCGTCCTTGTCATCAATCATGGAATTATAAAATCCATCAGGATAATTACCGCCATTGTTCGCCCAATGATAAAACTTGAGGTAGATATATGCTGTGATTGCTACTGCCAGGAACAAAGTGCATGCTGGCCATTCATTAGAAGCTTTCAATACTCTCTTCGTGGGATTTGGACCGCATACACCACCTTCCACACAATCTGCCACAAGAACAAGATACTTGTCGCCTGCCGGAAAGGAATCAATGAACTCCAGATGCTTTGCATCAGATTCAAAGCAGTGGAGATCATAAAGCTCTGCTATATTGTCCCTTGCTGATTGAATGAAATGGGATTTAACATTGACGATTTGTGCTCAAACCTGGTACCGGTTTGAGCATGTATTATCCAACGTGGGCCGTTGCTTTAGCATACCTCTTTCACGATCTCCTCTGTGCATGCCTCAAATGCTATGGACCAAATGTTGTTTTGCTGCATAGCGGTGTTCCAGTACTTCTATATTATCTGCCAGTGTGGAGCTTCAGCTGATGCTTTCGCAGCACGTCGCGTTGCATAACTTACCATCTCCAAGTTGCTTGCACGCATAAACGGCCATCTGTTCCTTGTATAGAGCTCCAGGAGTCTGCCCTTTGCAAATACAAGACGCGTCATGTCCGAGTGACCAAATTGATGGATGCTGCCACTGGCAAAGACCATTGATTGTGGTGTAGACACTGCCTGCGGTTGCAATTGCCACTGCCTCAGTCCCTGATTCATTTCTGTAGCTGGTGTTTGCAGTGGATTTGGAATGGTCGCGTGGGCTTTTGGATTATGGTTGGGGGTAGGCAGGTATTCAAGACCGCTGAGAGGAGTGGGAGTGCTAGCAATGCCAGATGTGATTCTGGATACAACGTGACACGTGAATTCTACCTGTGACATTCCTCCGGGTGCTGGTGTGCTACGACTGCTTGTACCTAGTGTAGTGGTCGGAGAATGTATTGACCATCGCTGTGTCCTGGACGGGATGGAAGTCAAGTGTTGAGTAATATCTGCCGTGCCAAAATTGTTCAGCAAAGATGAGGGGGTGGAGTTCTGACCATGGATTGTTGTGGCCATGGAACCCCCTCCTCGAGAGGAATACCTCTTGCCAGCCGGTGTGGAAACGCTTCTCTTAGCAGGGGGAAGCTGAGACTTCCCTGAGGGCCCACCCTTTTGTTGTTTCTGAAGATTTCGTACGACCAGAGTAATGTCAGGGTGAGTGCTTTGGGAAGGAATAGCCCGATATAGATGTTCGAAGTGAAGAATGTAGGAATCATTTCTTCTGCATGCATGTGCAACGGCAGGTGAGGTAGACACCTATTTGAGTGACCACGCAGGGATTCGAAAACAATGGGAGGCAGAGTGTATACCGTGCTAGACTTTGAATCACTATCGCCCATGACAATACTCGGGGATGAGATCGCTTGAAATGCACTCAATTGTGGGGTTTACTAGCATCAGATTACAATCAGATTAAACTCAGCATTGATATTCACTATTACAGCAATGTCTGAAGGTCTATTTGCACTGCTTGAAGGGTGTTTATGCCATCTTCACCCGATTATCATAGCATTGCACTCATTCTTGGCACGATACCTCGAACCATCCATTGTGTTTACCATCAGCTTCGCAGTGGAAATCCTCTCTTGGCAGAGCTAAAACCATCGCAAAGCGAACAATGACATATTCTTTATTCTATGACATTAGTTGTGCATGCTTTTTCCACTGCTAGGCGTGTTGGTAGCCATGTTGGATGGTTGCACAGTTGGGACAACCTGAGTACTACTCAGTTTGCTACGACATGCACCAGGTCTGAGCGGTGAAAGTGGTGTGTGATGCAAATGCAATGCCCAGTGTTGTACACTGTCCTCACCGCGAGTACTAAATCTCGTCTCGAGGCTTGTTGTTCATGAGGTGCCTGGTGGTTATTCAAGATGAAGGCTGGGCCATTTTGTGTTTGTTAACCAATACAACGCAGGATATGAATCAAAATTATCATATCTCACCAGTTGTACCAAGAAATCACTGGAACTTGAGTATATATATCCCTTCTTCCCGCCGACACCTACTTTCTCTTTTCCTTCCGTATTAAACACACCGCCAGAATCTTGAGCTATCTTGACATCACATGACTTGAACAAAACAACGCCTCTTAATCCAAAACACACCCAATAACCTACACAACTTCGTACTTCCCCTCTGGGCTTCCTTCGGCTATATGCAACAGTATCATCGTGCTAACGCTTCCCATGTAGATTCATTATCTACTCACAGTGAAGTCACCAGAGGGCAGCCGCAAAGGCAAGGGGAAGGCTGGGGCAAAGATGGCGACATCGGTTGTAAATCGACGCCAGTCGTTGGATCGGGACCGTATAATGGGATTCATTTCGGAACGCAACTGTGGACCCATCCAGATATACAACTTTTGCAGCCTCAAGGATGAGCGGGCATCCGATCTCTTCTATGATATAATATTTCTTGATAGCATTACGACCGGCCAGATTTATAATTCCTGGTGAGGTTGGCCACGCCGCAGGAGCAGGAGCTTGCCTTTTTCGGAGTGGTGGGCTCCCTTTCACTCATACATGGGGCAAATGTGTGACACAACCTGCAACCATATGAACAATTGGAGATGGAACAACACCCGTGCCTTCAGGGATCACTCCAATTCTCAGACAACCAGCTCAGGGGTGATTAAAGGCACTGGCAAGCGCTTCTCTTGGTATGGTAGCGATGATTCCAGGGGAAAGATTGAGCCACCAACCTGCCGGCAGTACAAACCAGGGGACTTCCTGGTCGTTAGACCACTGAGTTCTCATGGCATGATCAACAAGGATGGGGATAATGAGAACTGGGCAGATCCCGGAGCGCCGAGCCGTTGACAGAGCCGTCCTGGTGATGGCAAAGACAATAATGACCGCAAGGGTTAGGACGACACCCATGGGGGTGAGAATGGAACCGGGAAAAGGAAGGGAGCAATGGATGAGAACGGGAAACGGAAGGCAACTGAGAACGGGAAGCGGAAGGGGCAGGCAACTCAGGAAGGGAAGGGGAAGGGGAAGGGGAATGGGAACAGGAAAGGGAAATGTTTTGTTAAACAAACCCCTGGGAGAGAAAGCTCGCAGAGCGATGGAGACACTACAGGGAGCAAGGGGAATGGGACATGGGGGGCAAAGTAGAGTGGGTATATTTGGAGCCGGAAGCATCAGCCGCCCTGTGAATTTCTTCAGATGATGATACCAACTCTACTGAGGAGTCAGACGGCAAATATGACTCAGAACATGTTTCTGATGTGGATATGTGCATGGAGCATGATGTGGACGCACCATATGGTGTTGATTTAGCCAGCGACGGGGACATGAAAAGGGATGGTGAGGATGAAGAGGAGGAAGATGAAGAGGAGGAAGATGAGGAGGAGGAGGAGGAGGATGTGGATGAGGATGACGATGATGGCAAAGAACCTTGGACGATTGGCCAGGGAGAGATGGTAAATACATCGCCTGACAATGCAGATACCATGGTAGACGATGAGCCAACCGTGCTACCTGGGCAACGCCAGGAGATGTGCAAGTATATCCCATGGCCACAACCTCTGGCACCTACCCCACGGCAACAAACCCCGGCGCCTCGCTCACTACCACACACTCCAGAAACTCATCTGCTCAGAGTGCTGGAGCATTTGGGGCTTGTGAGGCCGCAAAAACCTTGCGCGGCAGCACGAACTCTGCGAGAAGCTGAGGCTGCCGGAAACACCACCCATCTCGACATGGATCAGCAGCTACTCGGTGAATCGGCAGGTGGCAACAGTCTCTCCCATGTCGTTCTCCCCGATGTCCCTCACCCCGATATCCCTCTCCCCAAGGCGTGCCTGGATCGCTCTGCAGGCGAGGAGTGAACCAGTCCATGCATTGTGGAGCAGGTGTGCGTTTGGGTTAGAGTCGTGTTCTTGTCTTGTGAGTTTCTTTGCTGTTAACTATTCATCTCAGGAACTGATCAAGGCACACGTGGAGGTGTTTTGTTCGCTTGGGGTTTTTTGAATTCCGGCTCGTTTGGGTTAGGGGTTGTGGGCTTGTTCGTTTCCTTTGTACTACCCCATTTATCCCAGGCATTGATTATTACACGCGTCACGAGGTTTCTGGATCGCGCAGGGTATAATCTTTATTATATTCATAGTATTATGGGACATTGCGCATGCAGTGTTTTGGCAACTCTTAGCATGTAACGATCCTCTTTGCGATTGTGTTGAGGCTCAATGAATCTGTCAAGTGAGCTGAATGTATTGTGAGCTTATACCCACACCAGACTGCTCAGGCCCAGCACCAACTTACGTCCCGTTGAACAGTGAATACTCCTCTACTCGAGTATCGTCGGCAATGCCGGAGAAGACCTCATCCCGTTACCCTGAATTTGCATGCCGAAAGAAGTTCACCTCAGACAGCTGGTGACTTAAACATATCAAATTACACCATCCTGAACACCTTCAAGTTGCATGCCAGAAGAATCTGACTTTTCGCAACACGCACCGATGCGTTGAACCCACGCAGCATCGTGAATTCTACACTAACAATGATTCAGTTGAAGACTTGGACGCGTTGCCCTACCTCGAACACCATGAAAACATCGCAGACTCGGAGTCTCAACCACTGCCACCTCTTCTGCCGTGCACCAAAACATACCCCGGCGCCGGTGCTCCGCTGGGTGATTACATTGCTGAGCCATGGGAACGCGACGCTCAGGGTTGCCTTGAGACAAACCTACAAAACAATCCCTAAGGCTACTACCAGTTTGCCAGATGTGAAGAGTACAAATATATCCTGTGCGGGATCAAGAAGAAGGTCATGAAGACGTACTGTGACAATGTGCAGAAGGAAGAAAACACCGCTCTGTGTTTCCCAAGCTTCAAAAATGCGGATGGCGTTCAGAAGCACGTGGCTAGCATGGCCGATGATCAGTCTCTCCGTGAGTGGGAACTACACACTCTCGAGCACCTGAGATGGGATGATATTCACCAACACCCTATCAAATGCTGGAGTTGAGACATCATCAAAAGCATGAGATGGTGGATGCGGCAGTGAGCCTACACCCAGCATCTTATTGACGCCCCTCAGCATGACTTTAACAGCGATACACCATTGAAACGCCTCTATACCGAAATGCACACTGCAGACTGGTGGTGGGGGACACAGACCAGGAGCGATACCCGAGGATGATCACGTGCTAACTGACATTAAGTCAATTCTCAGAGGGGGGAATTCACTGGATTCCTCGATCTTCATGTCCGACAGAACACATCTCTCCAATGTCGCTGGCGTCAAGAAAGAGTGGCCTGTATATATGACAATTGGCAAATTTCACTTCGAAGATCCACCCGATACCCTCAACGCACAGCGTCGTAATGGTAGCTCTCCTGCCAATTCCGATCACATTAGCAAAGTGTATTTTAGTCTCTGGAAGACTCCAGGAGTGTCTGAGATGATGTGGAGTGTAAGCTTAGAAGCGTCAATTTCAGGAGAGTATCAGACCCTAGGAGGGCATTCCGGCCGGCCATCAGCGTAACTGGGATCTCTGATGACTGGTACAGGAGTAACTGGGAGTGATTGTGATAAGTTTGGGAACCTGTCGGAGCGCCAGAGAGAACTTTGGGTGCACCTGGAACTGTCGCCAAACCAATGTGGAAATCACAAACAAACTCTGAAAGATGCCTTGGTTCGTATAGATATTCATTCGGAGGTCTGCAGGCATTATCTGAGACTCTCCAGATGTCCACAAGCAATTGATTTCCCCCAATGCCGAATATGATGCATGGATTATTGTTCATTATCAATTCTGAATCATACTAGCTACCATCTTCTTTAACACTGTATTTATTGGCTCGCTACATTATGGTACCAGAGAAAAAGGCATGTAATTCAAACATAAACGCAGGTACACCGAAACAATAACCCGACTAAACAGTCAAATGATATCAATCAAACATGGTGTTGATGTCATCCACTACTTCTCTCATCTCATCAGGGCCAACGAAAGCAGGAACACATAATTCTTCAACCACGCAAAGAAGCAGGAGGAGCTCATTGTATCTGCTTATTATTCGTACCTGGCGAGTGGCTGAAATTGAATTCCAATGTCGTTTGGCTCGATTTGTGATATCAAACAAAGGTGTATTGAGATGCTAGCTAGCTGCGAATCTAAATTGGGGTTTGAAAGGCAATATGATATAGTCGGATGAAAAAGGGGACCAGCTACCAGGGACAAGAGGAGTGCGAGATGGGAAGTGCTGTGTTGCAGGAGCGCGGAATGAACAAGAAGAGTGCCAAATCAATGCTGCGGAGCGCCAATGGGGATTGAGAAGTGTCGAAAATCACGGAGGAGCACCGAAAAGGGGGGGGGTCAGGAGTGAGTAATGGAATAAAGGAGTGCGAAACCAGGCAGAGGAGCACCGATGGGGATTGTCGATTGCTCTCCCCGCGGAGGACCGCCGACAAGGGGGAGGGTGGGTACAGAGTGCGGAATCCAATACTGGTGCGACAACGCAGACCGAGCAGCGCCGGTGGGCATTGGGGAGCACCCATCCCAGGCTGAGGAGTGCGGAAATGGGGGTATAGAGTGCGGAATGAAATAGAGGAGCCCTAAATCATGACAGAGGGGATTATCGAGTGCCTATCCCAGCGGAGAAGCGCTGAAAGGGGCGGAATTGACCTCGGAAGGATATAGCAGTGAGTAAATCTAGGCTGAGGAGCGCCGATGGGGATCGAGGGGCAGCTATCCTAGAGGAGTTGCGCCGCATGGTGGTGGTGGGAGGGGGGGGGGGGGGGGGGGGGGTTCCAGGGGCCCAAATT
>Ga0307515_10016864_pt1 | contig 13349 bp, 14 predicted proteins | sample 17_EM_MG_FD_194513 | JGI IMG/M metagenome (GOLD analysis project Ga0307515, IMG submission 194513) | Populus trichocarpa ectomycorrhiza microbial communities from riparian zone in the Pacific Northwest, United States - 17_EM | ecosystem: Host-associated > Plants > Roots > Unclassified | place...
AGTATGGACACAGTGATGGAGAAGTAGGATAGACACGATAATGAAGAAGTAGGGTGATGTAGAAGTTTAATAGTTGAAAAAATATGATGCTTTACTGCACCTTCCTAACCTCCTCCCAGACTCCTACTTGGCACCTCGGTTAGTTGGTGTATAAGTTGATCTATTCACCAAGCTGACAATTTGGCATATCGGTCGATCTGTTGGCCAACGGGAAAATTTGGCGTATGGGTCGGAACATACGAATTCATCGTGACGGTTGTAGTGAGATTGTGGTGAGATTTTCGTGTGGGACTAGTGTTCCTCGGCTGATAATAGTGGACGGATCCGGACTGCTCTGTATACGGCATGTGAAGAGGGTCGTGAGCCGCTCACTGCGAAAGAATATTGTCTAAAAACAAATAGAGCGTTTAGATGATTAGGGGGTTGTACCTCCTTCTATTCGAACTTTTTATTTCTATTAAATTGGTGGAGTTGGAAGTCTATCTGAGGGTTCTGGAAGTTGAGGGGTCAATAGAACTACAGAAGTTCACTAAATCACTTTTGTTGCAGTTATCAGTTGTAGCATTTTGTAATCGGAACAACTATATATGCACATTGAATTACGTTTCATGTGGAAAACTGCATAGATCTCTCCTTGATATGTACGCTCGAAAATTAGCCGTCTGGCAAGGCTGCGAGCTACGAGAAAATCTGGACCTCTCTCTACACGTCACTTCCGGCCAACGCCGCCGATGTCAGCAAGCCTCCCAAAATTCTCAGCTACTGGTTTAGGCACTACGAGCGCCGCCCTCCCCATCCTATGGTTTTTCCATGCTCTACGACAGATACCAGGAACTATATCCCTCCCTCAGGGTCGTCAAATCGCCTGAGTAATTGGAGATAAGATGAGATTCCGTTGGTTTATACCAGGAAGAAGCCGCTGAGGTCTGTATTGGTAATGAGGCGTGGGGGTTTGATTTCCTCTCCATCTGTTCTCTTCTCCGAGCAGTGCTGATTGGTTAACTCTGGTAACTATACAGTCACAACTTCGGTGGGGGTACTCAGCTGGTTAACCCAAGTGGACATCGATTCGTATGCCCTCGAAGTAGTGAGCACTGCGAGAAATGTTTCACACCTTCCAACAGGTACCTTGAACAACTTCCCAATCGACGGCTTTCGGAAGTTTGTCAGATATCCTGTTTTTTGGTACCTTGTAGTCAGCGATATTCATTTCCCCTCAACTGTATCAATCCATCTAAGCAACCTACCATGTCTCCTGACAGTCAATTTTGATCTCTATTGTTTCAAACTGTCTTCAGAAGGTTGGCTGGCGTGGTTTGACTGTCATAATTAACTGTTCGGAGACACGGCATGAGCAGCCATCTCCATCCAATCATCGTGCAAGGGCATATGATGCCATCATAATTATTAGTAACTAAGTACGTTTTCCCATCGCCGAAAACCTCGGGTCGAGACAAATCTTTATTAATACTTTCATCGGTTCAAGAAAGGGTAAGCCCATTACCACAGCTCTACACCATGAGGACATAAGGGGATATGGTGGAGAACAATTTTTCGAATCCCCAATGCGCATGTCTGGTGACAGCCCAAAATTCGCTCAGGGGGGTGTGGGCCAGACTCTGAAACTCTCCACCTTGTAAACGGTGCCACCAAACCACACCAGGGAATAACTATTGAGTAAAGTGAACAAGTTTGATAGTTGGCACGAAAACATGAGTCTCATTATGGGATCTCTACTCTACATACTGTACCCGTCACTGAGGAAAGTAAGTCAGCTGTCAGGAGGGAGTGTACTAAAATGGTTTTTATTGCATATTTGGACTTTTTGTCCATTCGGAAATTTGTAAACTGTCAGCACAAAAAAGTGTACTATCCTCGGTGACGGGTACAGTAATGATAAGAACCACAACGAAACATTCTTAGATCCAAGGGAATATTCTCACGGCCTCCACAACAAATACTGCCATGATCTGCAAAACATCCATCCCTTTTGCCTCGCTGATCCCTCTAACAATATACCCCCAGCGGAATAAACATCAACGCCAACAGTATCAAAAGCCCGAATCGGTGAAGTTGACGCTGGTTGTGGGCAGCTCCTCCATTCACACGTAGAACTGGTTCCTCCGGCTCATGCGTGTGGGATGTATGACATTGATAATGGTGCAATGCATCGGACTGGACAGCTGGACTGAGTGTCAGTATGACCATCTAAGGTTTCATGGAGAAAGAAAGTAACGGATGTGAAGAATACAGACGGAGGCCTGGAAGTAGGCTTGAACCCGCCTCGGGGGAGCTAGAGGTAAAGGCCGGTCGACCATTGTCGAGCTCGCATGAGGAAACGATGGTGTTCTGGGACGGGATATCGATGAATCTCTATTTGGGTCGGGAATTTGGGAGTGAACGTGCTTACTCTGATCATATGGCATTGTTGTAAATTGTTTATTTTTGTGTTGAAGAGGAGTAGATGGTAATAAGTAAGGAGGGCTGACAGTGTATTGGGGACAATATGGATGCTGTATAGTACAGGATGAAATGTACTGCGGGGCGGAACCCGTCAACTGAACTATTACAGCCTAGTGCGTGCGATTACCGTGGGGGCCACTGTACCTCCGTTTCTTTCGGCACTAATCTGCTAGCGAGGGAAGTACATCAATCTTATCTGATCTGATCTCCTGAAAGCAACATATCCATCAATGTATTGGCATAAACATATAAAGTACTTTACTTTACAGGGTGTTCTATGTGGCACGCTGGATGAGCCTTATAAGCCGTCTATAGCCTACTCTCACTAGTAAGAAAAGTTAATGTAGCCAAGATACTGCCACAGTTCCTCTCGAAGCCATACGAGTTGCCTTATACATTTCTCAACCAAGAGTTTAAAAGGTATGATCATGCAAATTTCGTGTCAGACAGATTCTGATGGTACAGCCTAATATAAAGGCTCAAGGCAGTCATTTTAAGCTCTAGTTCGAGTTAAACAGACAAGAATTGGGTAAGTAGAGGGGAGGTATGGTTTGAAGATTAGATGAGCGGTGGGTTGGAAGGGAAATTTTTGCTTACTCTCTAGGAACAATTTCGCTTTGTATTTCTATAGTCACATACGAACCTCTACTCTTCTATATCTTTTAACTCTGAACCCATACCCGTGCCATATTGTAGCGAAAAAGTGGAAAATTCCGAACACCAGTACTCATGATCTAATGATCATTCACTCAGTCACATGACTTCCCGAAGGCCTAAGTCACGGCACTACGGTACAGTATGGTCGGAACAACTACAAGGACAACTGAAAACCGCTCTAGAAACTTTACTACAAACCAAGGAATAGAGCAGCCGCCTCCGAACCCACAACTCCGGTCATTAAGTCTCAGTTCAAACTCAGGGATTAGAAAATCACCCTCTAATCCCACCAAACCCGTCTTTCTCTTCCTCTGCTCTTCATCCTCTTTGCTCTTTATTGAACCTACCAATCTTTCCTCTTCAGCTTCTCACCAGTGACAAAAGGCAGGAGCGAGTGAATTCTAGGCACTCGCGCCAAGACACACGTAATTTGTACATGATATGAAAAGATGAATCAAGAAACGGGAAGCAGAACAACAGTTTGACAGCGAGTTAAACCTCCAGAGGAGGCGTATTCTCTACCTCTAGGAGGTGAGGTGGAATGTAAATGAAATGATAAGGGGAGATCTATTCAGGAAGCTGCGCACCTGCTGTCACACCCGTTTGGCCAACGAGTGCCACGGGCATATGTGTGGTACGCATATGTGTGGTACTCTACATACGGCGGTGCGATCTAGTCTCGGAGTGTGGTACACAGTGCGATCCCCTAGGGCGACGGTCGATTTCACACCGAAGCCTGACCAGTCAAAAAATATAATCCATCGTCCAGAGTGGGCGCGTTGTCGTTCACCAATAGTGGTGGAGGTAGGGTTGGAGAGTGACGCTGAAGGGTGGGGTTGGAGAAGAAGCTGAAGGGTAGCGTTGTTTCAAATGACTGCATGGATCAGCCTAGCCATTTTGGGTTAGTATTCTATCCACGAGTATTCGTCAGTAACTAGTCCCATCATCCTGAACAAAGGTAGCATTCATCCCTCCCAACTTTTTACCATCCATTCCACTCCGAAGCATAACGAGCAACAATAAACAACAATGCCAGTCAACGCTCATGTTCAAAATGACCACGTTCAATCTGACTCCACTGGCGATGGATTGATATCCAGTCCGAAAACGCCATCGTCTCCTCACCCGAGCCCTCCTCCTCAACCACTCCCGAGACGTGGCCGAGCATACCCTCAAGCCTCTGTCCGTGTTCTCAACATTGCACAACCTCAAGGCATGTTTCTTTATTTGTATCTTGATCACGCATGTTTACACTTGGCACAGCTGTCCGGTCCGACGTAAATCGCTATAATCACCATCACATACCCGGCAGACAAGAAGCAGCTCTAAATGTACATGGACAGGCCGTCAATAACCAGCGTCAGCTTTACCGGTTCGGGGTTTTGATTCTGTTGGCAGTGTTGTTTATTCCGCTGGGGTACATTGTCAGGGAAATCAGTGAGGAAAACGCAATGAATATCTTGCAAATTATGGCGGTATTTGTTGTGGAGGCTGTGAGAATGTTTCCTTAGATCTAAGAATATATTTCTTTGAGATATGTAGCAAAGTTGGCGGAAATAACAGCGACTGAGTACTGTTCTTTTTCAACATTCTCAGTTAAGAAATCTTTGCTCTTGACCGTGCTGGCACATTCGATCTGGATTTCTTCAGAACTTGGAGGTGTGAAATGGCGGGGACGTCAAATGTACACGAGCATGGTACGGCAACAAATACCGTAGATTTTCCTGCTTGTCGGCTGCAGGATAGCAGAAGGATCTCTCTCACTTTTTTTGCTTCTTGTGGACCAGTTGGCCCACATGTTGCGGCAAGGCGGACATTGCAAAGTCGGGGTGCAGCCACACTTGCAAGTAAGAATAAGACGCAAGCGGATAACAGCCGTCACCCCTCAACGAAAGCTACTGAGGACTTCCAATCTACAACCCCCGATAAACGGAATTGTTTTGTCCAGTCACTTTGGTGTTGACTTTACCACTTGCTGCTCAGTTAGCTTGTAGATAAGCCGCGCGATTTATCGAAAAGAATTTACGGCATGAGCCTACGCATGGAATAATTGCAATTGCTGCCGTTGCAGAAGCGCAGCCAGAGATGGACATGGCGCCCGCGCCCTGTACTAACCAAAATGAAAAAAGTGTCAAGTCCACAATCCAAAAACAAAAAGAAAAAAATATCGTTGTTCACATCAAGAAAAAGAAAAAAGTAGATTATCGTTGCAACTAAGAAAAAGAAAAAGTACTTAGGTTAACATTGTTTTAAATAGAATAAGCAACCCTGGTTGCTATGGCTCCGTTCCAAACCTTGGGCAAACCCCGTCTACGCTACTCGTCAAGTAATGGGCCACCCTGAACCCTAACCCTCGGCAAAATGAATTTACCCAGCGCTTAAAATAACTCTCGTGATGAAACTCTGTTAAGGGTTAGGATTCCGGGTGGCCCATAACTTGAAAATCCGACGAGTACATACGCGGAAGAAGAAGGTTGGAGCAGCTAGGGATTGGATGATGTAACCCCCACTCTACATAGTTAAGCATGCATGGCCATAGCGCCAGGAGGTGCACCTTCTCATCCATTGTAATTGCATTGCCTATTGCACTGATAACAAATTACATTTACCAGACTGCAGGCATGATTTCCATTGTTTCACAAAATACATTCTCTTCTTGTTCCAGAGCCGTGGCATCATTATCAATTATACTACTCACATAGAAAGGCCTATTGGCTTGGGAGCCGAAGGAGTGTCCCGGCCGAGGCAGATTTTCAGCATGGTATATTACGTTATACTCTATCCTACATGCGGGGTAACTAAACTCCTTCTAATCGAAATACAGATATACTAGATACCAAATTCAACCTTAAGTGAGATACCAATAAACTATTATTCTCGGTATACATTCAACATTCATCACCTTATCAGTTGTTTAATTTTGATAGTACATAGCGCCACCTCTCACGATCCCTTTTGGTTAAATTGAATGGCTAGTGCGGGCAATCGTCGCCAGTCACAATTTCTGTGGGGGTTATCCATACCAAGAGTCGATTCGGATAGTGTACTGAGTGCTCCAGAATACCTGGTACATACTTCGACAACATCAAAAAGTACTACCATTGAACGTCACTAGCCACCTAGGGCCCCATACTATGGGTGGTTTTGTCACTGTCACACACCCTGTGTCCAGAAGTCAAAGGTATTATCGGTATGTAGATGCAAAGTCAGCCTCGAAGTTCCGGTGTTCCAGGATCGTCTCGGAGTCCCAATGGTCCGCCTCTAACTCTCGCTGTCCGTGCCGTTTATTTGAGTGTCTGCCATACCCGGGTATGGCGTTTGGACAAGAGCGACATTAATTGGGCACAGACAGGTTACCCTTGTTGCAGACCATGTTACTCGGACCCGTCTACTAAGTTAGACCTGCCATACCAAATATGTTGTCACCGGCCGGTGGCGTCCCAACCAGTGACCAGTACAGTAGCTTCTTAACATCGACAAATTTACGATACTACCCGATACTCTGCATTGTTATTTCTATAATCTCACAAATGTTGGACTAAACTCCGTGGAGGTGTCGTTATTGTAATTAATTTCGTTACATCGTTTAAGGCAACTGACACGACTCAGTGTGCTTACATATATGATCTAGCGCTTGTTGCCCAAGGAGGCTGCTATGTCATCTACCAGTCAGTTGCGTATCTGCTACGACAATTGCGGATTAAGAATTATCAAGGATCATCTTGGTACTAAACAACTTCAGAATAAGAATGGAGACACCATTTCAACTAGCGGTTCATAGGGTGGAGATGTTTGGGAACTCCGTAGCCAGCAGTAGAGACGCGGTAGTAGTTATTCTAAGGAAGCCTGATTGAAGCTCAAGCCCAGATGTGAACTCGTGAGCCGGACATAAAACGAGTGCAGAATTGAATAGCCAATCACAAGCAGTTTAATATTCTCTCTTCAGAATCTGTTTTTCTACATTATATACCCTTCTTTGAAATCATTGTGCCTAGATATCCCACTTGCGGCCTCACTTTCAGTTACTCCTGGCCAGTTACCATTGTGTGTAACAGCACTCGTTTCTGACTATAACGGTCACGTTCCATACAGGCACCAGCCAACAAACCGTTTGTGCTAACAAGCCACTTCCCCTTGTGAACCGGTTGTTCTCTACTAGCATCTAGTGAAGTAGCAGACATTCTAGATGTTGGAACTCATCGACATAGGAAAGCGAGCCCAAGTGATAGTTTGTGAGATAAGATATAGATGCCGATGCCCACTAGGACCTCCAGCGCTCGGCATAGCTTACAAGTATATACCCGAGTATACTAGTGTTAAGACAAGGGGTGTCGCTAGATCTCCGATGTTGCTATAGTACTTAGGGAGAACCGTGTGTATATTCTATGATACAGTGAAGAGAAGGAGAGGAGAAAGACTCGATTTATATACAGAGAATTATGAGAGAAAACTTTGATGCTTCGCCACTCTTGAGTCACTCGCTACTCTGAGTCACTCGCCACCACTGGATATGTAACATCCGAAGAAAATAAAACTTCGAGTGATGGGACATGAGGCATCCCTGCCAGCTCTCTACCCAAAATCTAAACGCGTGAGATAAATAGGGGTTCCTTATTGCACCATGTAACTAATCAGTGCTACTAGTTCTATGGAACAGGGCAGCTAGAATTTTTAAAATGCCGATTTATGTGACTATTGGGGAGCAAGTATCTGACTGATGTCAAGAGTGCGCACCAGAACCTTTGGGTCGCCACTGCCGGGTTTCACAAACTCCCAAATGCGGGTTGAGGCAAATTGCATGCCCTAAATCTTACGTTTAAGGTTGGTGGGGTCCGTGAAACTTTAAATTCCGAGATCTTGTAGTCGGGAGGTGCGGTTCAATCGGCTAATCAATCAATCACATCGCCTAGATTACTACCCCGACTAATTGTTATACCGAAATGCAATACCCATGCATGCACAGCGTTACAGCAAAGTTTTACAACATAGTGCGCGTGATGATGAAAGACGGAAAGCGGCTAAAACACTACTGGAAAAGAAAGTATAGCGCGCTGGTGACGAACAATTTTGAGTTCGCGTCTTCAAATCTAGTATTTCAATGGTAGGTAATACCAATAATATCCATGATCCCAGCCGCCGGTTGAGGAATGTGCGTCTCACATCCGCCCAATCAAAGCAGGTACTTGAATGGTAAATGTGACAGGTCATACTTATACACACGGAACGCGACCGCAGCCGCAGCCTCTTAATAGGGGTGTCGTCCCCACATCGTTCATCGCGAAAAGTACAGTCGCGCTCTCGAAGAACCATGCCATCACGCACCATTGACGACGTCGAGCCGGCGCCCGGCCAAATATTCTGGCTGCCTTCGAATGCCGAAACCCAAGCGATACCAGACATTGAAGTAGGGCGACTCGATCATCCAGTGCTTATTTTGACATCTGGGAGCACGCACGGTCTAAGCACCGACCGAAATATCCAAGTTCTCATCGTACGTTTTCCCCACTATCTCTCGCTTGTGCATTCATTCCAACGGGTTGAGCGCAGATCACAAGCTTCGGCAAGCAGCTCCTCGAGGACAAGTTTCCCAATGCTGCTCGGCAGAGCCAGCAACGTGCACGATATATTCCAATCGGACGCAGTCCTGAGTGGTCCGCTCCGCATCCCGACACCGGTATGCTCTTGAAGCTACGTATCACAGGGAACCCAGCCGCCCCCGGAAATGGCAGGCAATCGTATGTCGGTCTCGAAAACCCTTCGCTCGTGGCCAAACACCATCTCAGGCCCCTCTTCGACGGGACAGCGAGGTTGACAACGAAGTCGCTTGTGCAAGTCGTGGACATGCTCAACAAAATGAACTGCACGGCTACAATAACGCTCCCAGTGAAAACGACGCCCTCGAGAGCACCGTCCAGGCCCCAACGCGCCGATACCAGCTCTCATTATAGCAATGCGACCTATGCCCAACCCTCGAGAGATCCCCCCAGGGTACCGCCCAGGCCCCAGCGCGCCGAATCCAGCTCTCAGTATTATGGCAATATCCCGCCACCGAGAGATCCCCCTAGAGCGCCGCCCAGGCCTCAACCCGCCGGAGGTGACGGAAATAGGAAGAATGAGGAGGAGAGCACATTTTCGATGGGTGACGTTTTGTGGCTTGGTGCGGCCGCGATCGTGGTAGTCAAGGTGGGTCTTAAGGTTTTCTTTGGCCGGTGAAGTACGTTTGGATGGGGATGTGTGCTGTGTGGTGGTTTTGCTTGGTTATGTCAATTAAGTTTGTTTCCTTTCCTTGCTGTCTGGATCTTGGTTTTTGGGTAATTTATAGCGAGCTCGGTAGTTACAATGATATGCAATATGAGGATATTTTGTATGTACAAGCATCCCAAGAATTATGATTCTTGCACGGACTCCATATGCCATCGAGGGTTTTGGCCGAGTGCGAGTTCGAAGCGACCGGCGCATCTGAAACTCATGATCACAGCCACTGGCGACAAATCTGAGATAAAAGTTCCTATCGCATAGATAGCGGAGATTTACCACACGTGATACTGGTACTTAACGCCCGACAAAATATAAATATGCTTCGCCTTCCCAACTCAGAGCCGGCGAGCCAACCCCAGGTTGCGGCGCAGACGCGTTCGAACGTTCTAGCCAGTTATATCTCAAATCTTGCTCCCGTATACCAGGCATTCTTTTTCGCTTCGCAGCGAACTTGCGAGTGAGGTGAAAAAGTCTGGGCACGAGAGCACTCAAATCTATCCGTTGTCTCACCGCCACTAATTGAACATAAACTTGACAGTCTCTGTGGATCGCCTTCGAGGGCTGTGAAAGTAAAGAAATAGGATTAAGGGGCGAAAAAAATACATCATGTTGAAACGCGCACACTATGACTATCTTTATTGCTCGTGTGATCGAGGATGATATGCTCAACAAGATGAACTGCACGGCTAAGGTACTACTCCCAGTGAACACGATTCCTTACGGCTATTGGCCCCAATTCGCCAAAACCAGCTCTCCGTATTATGGTCATACGATGCCTTACGGCGATACGCGAGAGACACCATTATTCATATAAGCACACGGAATGTGTCTTTTTCGATTCTTATTGGTCAGAATTCTGTGGCTGTGTGGCTGAGTGGCTGATAGTGGCAAGTATAAACCACAAGAACTCAAATTAAAAACGACCCACAAATTTAAGTCTGCAAGTCACCCTCTGACAACAAAGTGTGATATACATGAAATGTGTATACCTCTACCTGCTTTCACATCCCAGGTTGACATTCATGATATTTTTCATATTGGGTAAGTAGATGTGGATTAATATCTTTATTGTAATGTTTTTTTACAGTAGTATGAGGAGAATTTGCAATGGAGTAAATTGGCAACTGGGAAGTGAAATAGGACCTAATTATGGATGTTTCATCCTTAGAACATGTTGTGATCAGAGCAAAACTTGGTGACATTATTGGATTTCAAATAATTCAAATAGCTGAGCAGAAAGCTTCTTTTCAGCTGACAATAATTGCTCTGGCCATAGAAATAGTACCAACTTACAGAGACTTGGAGAGATATACTAGTGGGCTTGGGACCTGTACAGTGGGTATACAGTAGAAGTTGGAGTTGAGTGTACACAGGGTGGTGGAAAAATCCATATCTTATCTCCACTGCTTACATTGGCAGGGCAAGCCAGCAGGGGGATGGTGGTGCACAGAATTATTGGGATAACAGAGGTGGACAGGGTAATGGGGAGTGTATAGATTTAGGAGACTGTGGGGGAGAGAGGTATACCGAGAAAAATGACATTACATGATACATAACCCATTGAGAAGCGGTTTCTGGCATTGTGATCCATAGCATATTTGATGCATAGCTGTATGAGCTTCTATTAACCTGTGAGTTGACTACATTACTCTGATATGCATATAATTTTGTGTGTCTAATGCTATACATCAGGCTGCATTCAACAATACTGCCGAATACACTTTATTGCTTGCCCCCAAGCATGTGGTCAAGATGCTCATAAGTATACTCCAGACCATGATCCCAAGTATGCTACCATTTGCACTCAATGACACATTCCAAGCCTGCTTGACTCTGTGCTCCCAATTCAGCACTCAAGATACTTCCAACTACACATCAAGTACACTCCAAGGTACACCTCCAAGTATATTGTGAAGAACACGTCCGAGCATGCTCTCAATGACACCCTTTATTGCACTTGATTGTACACAGGCAGCCATTCATGCTCTTATCCAGGCTCTCAGGATGCTCTCAGGTACACTCCCAAGCATGCTCTCGAGTATGTCCCCAATTGCATTACATCAGCAAAAAACATTTCCGTCCGGGCGGAATGGCTCCGTCAGAGTGGACGCGCTCCGTCAGAGCCGTCAGAGACACCACGGTGGCGGATTACTCCGTGGCCGGCGTCACTACCACGCGTCGCATTGCATATTGCCCTCCGATCGCCGTTTCGCCGTTTCTTCTCGCACTGTTGGTCTCCTATTGTAAACAAACAGTCTGGCGTTGTGGCCAACTGTGACCATATGTCGGAATGGGTTCATTGGGTACACGCTTGCATCGGAATTGCAATGTAATGGGTGACGCTGCGAAAATCTCTCCTCGCGTTCGTTCTACATTAAGGTCGAGGAGCGTAGGAAGAAGGTGAGAAGGTATGATACTACCTGGCCATGAGGATCCACGCAATGGCGTGGATCCACGGACAGAGCGAGTGAGACCACAAGTTGGGAAAGATAGAGTGTGTATTTTCGTTGTATGACAAGATGAGATGAAAATGAGATGCTGTCTATCTACCCCGGGGTCTCCCGAATATATACTCCACGTCGCTCATTCCACCTCCGTTACCCCTGTATCTCCGTACACCCACCATCGCTCATTCCACCTCCGTTACCCCTGTATCTCCATACACCCACCGTCGCTGCTTAACGATATACTTGGAGTCCGTGATCGATCGAGTTTGGAGATGCACTGGGAGGCTGTAACGGGCGGGGTCGGGCGCAAGTGATATGGATGTTGCGGGACTGAACTTGAAGTGCGTATCGAGAGGACAATAATCGGAATATCTTTCAAAGTCGTACTATTGCTTGCTATACAAGAGAACGAGTAAAGAGAGAAGAAAAGGAAATCCTCCAACACCATCGACACTCTCTTTATATACAATTCGTCTGCCACCCTTCGAACCATCCTTCATGCTCCGATGTACCATCCGAATCTTATCCCATGATCTTACACACCACTCCGTTATTCCTGATCGTAACAACCATGCCATATCGTCCGACGTCGCAACACTTCTGACCACTTCTCTATCTTACTAAATTATACCACCACCATCTCGCCGCTTCCTCCGCGTCTTCCAACGTCCCCGTCTTTCCGTAAGACAATTCCTTCCGCACCACCCGTATCTTTCTTCTATTATTCCCAGGTATCACCATACCTGCCTGCGCCGTGACAGAGGCCGTGATCGAGTGAGTTTGGAGATGCACTTGGAGGCCGAGATGGAGTGAACTCAGATATGCACTTGGAGGCCGTGATCGAGCGAGTTTGGAGATGCACTGGGAGGCCGAGATGGAGTGAACTCAGAGATGCACTTGGAGTGAACTCAGATATGCACTTGGAGGCCGTGATCAATCGAGTTTGGAGATGCACTGGGAGGCTGTGACCGAGCGAGTTTGGAGATGCACTTGCAGGCTATGATCGAGCGAGATTGGAGGAGTACTTGGAGGCAGTCGATTTGGAGGGAGGCACGACGGCAGCTGATACTTTATTCATTGGTTAACTTGTAATTGTGGGAATGTAGAGAGTTGAGTACATCTGCCGAGAGATGAGAAACTGGCTGGGAGCGGGAGACTGTCGATCTTGGGATGATGCTGTACTTGGTGTATGCTGTACTCAGTGTTAACTCATGATTATGGCATGGAGAGATAGAGAGGGATGACTTAACTTCGTGTTCTTAGGTGATGGTAGAGTTGAGCACAAGGAAGAGAGAGATCAGAGGAGATGGGGGAAATCATCATGAGAAACTGGGACTTAAGAGAATTTTGTGTGCGAGTCAATTGACCATCCCTGATACGGCAGGTACGAGTCCCGATCCGGCGGGTAATGACACCGATACGAGGTCTTCTAAACCCAATCAGGCAAGTCGTACCCCTGATTTCTCATAGCCGCTCGTATCCTCCATATCATTCTCATCTTCATCCCCCATCTCTCTCTTTCTC
>Ga0307515_10016865_pt1 | contig 13348 bp, 1 predicted proteins | sample 17_EM_MG_FD_194513 | JGI IMG/M metagenome (GOLD analysis project Ga0307515, IMG submission 194513) | Populus trichocarpa ectomycorrhiza microbial communities from riparian zone in the Pacific Northwest, United States - 17_EM | ecosystem: Host-associated > Plants > Roots > Unclassified | place...
CTAGCCTTAATCTTCTTTAGATCTATACTAAGTTAGCCTAGTTTAATAATAAATTTAATAAAATTAGTCTTCCTAGTAAAGAACTTATATTTCTTAATTACTACTAGCATCTATTCTTTTTGTAGTCTCTTTAAAACCCATTTAACGTATTCCCTATATTCTTTCTTAGTTATTAAGTAGATAATAATATTATTAAGGTATGCTATAATAAACTCATCTAAGTATTTCTCTAATATATTGTTAATATACTTCTAAAATATTGCTAGTGTATTTATAAGCCCAAATTATATAACTAATAGTTTATATAGTCCTTCCTTTAACCTAAAGGCTGCCTTTTATTTATCGCCTTCCTTAATTCTAATTTAATGGTACGCCTATCTTAGATCTATCTTCGTAAAGATTTGCGCGTTGCTTATCCTATCTTAGATTTCGCTAATTAAGGGTAAAGGATACCTATCCTTTCTAGTAATGCTATTTAACTATCTATAGTTAATATACAGCCTTAGTTTACCATTCTTCTTTAGTATAAATAGTACTAGATATCCTACTAATAACTGCGATGGTCTAATATATCCTTTCCGTAAGTTTTCCTAGATAAACTCTTTTAATGCTCTACCTTCCTCTTTAGTAAGCTTATAGATTGGAAAGAACTTTAGACTTATTTCTAGTTCTAACTCTATTTTATAGTCCTATACTACCTACTCTAATAGCTATTTACTTTCCGGTAACTATAGTTTCTTACTATACTTATAGTATTTCTTTAGTATATAACTTAAGCCTCGCTTAGTCTCTTTATATATTACTTTAACTTAGTACTATAATATTTTGGCTTATTATTGTATTTTGCGGCGTTAAGTATCTCTAATATTAACCTAACCTATAATCTAATTAATCCTTAGATTGTATTCCTATAACTAAGGTATACTTAATACCGCCTTATCCCGTCCTAATAGTAGGATATTAAAAGATATCTTAATTTGTCTTCCCTTAATGGTTATTAAAATAGGTCCTATTTTAAGATTAATAATCCCTCCTCTATAGGCTATTAGATCTCCTAAAATTATAACTAATAGGTAAGGTTACTCCTATCTATAAGGTAGTCCTATTCTCTTAACTGCTACTAGTAAAATATAGTTCCTTATTACTCCACTATCTATTAATATTTTAAACTGTTAATCTTGCCATTTAACTTATAGATTTAGGTGTTATTCTTAAATTCCTTTAAGGGTCTAAGGCTCTACTACTAGCTCCCTCTTATCCTATAAGCCTCTACTTTTCCTAACTATCGGCTGCTTAATTCTTATATACTTAGCTTACTCTTTAGCTAATGCCTAGTTTACTTTTTATCTTTAATATACTATAGACACGTATTTTCTAGGCATTCCCACTACTATTATCCTTCTAAGCATTCTTCTATAAAAAATCTTCCTAGTTAAAGTACTAAACTTCCTTCCTTTTAAACTTCTACTGGATGCTATTTATATATATATTTGGCATTCTTATACTATTACTTATCCGTTATCTAGTATATCCTTATAGGGTATTTCTAATTCTTTTCCTTTAGATTCTTATATATTTCGTATATATTATCTACGCATACAATCTATAATAGCGTATAGTATGCTAGGTGCTTTAGGTTAACTCTTAACTTATCTTTATCTTTAAGTTTAAACCTTTATCGCATTAATCTAAACATTATAACTCTATTTATAGGTATTAAGATACGTCTCTTACTTCTTTAGTCCTTTAACCGTTCCTCTAGATCTTTTAATGTTATAATTAAGGCTCCTTTAATATGCGTTATAGCCTTTTCTATAATTAGGTGGTCCTAGATAACTCTTTTATCCAACTATATATAGAAATCTTCTTACTCGTTATTATGCCTTTACCTATACCACTTTTAGTATAGCTACTAGAGTATATACGGCTTGTCTATAAGGAAGTATCTTCTTATTACTATATTATAACAGCCCTTTATATATCGTTCTTTAAACCTAGTAGGGATCCCTAAATCCTCTTCATCTTCTAGTTTAGTAAGCCACTTAGCTCTTAGTATGCCTACTCTAAGCCTATTAGTAATCCTTTATACTAGCGCTCTGTCCCTTATACGTCCTAATATACTAAATCTCTTATCTAGTTTCTATTCTTGCTATACAATAATTCTCTTTCTAAATTCTTCTATAGTTTCTTTTGGTTTGCGTCTCGCGCTTAAATCCTTAAAGTCGTCTTGCTTCTTAATCTTAGTATTAACATTTTAATCTTTAGTCTAAACACTGCGTTCTACTAATAAGTCTTTTAGGTCTATATACTTATCTTCTAGTCTAATTACTATTTATACTGTAAATTCTCTAATCTATAACGAAGCCTCTTACTTCTTACTTATAGGTGTCCTGATTTATACCCTAAATTCTTAGCCCCTTTAAATCCTTAATCCTAAGCTTACTTCTATCTTAAGCTTTACTTTAGCCTTAGTCTAACTAGGCTTACTTAGTGTTCTTATCTTATCTTAAGAGTCTTAAATCTTACTTATCTCGTCTTAAAAGTCTTATGCTTTAAGAAAACTTTATCCTAAGCTTATTTATATATTACTAAACTAAGCCGTTACTTTGCTTTATTGGTTATTATCTATTATAGGTCCTTAAGCTTGCCTTATCTTATCTTAAGAATCTTAGTTATCTCTTATCTCTTCTTAAGAATCTTAAGCCTTTAGCTTCTTGCCTTTATTAAGTGCCAAAGTAGTTCGCTATTCTACTTCTCTTACGTCTTATAAAGCGATAAATATTATATCTAGTGGGGTCTTAATCCCTACTAATATTCCCTGTTCTATAGTGGAATTATCCTCTACTTCTTATATAATATCTCTAAGGTCTACATACTCCTAATAAGCCGCCTTTATCGCCTTATTGTTATAAAATGCTTCGCCTGCGTTAAAATCATTATCCTTAATATCCAATCTATAAGCTAGTTTATTAGTTTTTCTGCATCCTATAGGTACTAGCTCTTATAGCTAATAGCTTACGCTATACTTAGCGTCCTTATAAATTCGGTATGCGTTATTATAATAAAACGTAAAACTTCTAATTAAATATTCCTTTATTCCTCGCAGCATATTATTATCCCTCTATATATATATATCGTCTACTAGTCTTATGCCTTTTACTATATAGTAACTCTGCCTACTTCTATAGTCTCTAATATAATGACCCTATTTTCCGCAATTTATATAAGCTCCGTTTTTAAACCACCTTTTTTACTATAGAGTCCGCCTAAATATCTTCTGCTATTAAGATCCCTGGTTTAGCCTCTACTCCTTAGACCTTTAATCGCTTAATTCTTGTCCTCTAGGTTTCTATAGTTATTTATTCTATTTCTTATTTTCTTTAATACCACTTAGGTCCATTAGCTTTGCGCTATACTATAGTTTTTAACTTAGCTTTTATCGTTACGTGCTCTGCGCCTTATATAACTATAGAACTCTATCCTAACCTTTCTTAGCCTGTTCCCTTTAGTAGATCTAATTATTAATCTTAATTGCTTAATCTATTAGTTCCTTTAGGGTATCTATATCTTCTATTAGGATAATCGCGTCCTAGACTTTAGCCTTAAGTCCCTATTTATACTGTGCTATAAGCGCCCTATTATTCCACTCTACTTATATCGCTAACGTCTAGAACTGCGTTATATACTTAATTGCTAAGGTTTATTACATAATATCTTAAAGTTTTCTTTCTACTATAGTTACTGCCTTTAGGTCTCTAAATATTTATATAAGTCGTTCTACAAATTTATTCTAGCTTAAGAACATAAACTGTACCTCTTAGTTGGTGGTTGTTATGCCGTTCGCTTATATTTCTGTAAGGTAAAGCTTAAACCACTTAAGTGCTCTTCCTATTAAAAATAGTACTATATAGGCTATTTAATCCATAGGTATTGCTAGCTTTACTCCTTCCTATACTACCTTAAAGTGCATTTATATAAGGAATCCTTTAAGCTTTAATCTCTCTCCTAAGTACCTTTTAATTAATAGTAACTTAACCTTTACTACGCCTATCCTATTAATCCTATTTTCTAACGTCGCATTATTTTCTATTAACTAGTTAACTATCTCTTATAGTTATTTAACCGTTACTAGTTGCTATAAGTTAGTGTTTACTATACTGGTATTGTTACCTAATCTTAAAGTAGTTACTACCGTTAATAGCGTTATAGCTAGTGCTTTTAGTGGCATGTTATTCGACTTTCTATACTAATACTATAACTAGGTAGTGATTGTATAACAGAACCTTATAGTAAGAACTATAATAGGTTTTATTATTAGGCTAGGTGTATAGGAAATGCAGGTATAAAAGTTAACAATATAATAATAACTAGTAGAGTGGTTGCCTAATAGATTAACTCTAATTATATTCTAAGAATCACTATAAGGAAGGAACTATCTAGGTAGGGACTATAGTCCTTTAAATACATAACTATACTCCTAAGAAACCCTTCTTGTACGTAATATACGTGTACTCTATCTACTCTATTATAGATTACGTAAATTGTATAGATTATATAGATTATATTATATGACCTTAGTTACTATTCCTCGTTATATAGTTCTACTGGCTCTATTCTAGACTATACCTAAATTAACTAACTAGCTTCTTCCAACTCCTCTCCTAGTAGTTATAATATCGTACTTAAAGCGTCCGTAATAATTAAAAGCTTTTATAATTAAAGCGGATATTATAAATAAAAGGGAATGTATTAAAGGATCTTAAATTAATATTAGTGGCCAGGGCTATAGGATTAAATATTATAGTATATTAAGTCATGTCTATAATACTAGGAGCAATAGCTAAAATAAAAAGAAGAAGTAATATACCCTACGTAGAAGTCTACTTTATAGCAATAAGTAGTAGTATGGTGGTGTGATTTGGCCCCTAGATTTAACATCTAGATTAGGTATAGCTTCGGGAGAGCCTAGGCCTTACATAAGTTATATAGATCGGTCTAAAGCCTTTAGAGTCTTTAATAACTCGGACAGGCACAACGGACACATAATACACTCTTTTTTTTCTTTCTTACTGCCTATTCTACTAACTAATTATAACTAACCAACCGACTAACCGACCAACTGATAGACAGACAGACAGCACTATGACTTTCCTATTTTAGAGAGGTTGTACCCTTCTATATATTTTATGGCATTCCACATAGGGACGACGGCAAGCTCTTTAGATTAGAAGTCTAGCGCTATATACACAGAAGACGCATAGGAACATGCTGCAGCTACTAAAAACTATTAAGTCACTATTACCGGAAGCCGTTAAGTCACTAATAGGTGCGGAAATTAAGCACGGAACTACTAGCGACGTACGTGTAGGCATCACCATTACTAAGATAAGTTAATAATACTTTTGGAGATTGTTATCTAAGACCTATAGTAGACGGAATAGACGACTAGGAGTGAAAATATAAGCACGGGGTACGGCAGGACGAAGGATAAAAGAGAGGGTTATAATGCATTAGGACCAGTAGAAAGAAGTCTTTAATTTTTTATTTACTATATTTATAACGGTCTATATAATTCTTCTAGTATTTATATAAGCCTCCCTTAAATTTATAAGAGCAATAGCGATAGGACCAATAAAGGGAATACTAGGGATGCTAGGCCTATTCTATAATGACGGCGGAGAAGAAAGCAGGTAGCCTGCTAACCTACAAAGTTTTCCTAACCTAGAGGATGCGGTATTAGACCCAACTCCTATAACGTCTAGAACTGATAACCTTTAGCAAAGAGAGGACAAAAACTAGGAGGTTAACTTACCTATCCTAGGAGAAACTGCTAGTCCGTTACCTTATAATAAACCACTAATAGAATAAGATAAGGTATATATTATGGCCTAGCCTATACTAGCTCTAGGGACTCTAGGAACTCCTTACTTTACGGGATAAAACGTATCGCAATTTATCGAATAATATAAGCAACTATATATTCAATACCGTGTTACGGACAATAAGAAGCATTAAGGACTTCCGGAATATTGCAACTATTAAATAGGGACCTAGATCCAAAGTCTGCCTAAGTTTATTATTAGTAGATAGACGGAACTCGTAAAAAAGCTTTAGACAGACTACTAAGGAAGTAACTACTTTTGACAAGTTAAGACGGTAGAATTCTTAGAAGCGTATATACTATAGTATAGAAACAACCCACCTAGTAGTATACACAAGTACTATAGACAATTTACACTAATTTCCTAGAAGGTTACTAAAGCTAGTAATTTAAAAAACCGTAAATAAGGATACTAGTTTGCAAAAGGACTCCCATTTAAATATTAAAAATATGCTATAACTAAAATAGGAGCTAACCCGGATAGACGAGAGTCTTTTAACTTCCACCTACTAAGGAGGGCTATAGAAGATAGGCTTAATTCGCATAAGGGCGCAGACCGCTTATTAATAATAAACCCTAAGGAGTAAGGTCTCTAATAACTGGTTAGACAATTCCGCGAGTAGTAGCCGGCTATATTAAACTAGAGAGATACTACTCTTTAGCCGCCCGTAGTCTCTTAGCTAAATAAGTCGGCAAATACCCGTTATATAACCTAAGAAATGGACCCTAAGCTAAAGAGCCTTACTAGTTAACTCCGGAAGCTTAATCTTAGGACGGTTAAATTGGCAAGCATTATATCTTTAATGCCGTTCCTTAATAGAATTCGCTAAGACCTAATATAGTATATGCAGCTCCTAAATAAGGCGTCAGCGTGTCAAAAACAAGCAGGTCCGCAACTAGTAACAAATAATAACGGACTACTACCATCCTATAAAGGGGCGCTATAAGAGCAATATAAGCTAGGTCTAGGAAGGTATAGAGGACTAAAAAACCCTAGTGTATACTAGGTATAAGATAAGACGTATTATAGATGTGGAGGCCCTTATTGTTTTATTAACTAATACCTAAAGCTTTAAGAACTAGTTAGCCGGGGGTTCCTATATATAAATAAAAACAACCAAATCTGCACTAGAATACGTTAGCGCCTAGGAAATCTACTCCCGTATTTACCGAGCAGCCATTAAATTTAGTTCCTTAAAGACTAGCTAAGGCAGAATGCGAATATTAATCCTAATACGACAGTAATAGGCATCTAACCAAATGCGTCCTTAGTAGAGCTTATAGAAAGCAATGGCGCTAAAAGTAAAGAAGAGCTTAGTAAGTCCTAGGAAGATATATACCAAGTAGAGTTAGTATATATTAATCTAGTAGGAGCAGTAACCTAGTTATAGCCTATAACATAGTTATACGATCTTAGAAAGCCAAGAGGAGACGTTAAGGTAATAAAACCACCTCTAAAACCAACTGGTTTATAACTGGCAATAGTTCAAAATATACAACTAGGAGGATATATCTAAATCACACTATAACTATAGCGGCAGGCCCCCTATTTACTAGTAAACAATAAGGAGACTAACAAAATAGACTATACTAAATAGCTAAGAAGAGAAGCAGAGTAAGGAATAGAAGCGACTGCGACCGCTAAAGTACCGCAACTAAAGCCGGTTAGAATAATAGATATATTAAAAGGGAACGTCCTAAGCCTAACCGTAATAGCGGACAAGATCTTATTAAAAACTATTAAAGTTACTGTTAGTGACTGCCTTATGTATATACCTAAAGTTATAAGGTTATTTTTTAAGCTACTCCCGCCACCTCTTACAGAACCTTACTAATAAAAGTAAGAGGGCGTTAAGGTATCTACGTCGTCGGCGTACCTAATGTTTTATGCTAATTAAGCTGGCCTAATAACTGCGGAGGTAAACTAGATTAAACGGGAAGCAGGATTTACCCGGTTTTGATGACAATATTTAAAGGTAGAAGCACAGATAGGAGACAAAAGGGTTAAGTGCTTAATTAACTTTAGAGCGGAGCTTAACCTTATTAAGAAAAGTGTGGCTCTATAATACGGCTTACCAATATTAAGTCTGCCCCTATAGTTGTAGGGTATACGTCTAACGTCTATAAATAGGACTTAGTCTAAGTTTATTAAATTGGTGTATATAGCCGCTATAGTTATAGGGGACGTCTTAATATCTACGACTTTTATTGCTGTAGGAGAAATGTCATATAAGGTAATACTTAGTAAGCCGTGGTTAGTAAGGGCTAGGCTAGTAACGCAGCGAACCGCAATAGGCTAGGTATCTTACATTATTTAATTAAAAGATGGCGGAGTTAAAATAAAGTTCTTAATATCCTATAAGAACGCAATATTCCTTAGACTAGATAAAGAAATTAATATAGGCAGTAGTTTAAGAAACGTATAACTGGTATAACTGCTAGGATTGTATCCGGGGTTACTTATAACCCGGCGTATTAGGATAAGGAGGACGCTAAGGACGGAGAGGAGGGAAATAAGGTGCGACTTCAACAAGGACGTTTACTATTTTAGATATCCGCTAAATAGGGCAATTAACGGGAAGAAGAGCACAACGCTAGATAGAGAAAGCTCAACAGCGAAACGTTAAAGGAAGTCCTAAAGAAGCACTTAGGAGGAAGGCAGAAGCTAGTATTTAAAGCAAAGGCTAGATCCCTTATATATTAAATATTAAAGACAATAGATCTATTTACAATATAAATAGAAGGCTATAGGAGTAAAGCCCGATAGAACGCTATAAGTATAGCAACTGCGTATAAATAAAAGGCAGAGAAGGTTCGCCTAGTTAATTCGTCAGCACCAAATAGAACGGTTATAGGAGGAATAATAGAGTAGCGAGAAGTGGCCTTGCGTTGGCAAAAGGCGTCTATTTAAGAGTTGCCCCTTAGTCCATATAATTATTTCCTTAAGCCGCGGTATACCAAGCTGGCCTATAGTGCACGGCTAAAGCTAAAACAATTAGAGCGCGTAATTATAGGGGACCTCTAGCTAAGAGAATAAGAAATTTTTAAGGCTATATTATTTAACCAAGAAGAGGCTCTAGTATAGGAGTTCTCTAAAATAGGTTGTGTTAGCAGAGACGTAACTCTACTATTAAAGATTAAGACTATACCGTATAAAGTATAGTAAGTGCCGAACTTCCCTATACTAAGAGCTCTATAAGGGGAAGTAATAAATATATTACAAGAACGACTAGCTTAAGGGACTCTAGAATATTGTAAAAGCCTATATAGGAATCTATAGTTTCTTGTAAGTAAAAAGGAACATAAGAAGTACCGGCTAATTAATATAGCAATAAATATTAACCGAGTGACTATTAGGGACGTAAATCTGCCGCTATATACTAATGAGTTTTCTAAGGAGTTTATAGGGTGTAAAGTTATATCTCTAGTAGACTTCTTCTCTAGATATAACTAATTAGAGCTAGATATAGAAAGCAGGAACCTAACGGCCTTTACAATACCTTTAGGACTTCTATAATAAACAACGGTACCCATAAAAGGAATGAATTTGGTAGCCTAGTTTATAAGGACAATTACTAAGATTCTAGAGCGACACATCCTACACTATACCTTGCCGTTTCTAGATAATATTATAGTAAAAGGACCACAGATAATGTATAATGGAGAAAAGAGCCTTTTAGGCGTACGTAGATATATTCTAAAACACATTATATAGCTAGACGGAGTACTTACAGATTTGGAACGAGCTAGGTATATAATCTTAGGCGCAAAGTCTTATTTCTACAAGGACGAGATTATAGTAGTTAGTTACCGCTATAATAGAAAGGGGCGATATCCAAAAAAGTCAAAAGTCGCAAAGATTATTTACTAGAGAGACTGTAAAGATGTTATATCTGCCTAAGCCTTTATAGGAGTTGTTATATATTACTAAATATAGGTAGAAGACTTCGCAATAAAGGTAGAGCTAATCTTCCAACTACTATAAGTAAACGTTCCGTTTATATGGGGTATAGAGCAGATAACTACTATAAAGACTCTAAAGTATGCAATCACTACTATACCCGCGTTGGTTTAACTAGATTATAGTAAGGGGGCTAGGCTAATTATTTTCGCCGTTAACAGATATAAGAATAAGTAGGGATGCGGTCTTATATAACTAGACATATAAGGTCATCGCCACCTATATTAATATAAGAGCGGCATCTGGTCTTAAGCGGAGCAGAAGTACGATTTAGGAAAGCTTAAATATTAGGTATTGCTATATGCATTAAAGAAGTGTTAAGTGTACCTATACAGCGTCTACTTTACGGTTAAGACGGATACGAATACCTTAGTCACGTAACTAAATTGTGCTACTACTGATTTACTAGGAGCCTTAATAACATAATAGCTAGCATGGATTTAGTTATAGGACTTTAATATTAGGCATATTCTAGGGAAAAAGAATAGCCTAGCTAATGGACTATTATAATAACCACTAAATAGCGAACGACCTAATAAGCCGACTAAAGATATTAAAGAATTCATTAACTGCGAACTAAGTGCTTTAGAATACACGGCTAGCCTAGTTAAAATAGAGGTAGATCTGCTACTAGAAGACTCGTATTCTGGGGAGTCTTAGAAGATTATAAAATAGCTAGTAACCTTACAACGTCCAGAAGAAATAAATACCAAAGAATTCAAAAAGTTTAAACGATATGCGCTAAAATTCCTAGTACGCAATTAACAGCTCTTCCGCTAATAATTAAAAAATGTACTAATATGAAGGGTAGTTAATAACAAGGACGCTTAGCAAGAGATTATTAAAAGCCTTTATAATTAAAGTGGATATCGCAGATAAGAAGGAACGTATTAGAGAATCTTAAATCAATATTAGTGGCCAGGGCTATAGGATTAGATATTATAGTATATTAAGTCGTGTTTATAATACTAGGAGTAACAGCTAGGACAGAAAGAAGAAGTAATATACCCTATATAGGAGTCCACCTTATGGCAATAAGTAGTAGTAGATATTACGTTTATACCTCTAAGCCGTCTCGGATTCCGGTACCTAGCTATTACTTAAGAATATATATCTAGATAGGTAGAAGCTTGGGCCCTTTAAAATAAGGATATAAAAAGCATAGCGAAGTTCCTCTACGAAGATATTATCTGCCGATAGGGAGCATTTAGATAGCTCTCTATAGATAGTAGAGAAAAGAATACTAATATTACCACTGCGCTCGCAGAACTCTATAATATTAAGAGGGTTATAGCTTCCGCTTACCACACTTAGGCGTAAGGCTTTATAGAGCGAGGCCATAAACCTATAATAGACGCTTTAGTAAAGATGGATGGCTTATAGCTGGACAATCTTTATACCGTTTTGTGGGTAAATAGGATAACTATTAAGCGGCCTACGGGAATAATACCGGTAAGAGTTATATACGGATATAAGCATATCCTTCTTATTAAACTCTATATACCTACTTAGCAGACGCTGCCTTAGCAAATAGTCCGGACCACTATAGAGCTACTAGCACTTTATATAAAGTAGTTTAACTAAAGAGACGTAGATATAAAAGAGGCTATTGCGTATATAAGACGACTAAGGGTAGCAAATAAGAAGTACTTTAATAATACCTACCGCATTCGCCAGGACGGATTTAAGGTTAGAGATATAGTTATGCTTTATAACACGTAGCTTAAATAAGACTATTCTAGTAGTTATAAGTTAGATCTAAAATAGCTAGGCCCGTTCTATATACGTAAAAGTCACCCTTATAAAGGATAGTACTTAATTAAGGATCTTAATAGTATACTGTTCCGTAATTAAACTTCTAGAAATAGATTAAAGAGGTTTTATTAATAATAGATATCTAAAGTCCACCAGGAAGACCGGCTCAACTAGTTAGACGGAACTATGCTATAAGAAATAACAGCAAAGCCAGAGCCTAAGAAAGACATATAAAATCCACCAGTATCGCAACGCCGCGTAGTTTAAGAAGTGCGCGTTCTAGAAAGATCATTTAACAGAACTAAGTATAAAACATTTAACTAGGGGATAGTTAAGTTCTGCGGCGGGGGAGGGGATGTAGATAATAGCTATGTAATTCTTTTATTTACTATATTTCCTAAAGCTCTTTCTATTACATGTTCTTATTTGCTTTTTTAGTTAGGAATCTAATGCGTGTTAATAGTAAGGTAAGGGCAGAAGAATATTTGCGAACAACTATATAGTATTATTTACTGCAAAGATATTAGTTCCGCTTACCACCTTTACTAAGCTAATAGCGATTTTCTATGCTGGGTATAGAAAATCATAATTGGTCTATTTAACAATTAAAGCCGGTAAAACTCTACACCGCCACCTAGATTCGGTAGACCATTTAGATTAGGAAACCCTATTTAGAACTTTACCTTTTTACCCTTAATAAACCTTAGAGATAGTTATAATTAGCTAAAGTAGAAATTAAGCAGAATTAAGAACAACGGCACGCTTATTATATCTTTATTTAGTAGACCACTAGTCCTCTATAAAGGAGCTAAGTAACAAATTAGTAACGTCCTAATGGAAGTCAGAGGCTTTATGGTTAATTAGTGTTAAGTAGTGCTTATCCAAATCTATAATAAGATTTTGCTCTTATAAGAAAACTACGTAGATGCGGCTAGTATAGTAGTCAATTTTATTAACTAAAATAACGGACTATAAGCATCTCTAGGAAAGGACGCATTTATATTAATCTTTAAGGACATCTCTAATGTTAGTAAAATAGCTAAAGATTAAAGAAACCGATGTAATAAAGCTAGAGAAACTATCTAAAAGGCCTAAGGATAAGATATTCTTAACGGACCGCTAAAATACGCAGTCTTCTATAACTTCCTCTTCGCCGTCCAAAAGCTCGCAATATACCTACTTTCTAAAGTTATAGTAAGAGTTAATAAAGCTCTAATTAATAGGCTTAAACGTCTAGGACGTGGTATTAAGAACACTACTTAACTACAGCTAACTAATTTTGCGCTCGCATCTAAGATATTAGAAAGGGTAATATTAGACTAGGTAGTAAATAAGTATAGTTTAGGAAGACACTTAACTAGCTTCCTTATTCTAAATAAGGACCTACTACTAAGAAGTAGGAGACTAACTACTATAGGACTAGAGGTTACCAATGTCGGAATTAGATAAGTAGGAGAGAGCTTAGCTCTTATACTGCGAATATATTTACGGCATACTTCTAATATAATAAATCCCTTAGCCTTTTAGCTATTAACACCTATTTAAGGAGAAGGCGTTAGTATTATACCAAGCCCATCCTAATAAGGATTGCCTATATTAGTTAACTCGCCTTTATTATCTATAAACGAGAGCATTCTCGTAACTAAAACGCCTGTTAGCTCGCCCCCACAGCTACCAGTATCTTTATTAAAAAGGAATCTAAAAAGGGGGCTAATAATTGCTTACCCGGAAGTAGGGGGGCTAGAAGTAAA
>Ga0307515_10016866_pt1 | contig 13348 bp, 3 predicted proteins | sample 17_EM_MG_FD_194513 | JGI IMG/M metagenome (GOLD analysis project Ga0307515, IMG submission 194513) | Populus trichocarpa ectomycorrhiza microbial communities from riparian zone in the Pacific Northwest, United States - 17_EM | ecosystem: Host-associated > Plants > Roots > Unclassified | place...
AGGTAAATTTAAAATAGTATAAGATATATTTCGCTAAATACTATCTAGTATAAAGAGCCTATTAAAATAGGTCTAAAAACAACTGGCACATCTCTAGAGTTAGTGGACCCATTAGTTTAAGCGATCTTAGTAAAAATACACGGTAGGGGGGGGGCTGTTAGGGTCTTTGGTGATATAATAAGAAATATAGTTATAGGCCCTAAGGAACCTACTGGCTTCGTTATCCTTATTATAAGGCCTAGTAAGAGCTGCAGGCTATTTAGTAGTCCTACGGTGCGCTATTTTCGCCCGTAAAAGGCAAGGTTAAATTAAATTAACGCTTTATATAATCGAAGAGAGAGTTTAATTTTCGCGCTTAACCCAAGAGTCGGCTCTAATGTGATATTAATAGATAGTAATGGAACTCCACCCTAAGGGCATACTAGTTTCGAATAGCTGTCCTAATACTGCTATAGGAAAGCAAGAAGCACTATAAACTTAAGGTTTATAATCTCCCTATAATTTACTAAGCGAGTTTAAATTGCGGCTGTGGATAAAGAGCCTAGTAATATATCTTATTTTGGATTAGTATTCGGCCTTGTTAATATAGGGAGGGAAAATCTATACCACTTCCTTTCTGCGCTAGATTAATTATAGCCTCGGCTTACGGAGTCTAACTAGCTAGAGAATTCTGTAAATTCTAGACCGTATCTTAGCGCAGCTAATTAGTATTTAGAGAATAAACATTTAATTAATAAGTATAATTGCTCCGAGCTAACTCTTATTCTAAACCTATGTCTTTTAAAAACGGGCGTTTTTAAAAGGGCGTAACTAAAGGATCTAATTTATAGACCTCTTTTACGGGATAAGCGAGATATTTATATTAAAGATTATACAACTTACCATTCCTATAAGGTATATAATGTTCTACCGCCAGCGAGTCCAAGATAGGGCATTTAAAGGTGGCTTAGTTGCTCTTAAGATACTGCATAAGCCTAATCCGATCTTAAGAATTTAGAGAGGTTACTCTCTGCTTACTAAGGCTTGCAGCGCATAGTAAGACTAACCCCTAACCACAGTAATAAAGGATATTACTAAGGAACGTTTAATAGATATTTAACTTACAAGTTGTCTGTTTCGTCTTCAGAATCCCAGCAGCTGTAATAGTAAGTTTAGCCACTCTACTATCCAGCCGTCCTAAGATCCTAAGATTTGCGACACTCTTTTAGAGTTTCTTGCTGCACTTAATAACGCCAAGTAACTAGGGCTTCGCCACGATCTAGCGCTTATCTAGCTTAGCTTTAAGCAAAATAACTATTTCTTAGCTCTGCTTAAGAAGAGTCTTAAGCTCTAAGTTAGTTACTCCATTATAACTATCTTAGTAGGAAAAGAAATCCTTTTCTTTCGCCTGCAGCACAATATAAGGCAACTCCATATCTTAAGATTGGCGAAGAGGTAAGGTTAGCGCGCTAAAATAGATAGATCGAGAGGCGGCTGGATATTACAGCAGTTAAATAATAAGTTAATAAAAAGTTTATGACAGTTATAGGGCAGTTAGTAGGTATTTAAGGAGTAGTTAATAGTAGTTAGGGGGAAGTTAGGGGGAAGTTAGGAGGCAACTGGGGGGTAACTAGGGGTAAGATTACTAAACTTAGTTAGCCAATTACCTTAAGTTCGTTTTGTGGGTTACAATATCTTAACCCACTAATACACCGCACTCTGCATATTATTAGACTTGTCATATTTTTCTTCTTTCCGTCCCCTAATTGGGACTTATTCCGACGCAAGCTATACTAATATTTATGCAGTTAATATAAGATTAATTCTTTGTTAGTCCGAAGCCTCCGCTAAACAGATATCGCCCCTTAGAGAAACAGTAGGCATACTATTACGGATCCACGACGTCCACCTAGCTCGTGGGGATCATTTGCGCAATCCTTTACAATACCCCCCATAGCTATACAAATTATAGGCTTATCCTATAACAAGAGCCAGTATATACCCTATAGCTTAACTTAGTTAAACTCTCTAATACGTCGGAACGCTATTAAAGATATATGGTCTAGCGCCATCTAAGGTCAATTAAGGCAAGTAAGCGGTGTAGTAAATATTCGCGGCATAGTAGCAACTTAGGTCCTATTAACGGGTATAAAAGAAGGCGGATCCTCTAAAGAAACGATACCATCTACACTTAGCTCCTTACTCTAACCTTACACTTTAGATTAGTATTATATTATTAAAGCTTTATAGAGTAACAATGCTAGTCATATCTAAGCCCGTTACGCCAGCGCCTTTACTGCCTTACAATAGCATAAACACCCCCCCTAGTAGCCTAAGCCAAACGTATCTGCATTATAGGCAGTTAGCGCAGCATCTTATAGTTAAAATGCTTGCAGCCATATTAAAGATAGTCTAAGCGGCCTAACCTCCTCTACCTCCTCTACCTCTTTTACCTCCCCCTACGAGTTTAGGGGTTAAAGAGATACCAGAAGTGAGAGGTTCTAAGGTTAAAGTTAAGGTGTTAAATAAGATGTATGCTCGCGAAATCCCCAAAACATATTTAAAAATACGCTAATGTAGCGTCTACTATAGCTGGGATAAACAAAACTGCTAGTATAAGACTATAGAGACTTCGCCGGATACGTTAAGTGAGCGTAATATATATGATTAGTATATTTATATCCTTTAGAAGAAATTTGGTCTATTTCTTAGGTGCCTTCAAACATATTAACTTAGATGCTGACTTTAAGCCAGAAAAGGACAAGAAAGACTATAGTATATACCTAGGCATAAATTTAGGAGAAGTGAGAGACGCCTTATAGGTGGTACTAAGCGGCATACGAGCCATTTTCCTTCGGGAAGACAAGCCTACAGTAAGTGGACCTTTTTATAGATGTAGCTTATTCTAATTTAACTTCTAGATCCCTATAAACCTTATATTTAATTTCCTACCCTAGTTAAAAACACACCAGGAGAGTCTTTCTCCCAACTTAATTAGCGCTAGGCACCTTTAGGGGTTACTAAGATTCCTTAAAGACCATTTCGCGCCTATAACTAATAGTCTCCTACCGCTTCTAGACTATAGCGAAATTAATTTTAATCTCCTTTGGGCCTTATTTAAACCAAATACGCACGTCCTTACGATTTGCGAAGGCTTAAATTAATTAAGATGCCTTATATATAATTTAGGCAACTTCAAAACCTTACTTTTTAGCGAAAAGAGCTTCGAACTTGACTGTTACTATTTTAGCTATAATAGAAAGGCGTTTAGCGAGGTAAAAACCACCCTCTCTATTCCGGAATTCCATTTAACTATAAAAATTACGTCTCTTAAGGTATTTCCGCTAGAGCGTTATAAGAGACAAGCCGAGATAAAGCAGGATCTTATTAGCAATAGCCGGAAGTTCGTATCTTTAAGAGGCATTAACCACCGTAAATATAAAGGGATCGCGTTTTTCTGGACTAAAGATGGCCCATTAAGATTTTCTATAAGCGGCCGCATTATAGTAAACGCGATAGCATTTTATTATTAGAATTCTAACTATAGCAAGCAGCTAATCGCTATAGATGCGTACGGAATAAGCGTAATCGATTAAGGGACCAATCGGCAAGGCGATGTAAAGAATTAAGGTTTAGTTCCTAAGGAGATAGGAGACAATAAGTACCTAATCTGTCCACTAACAGCCCTAGCCTTTAGTTTGGCAGATAAAAAATAGGGTTAGGCTTTCTATACTCTTTTTCTAGAGCTAGCAAATTATATATACTAATACAAGCACTAATAGGTGAATTTGCCGTCGCTAATATTAAGGACATTAAATGGAATGCCTTGACATTTAAGTCACTCGCAATTAAGGAGGATAAGAAAATGGTGCTTTAAGGACTTATAAAGAGCTACCAGTCTAGGTCCGGGAAATCAAAGTTTAATAATATAATCGAAGGGAAGTTCCCCTTTATAAGTATATTTATATACCAGTCTAACTATAAGAAGGCTTATACGGGAGACCTTAATATAGATTTAGCCCATTTAGAACAAAACCTGGCTCCAATAGTTGAAAACGTTTACCGCTAGAGCGCTGTCCTTCTTTTAGATGAGGCCGATGTCTTTCTTACAGAAAGAACTTTAAATAATGTCCGACGTAACAGCCTAGTATCCATCTTCCTGTAACAGATGGAGTATTTCTAAGGTATTATGTTTCTTACGATAAACAGAATTACCGTATTTAATGCAGCTATATAGAGCAGAATACATCTTACACTTAGATATAACGAGCTAAAGAGACCGGCAAGAGAGTAGGTGTGGAAGACCTTCCTAAAGTAAGCCGATGCTACTACTAATATCTCTAAAAAGGATATAGAGTGGCTTTTAGACCATTAATTAAACGGAAGATAGGTAAGGCAATATTTAAGAGAGAGTTTAGAGGCTAGTGCTAACATACTATATTAGATTAAGAACACTATACGGATTGGTTACGGCTTAGCTAAAAGTAAGGGGGAGAAACTTATATATAAGCATTTAGGCAAGGCTCTTATATTAAACTAAGATTTTAAGAGTAATTTCAAAGGCGCTAGATTAGTTAAGAATTTGAACTTATATATATAGATTCGCTTATATACACAGAGCATTAAATATATCTTATAGATCTTATAGCTAGTAGCATTATTACTTATTACTTTCTTAAAATTACTTTCTTACTCTTATAGCAATAAGACCTATACGGTAGGCAGTGGCGCGGGCGAATCGCTTATAGATCCGGGAATAGGAGAATAGAAGCTATAGGGCATTAGTTCCTATAGGGGAGTAGAAGATATAAGCGTTAGTTCCCATAAGGAATTAAAAGCTATAAGGCGACGGAGAAAGCGGGTATTAACCCCTATAAAGAACCGCAAGCTATAGAAGATTAGTTTCCATAGGGGAGTGGAAGAAATTGCTATTAGTTCTTATAGGGGAGTAAAAGCTATATAGGAGCAGGAGCTATAGGGTATAGTTCTTATAGGGTAGTAAAAGATACGGTTACTATATATAGGAACGGAATTTATAGGGGATTTATTCCGTAGGGGAGTAAAAGACGTGGCTAATAGTATCTGTAGATCTAGGAATAGAGAACGGAAGCTATAGGGCATTAGTTCCCGTACGGGAGAGGAAAACGTAGCTGTTAGCCCCTATAGGGGAGTAAAAGCCGTACGGGAATATAAGCCGTAGGGGATTAATTCCTATAGGGCGGTGGAATACGTAGGCATTAGCACCTATAGGGGATTTATTAGCGTAGGGGATTTATTACTATAGGGGATTTATTACCGCAGGGGAGTGGATCCTATAGGGGGGTAGATCCCGTAGGGGATTTGTTGCTATAGGGGAGTAGATCCTATAGGGGAGTGGATTCTATAGGGGATTTGTTAAAGTAGGGGATTGGATCCCATAGGGGATTATTAAGAGTAGGGGATTGGTTCCTATAGGGCGGCGAAATATATGGGCATTGGCTCCCATAGGGGATTTGTTTAAGTAGGGGACTTATTTAAGTAGGGGATTGGCTAGAGTAAGGGATTAATTCTCCGATGGCCTCTATTTAGATAGTATAAGGCAGCTTCTAATAGGCTAGAGAGTAGGTTACGTGTTTTATAGAAATTTAAAGCCTATATAGGATAGTGGGGTATAGGGGCCTAGCGGAAGATTGGGTTATCCACTTTCTTAGGTTTATTTAGCCTAAGTAACTCGCCCTACGCTGTTTTATATACGTTTTAACTAAGGCTGCTACCTAGCCTTAGCCGCCTAAATCCCCGCAAAACTTTAACCCGTGCGGTGGAAGAATATAAAAAAATAAAATATTATTCTTTCCTAGGTTTATTTAGCCCAGGCGACTTGCCCTATACTATTTTATATACGTTTTAACTAAGGCTACTACCTAGCCTTAGCCGCCTAAATCTCCGTAAAACTTTACTTATATAGTAGAAGAGTAATAAAATATTATTCTATCTACTTTACTAGTACCTTTAGATTCTTCCTTACTTCCTAAAGCACCTCCTTTATTTAAGAAGGAAGTTTTTTATTATTTCCCTTTCGCCTTCTACCGCCTAGAAATACTACCTTCCGCAATCTGTTAACCTAAGGGATTAGTGGCTAATAGTACAGCGAAAAGTTATTACTTGCACCCTTAAGAAAATCCCCTTTATTATCTACTTCTCCTTTCTTTATCTTAGCTAGCTCTTCCATATTTATAGAATTCCACTTATTAAACCTATTAACAACGTTACCTTTTTTATTAGGTCTATTATAGTAAATATATATCCAGAATAGCACCTAAAAGAACGACTTAAAATTATGCTAAGCTAAATATATCTCGCCTAGGAGCACTCTAATCGCTATAAACGCTCTTATACCGGTCTTACCCTGCGCTTCTAAAGGCCCTTCTTACTGCTCCTTAATCGCAAGATTAAAGTCAATTAAGAATACTGGCTAAAAAGGATTGTTGTCTTCCTCGTTCATTATAAGGTTGCCTATTAAAATGTTATATTAGATAATGCCGGCCCGCGTATATAAAGACTCGTATCCTTTAATACCACCCTTTAGTGCAGTAAGTATTGTAGCCTAAGAGCTTACCTTATAAAGAGGCTTTCCATAGTCCCTAGTAATAATGCGTTAATATACTTAATTTAGGGTTATAAGGCGCCTTCCGCCTTTAGGCGGAGAGCCTAAATATATACGCTTGCTAAGCGGTAATAGGGCGTTAGTATAGCTAGACAACCTTTTTCTGCTAGAACTTTAGCCTTACCTTATACTAATTTTCACTCTAGCCGGTTTTAGAGGCATTATTAAGTCTTCTGGCTTATAGTTTATCGCTCTTATAATATCTAGCCCCTTACGGACGTTATTATAAATATTATCTTCTTTACCACCTATATAAACTGTCTTATGGTAATAGTACCTAGCTATATTAACTACTTCTTTCTCTATTACCTTACGTAGCAGTTTGCCTTCTTCCTCGCGCTATAAGTACTGCTATAAGTCTTTAATAACGAGGGGTATCTTAGAGGTATTCCCCTTACGGTATGCTTTCTAGTAAGTAGTCGCTTAACCAGTAATATAGCGTGCCCGCTTTATAAGTTTATTAAGGATAAAATACTCAGTCTAATTATTACGCACGACCTTAATATATCGCTTGCCGTCTAATATTAGAATAGTAGGGTCGAACCCAAGCTGCTCTTTATTTATTTAGAGAAATCCTAACATCGCTAAGGTAAATTATAGTCCGTCTTTATTAATATTAAATAGTGATGATACGATGCCTCCTACCCGGTTATACTCCTATAGCCATATAATAGATCTATAGAGGGTAAAGCTTAGGATAAAGCGACGAGTGTCCTAAGCGGCGAAGACTTCTCTTATATATTTTCCTAAATTAAACTATGCCTGCGAAGCTATATCGGTGTTTAGATTACTCTTTAGCTCTCCTAGCATAAGTATATACGACTAATAGCATTAAGAGCTTTCGCTGGCTATTAGATTATCCATAAAACCAATATCTAGCTTTCACTTTGCTGTAGACCCTTATAAGGGCTGCTCGGTGTATATAATAAGCATTTATTATATCTTTAGGGCGGACCTATACTCCTCTACAAAGCCCAAAAATAATTTAATTAGGTTATTAAACTACTCCAGGACATTAATCTGCTCTACGCTTTTAGGCCAGTTACGCTAGCCGCCCTTAGCGTACAGTAGATTGTCCCCTTCCTTATATTTCTTAAAAATGGCGGCGCTTGCCTCTTTAAGACCTTTTACTCCCCTAAAGAATACTTTATATAAGCCAGGAATCCCTACATAAAGAAAGCCTAGCTCCTCCTTTAGAATATAATCTACGTATTTCCTATATTCGGACGAGTTAGTAAAGCTGCTTATATTACGTAAATATGGGGTTTGTTAAATATAAAGTAGTAGCGGTTAGGGGGGAGGCGTGGACTCTGTTACAGTAGTAATAGTATTACTCTAAACGTCCTTATCTAATTCGCGATTAATAACTGTTTTTAAAAAAGGGGTGAACTATTTAATATTAAAGTCGTTAGAATTAACTAAAGGGAGAAGTTAGAGAAGGTTACTATAAAGAGTGCCGCGGCTAGCGCTAGACGGGAGTAGTCAAGCAGCGAGAAGGTTCTATAATGCCAGGATAAGGTTAACTATAAGATTTTTAAGCCCTATATGTGTTAGAGAGAACCTATAACAGATAAATTAACAATTACCTTTATAGCCTATCTGGCGCAATAAGTCCGAAAAGCTAGGGATGCCTAAATCCTAATAAGTTAAGTTAAATAAATTATAAAAGCCATTTAGTCCTTCCCTAATAGGATTTGTTTTAATTATCTCTAATCTAAAGAGATTTGCCATTACGAGCGAACGCGCTAAGAGCTACGTTAAGAGGGCCAGCGTGGCAGGTGGGTAGGTAGGTAAGGGGGGATTAAAAAGACTAGTATATAAGGATAGTATAATAGCAGAGAAGTAAATAAGTGTAGGGAGGTTAAATACACGTCGGGCGCGTCTTAAAATAAGGGAATAGTGAGAGAGGAAAGTATAAGGAAAAAAGTAAGGTACAAGCGGAACACGAGGAGGATTTAAAGGTTAAGCGTAGAAAAGTTAAGCTAATTTAACGTGGCTTAGACTAAGGCTTTACGAGGCTTAGTTAAATGCTAAGCTATAATAACCTAAAGTATAGAAATATCGTTTGTAGTCCTAGTTATATAGGTTAAAAATATAGTGCGTATATAGGGTTCCGGTATTATTAGAAAGTTATAGGCAGTATTTATTAGTAATTATAGTTATTAGCTTTTAGTTTATTCCGTAACGCGTAAGGCTTAAATAGAGTAAGGCTCTAATATAGTAATGCTAAAAGGCGCCAGGTAAGGTACAGCTGGCGATAGTAGGTTAATTATTAGGTTGGTCGTATAAGCACCTACAATTAATTACATAGCTGGTCCTAAAATAAGCTAAACCTAATATACTAAATACAGATATAGCCAACCCCATTTTATAGCGCTTAATTAACCTATTTCCCATAACTGGGATCTAGTTCTTAGAACTAGATTCTTTTTTAAAATCGCGCCCTTTTTATAGCAGTTAATTGGTCTACTTCGTAAACCTAAATTAGAATCTTGGTTTTAGAATTAGATTCCGTTCCTAGAATTATAACTTAAGCTATAACTAAAAATAGCTCCTCTCTTCCAAGACCGTTAAACCGCTTAGCTTAACGCTATACCTTTTTAGCTATATTTAGTACGTTTAGCTTAAAATTAGGATAGAATAAAATCTTTAGAATTAAATCTAGTTCTTAGAACAAGATCCTATTTTTAGAGTTATAACTTAGGCCAATATTAAAAGAGATATCCTATATTTATTCTTAATATTCCTACCTTATTAATATAAAATTTAGAGTTAACCCGCACCCTAGTTACCCATAAAAACGCTAGAGACTTTAATACCTTAACTTTAATTCTTTACGGAGGACTAGCGAGTTACGGGGCGGCTAACTTATCGCTACTAAGTATATAAAGGTGGAGGACTTTACTATAAGCGAGTTCTTAACTTTAATTTAATGTATATGCAAATAATAACAAGATACTTTTAATATAGAAGTAACTAGATAGAAAAATAATACCGAGCTAAAGAAATCCTAATTAGCGCCTTAATTCTTAACGCTAGAAAACAAGAACGTAATTACGAAAATCTTTTCTTATAAGAAATTTCTTATTTCTTTGGCTTCTTAGAGGCTCTATCTACGGTGCAATCTACCTTTCTTTTACGTATCCCTCTTCTTAATAGATCTAAATAATTATCTAGCGCCTCTCCTGGTTAGTCTCTTTGCTTATATAGTTTACCCTTCTAAGCTATCTCTATTATAACATCTTTAAGCGGTTTATATATTATAGTATAACAACAGAGGTAACGCGGGTTCTTAGTATAGTATAATATAAGTTTCTTATGCGGTATACCCGCGGGTAAAACCTAAGTAGGATACTAGTATACTACTATAATAGGACCATATATAGATATAACTAATCTATATCTAGGGTTTTGGAGACGCTTTAAGTCCTCTATTATATAGCAAGTTAGCAACCACAATAAGAGATACTTTAGTTATCCGTCTAAAATTATAGCATCGGAAATTGTTAATACTTTAGTTAGGGGAGATATATCTCCAAGGAAGTTTATATAATTGGCTAAACTATTCTTTACTTAACTATTAGTATTGCTAAAAAATATATAGGTGTTTTATAAATATACCTAGAGGTACTGGCAAACCTTTAATATAGCCCTCTTTTAGTTAAGGTAAGTCTGTTTTAGCCTCGCCACGGCCCTTTATTAGCTTAGGTAAGACTATTTTAGTTTTACTACGGCCTTCCAGGCTCTTAAGGTAATTGGCGTATATTTCCGTATCCTCTTATATATTACCCTCCGTATTATTATTAATTTTATAAGAGTTAACCTTATTAGGTGTTTAAGTAGGCGTATAAGGCATCTGTTTCTACATAGGGTTAGAAAGCTATAATTATTTCTTCTCTCTACTGGCAGATGCTATATCTTTATTATTAATGCGATTCTAGAATAATTTAAGGTTTCTAGCAAGTTAATAAACAGGTATATTATCTTCGGGGCAATAGCATATTATAATGTTTTTATAAGTACCGATTAAGGACCTATAGGTTATATTAGCAACGTATTTAAGCTTAGTTGAGGTAATATATATAATGTCTAGTATTCTTATAGGGATATTAAGGGATATTAAGGGATATATGGTTAAGAGGTTAAATTTAAAGGTAAGTTAAATTAATAGCATATAAAAACTAGGAGCACAACGTTTATATTCTATTTCTCTCCTAGGGCGGAGTTAGGATAGAAGGTAAAAGGGAAAGGCAGAGCACACTAGCCGCCCTTTTCCACTTTATGTAGTGTCTGTAGTATAATATTTAGTAGCTGTAATTACTCTTAGCTTACGTATTATCTGCGCCCAAGACTATAGGTACCTAGAGTAATCTATAAGTAAGGCATTATTAGGGGTAGCTATTAGCTAAGCTGCTGCTAAACTTAAATAGCTAATAATCCCTAACGGATACCGTATACCTTAGTAGGGTTTAGAAGTGTTTATATAAAGTTATAAACTAAAATTAGAAGTTAATAATAACCCCTAATAACGCCTCTTTTAGCAGGAATAGCATTATATAATTTACTTCCAACGCCTATCCTTTCTAGGGCAAGATACTGCCTAAGCAGTAGACTTATTCTAGCCAGTTAATCTTATATATTAACCCCCCATCTATAGTAAAGGAGCTATTAGTGCCTCTAGGGTGGTTTAATTACTATTCTAGCTAAGCCCTTTATAAGCGCTCCGCCTTATATAGGCGGTAATTAACTTCTGTTAATCTACCTTACGTTAGGGGAGATCTTTTACTTAAGGTACTAAGCAGCCGGTACTTAGAGGTCCATAGATATATTCTATATCCCAATAATATTAACTATAATTTCTCCTTAAGTAGTATCTATAACCCTAAGTACCTATAAACGCAGCGTCCCTAAATTGTTAGCTAGTAAGTAGGCGTTTATAAATAGAGAAACCGACTTTAGAGATAACGGCAACATAGAGGCGTTAGCTGGTTAGAAAAGTAACTTTAGTAATAAGAATTAAGAATGGGACGCAGAGATATTATATAATAGAGAAAATGGTTTTAGCACTAAAGATTAAGAAATAGGGGTAGATAGTAATAAAGAGATATTAAGCGATGAGGCTATATGGGCGACGGTTAAATACGGTGGCCTTAGCTTTATAGTCTTAAATCTATAAGTATAGGATATAAATATAAAGAAGATTTCTAATAAAAGCTGGTAAAAGGGTTAAAACTTTAGCTACTTTTCGTTTAGCCTATCGCGAAATAAAATAATATTTTACTATTCCTACTAGAGTCTCTACCCGCTTGACTTATAGCGAGCTATAAAGCATTCACAATAATTTATACTTTCACTTAGATAAATTTATTTACTACCTTAAAAGCGATAATAGAAGGAAAATCTATGCTAACAACCTAGGATTTTTTAAATTTCTTATAGACTTGGGACGCATGCCACCTTAGCAACTATTAGTTATATTTAAGACTACGGTACTTATAAATTTATATCTTAAGGATATAAACATATTTTTTTATAGTGTTTTCTTTTTATTTAAATTATTTCTCTACTTATAGTACACAGCGGTTATTTATCTATTCCGGTATAGTAGGAAGGGGTAGTTAGGTTACGTAAGAGGGCTTAGACTTATAGCTACGCTTATAGGGCTGTTTATATAGGAACTTCTCTAAGTATATATAAGGGGTCTTTATATAGGAACTTCTTTAATATTTCTAGATCTAGGACTTATATATTTCTTTTTTTTATAGTTCTAGTATTTTCCTAACATTTGCTTCCTATTTATATACTAGGCGTTAATAGAGGGCGCTAGGTTAGATTACCCTACTTATACAATTACTCTGCTTATATAATTACTCTACTTATATAATTGCCTAGCTTGTATAATTACCTAGTTCGCACAATTACCTAGCTCATATAATTACCTAGCTCGCACAATTACCTAGTTCGCACGATTGCCTAGCTCGCACGATTACCTAGCTCGTAGGATTGCCTAGCTCCTATAAGCACTATACTTACACGGTTACCTAGCTCGCATAATTACCTAGCTTGTAGAATTGGCCAGCTCCTACGAGCATTTAGCTTGCACAATTACCTAGTTCGCATAATCGCCTAGCTTATATAATTACCTAGCTTATAGGATTGCCTAGCTCCTACAAGCACTATGCTCGCACGATTACCTAGCTTGTAGAATCGGCCAGCCCCTATAAGCATCTAGCTCGCACAATTAAAGCCGAAGTTATTAAACCTATTAATACCCTATTTACACGCTAGGAATTAATTAGAGGGCGCTAGGTTAGACCACTCTACTTATAAGTCGTACAATTACCTAGCTTATAGGATCCCCTAGCTCCTATAAGCCCTTAGCTTCTACGACCTCCTAGCTTATAGAACCGAAGCCATAGCCGCTAAATCCGTTAAGATCCTAGCTGCACGTTTAGAGGACGCTACGCCTAACTACCTAGCTCGCTATTTTTATAGAATTCCTTAATTAATTGACGGTGCCTATTCTAAAAATATCCCTCAATAACTTCCTATAATAGAAATTTCTTATTATATAATTTTACGAGGAGATTTACTTCCTTAACTATCTATGCCGGCTCTTTAGCGCGAAGAATATAGCTATAATAGCGCTGACATATACCTAGTGTTCTCCCCAACAGGGCTTTTACAACATCATCCTATAATAAAACTGTAAGTAATACCTGGTGA
>Ga0307515_10016867_pt1 | contig 13348 bp, 6 predicted proteins | sample 17_EM_MG_FD_194513 | JGI IMG/M metagenome (GOLD analysis project Ga0307515, IMG submission 194513) | Populus trichocarpa ectomycorrhiza microbial communities from riparian zone in the Pacific Northwest, United States - 17_EM | ecosystem: Host-associated > Plants > Roots > Unclassified | place...
CGCCGCCCGGGCCGATCGCCGCGGTGGCGCCGGCGATCATCGCGTCGGCGGCGCGATCGGCCTCGAGCTCGTGCGCGTCACCGGGCGCGCTGACCTCGAGCTTGTGCTGGCGGTGCGGCGCGCCGCCGGCCTGCTGGACGGTGTGCGCGACCTCGTGCGCCAGGAGGTGCTGGCCGGCGGGGCTCGACGGGTCGTACTGGCCGGTGCCGAAATGGATATCCTGGCCGATGGTGTACGCCCGCGCGCCGACCGCCTCGGCCGCGGTCTGCGACGCCGCGCCGGTGTGGACGCGCACGCTCGACAGATCGGCGCCGAGCGAGTCCTCGAACTTGCGCATCACCGCGCCGGGCAGCGCGTGGCCGCTGCTCGACGCCGCCGCCCCGACGGCGGCCTCGGCGCCGTCGGCGACGCCATTGGCATCGCGCGCCTTGCGCTGGATCAGGCGCGAGATCAGCGGGTGCGCCGGGGCCGCGAGCTGCGCGGCGCGATTCTGGCGGCCCGGGGCGAGCTCGGCGTCGCGCGCGGCGGCGTCGGCGGTGGCGTGGGCGTGGCTGTGGGCTCGGTGGTGCGACATGTGAACTCCTAGTCGATGGCGCCGCTGCTCGACAGCTTGCCGAGCTCGGCGAACTCGAGCGCAACCGCGCGCTCGAGGTGGTGCTGGTGAAGCGAGGTCTCGTCCTGCGCGGCGAGGAACGCGGCGCGCAGGCAGGCGTTGCGGATGTAGCCACCCGACAGCTGGTACTTGTGGGCGAGCACGTCGAGCGTGAGCGCGCCGGCGATCGGCAGCTCGGGCGGCAGGTGCGCGCGCCACAACAGCTCGCGGGTGTCCTCGTCGGGGAACGGGAACGACAGCCGGAACGACAGCCGGCGCTTGAACGCCTGGTCGATCGACGTCCCGCTGTTGGTGGTCAGGATCGCGATGCCCTCGAACGAGTCGAGCCGCTGCAGCAGGTAGTTGACCTCGAGGTTGGCGTAGCGGTCGTTGCTCGACCGGACCTCGGTGCGCTTGGCGAACAGCGAGTCGGCCTCGTCGAACAGCAGGATCACCTGGCCGTCCTCGGCGGCGTCGAAGATCGTCGCGAGGTTGCGCTCGGTCTCGCCGATCCACTTCGACATCACCTTCGACAGGTCGACCTGGTAGAGATCCAGGCCGAGCTCGCGGGCGATCACGCCGGCGACCAGGGTCTTGCCGGTGCCGGGCGGGCCCTGGAACAGCGCCGTCAGGCCGCGCGACGTCGCCATCGTCCGGGTCATCCCCCAGGTCTCGAGCACGGTGTGGCTGTGGTGGACGCGGGCGACCAGCTCGCGCAGGCTGTCCAGGATGTCGGGCGGCAGCACCACGCTCGACCACGACGCGAGGCGCTCGACCCGGCGGGCGTACTGGCCGAGGCGGACGTCGCGGGTCTGCCGGATGAACGCCTCGATCGCCGCGGTTGCGTCGTCGGTGGTGTGGGGGACCGACGCGACCGCCGACCGGATCACGCCGGGGCCGATCTTGTAGCGGGTCGCGAGCACCTGGGGATCGTCGACCCGCAGGCCGGCGCTCGCGATCGCCCGGCTCCACACGTCGCGGCGCCCGGCCTCGTCGAGCACGGGCAGCACGACCGAGACGTGACCGGCCGCGAACGCGACCTGCTCGTCGGGCGATGCGATCACCGCGATCGGCCCGGGGTGGGCGCGCAGCGTGTCGGCGGCGACCTCGCGCGCGGCGCGCTCGTCGAACGTCAGCTCGCCGAGGCCGACCACGCAGGGCACCAGCCCCGCGAGGTGGGCGCGGCGCAGCGAGCGGCGGAGCTCGAAAACGAAGGCCTCGGCGGTGCGCGGCAGCGCGAGCGCGTCGATCACGGCGACGTCGCGGCCGGCGGCGGCGGCCAGCGCGGCGACCAGCGTGCGCCGCCCGACGCCGACCCGGCCGCGCACCGCGATCCGCGCCGGGCCGCCGGCGCTGCGCGACAGCGCGGCGGTGACGGTCTCGAGCACGCCGGGCTGGAGCTCGAGCGCGCCGAGCAGGACCCGCGAGGTCCGCACCGTGGTCGCCGCGCCGAGCGCGGGGGTGATCGCGCGCAGCCGATCGAGCACGACCGGATCGACCGTCAGGTCCGCGAACGGCCGCGGCCGGTGGCCCGAGACCTGGACGATGCCGAGCCGGACCAGCGGCGCGCGCGGATCGAGCTCGGCGGCGAGGTCGTGGCGGTCGTGGCGCGCGGCCAGGACCTGCTGGACCAGCGCCTCGTCGACCAGCGGCCGGCCCGGATCGTTGGCCAGGATCCCGTAGAGCCGGGCGGTCTCGCCGGGCAGCGCCGCCGCGGCGATCACCAGCAGCACGTCGATCGCGCGGTGGCCGAGGCCGAGCTCGGACATCAGCTCGCCGACCGCGCTGCCCGGCCCGCGCCACGTCGGATCGGCGGCGATGCCGCGCTCGTGCTCGGCCAGCGCGTCGCTGGCGCCGGCGACGTACTCCGGCGCCAGGCCCGCGCCCATCCCCAGGATCGCCGCGACCTCGAGCTCGTATGGATGGCGACCCTCGTTGCCGTAGCCCAGCCGCCGCGAGTCCCACGCCGCCGCGATCGCTCCGAGCGTCCACAGCGCGGCCGAGCGCAGCTCGCGGTCGAGCTCGGCGCGCGCGATCGCGGGATCGATCGGCCGGGGCCGCGGCCGGGGCTCGAGCGCGGTCAAGCGCGGGCACACGAACGCGGGCCGCGCCGGGGCCGGTGCGCGTGGCGCTGGTGCAGCGACGGTGTGCGGCGCAGGGACAATCTGCGGCGCGTCGGCAGTCTGCGGGGCGGTGACAGTCCGCGGCGCGTCGACAGGCTGCGGTGCAGCGACGGCTTGCGGCGCGTCGACAGGCTGCGGCGCGCGGCGCGGGAGATCCGCGATCGCCGCGATCTCGATGTCGCCGTCGCCGGTCAGGGTCGCGAGCCGGCGGCCCGCCGGATCGATCGCGTAGTCGTGCACGTCGCGATCGAGCACCAGTGCCGCGGTGTCCCGGCCGGTGCGCAGATCGACCACCGCGAGCTGCCGGGGCCCGAGCTGCCAGACCGCGAGGTAGCCCTTGAGGGCGATCCGCACCGTCGGGCTCGGCGCCACGCACGACAGCGCGATCTGCCCCGAGCCGAGCGCGATCGAGATCAGCTGGCGCCCGGCATCGCGCGCCACGAGCAGCATCACGGAAGCGGCGTCGGCCATCACCGCGCCGCCGAGCACCGTCGAGCTCGGCGGCAGCCGCACCACCACACCCGACGGCAGCGTGACCCGCGAGCCGCGCACCGCGACCGAGCGCCGGCCGGTCAGCGGCAGCGCGAGGTCGACCTCGCCGAGCTCGTTCGCGACCAGGCTACCGAAGTCGTCGATCAGCGCGACCGGCGGCGCCGAGGCCCACACGGCCGCCGCGGGTCCGCACGGCGCCGGCGCCAGCTGGCCGCGGCCCGCGAACGGCAGCGCGACCGGCGCGCCGAGCACGCGGCCGGCGAGGTCGGTCCGGACCAGCTGATCGTCGCGGGTGGCGATCCAGAGCTGATCATCGAAGCCCGCCGCGGCCCGCGCGTCGGTGAACGCCGACAGCCGCGTCGTGCGACGAACCGCCGCATCGACCACGGTGATCGCGTCAGGTTGGACCACGAGCAGCCGCGTGCCTGCACGATCGAAGCACAGCGTCGCGCCGGTCATGGCGATCGGGGCAGACCTCATCGCCGCAGCCCCGAGCAAGCGCGATGCCGGCCGGCATCAGGCAAAGTCGCGGACCTGGCGCCGTCGAGGTGGCACAACGCGAGGCACATGTGCCACCCGCGAACTCGTTGTCGTTGCAGGCGACTGTGTGTCCCCTACATGTGGCCAGCGTGCGTGGTCCGGCCGCGTCCGATGGAACCCGGGTCAGCCGTGCCCCGATCCGGCCGGGTGAGCGTGCGCGGAGCGTGCGCGCACGGTGTTCGGTCCCGCGCCTGGATCGCACCGTGTTCATTGATAAGTCGGGTGTCTGGCGCGAACCGGGCGGCGTGGCCGGTTTTTCACGCCGCGTGAGAAACGGTAACGCTCTGACCGCCAACCTCTCCATCTGCCTCGACTCGATGCTGTTGACGAACACGGCCCGCGGTTTGCTGACAGGTTCAAGCATTCGAGGAGGAGACAGACAGATGACGACGCTCAAGGTGAATGGTGGCAGCAGCGGTGGCAACAACAGCGATCACGAGACGCCGGTCGATCCGGGTATCACCGATTGCACGAACCCCAAGGAGTGCACGATCCCGAACCGGCTGCTCGACCACTGGGTCGATCACCTGCCGGCGGCCGGGCCGGCGAACTCCAATCTCGCCGACTGCACGAACCCCAAGGAGTGCACGATCCCCGGCGCAGTCCCGCACTCGCTGCTGTCCAGCTGGACCGCCAAGCCCGAGGACAAGACGCCCGCCCCCGACGTCACGGATTGCACGAACCCCAAGGAGTGCACGATCCCGACAGCGCGGGCCAGCGGCGCGCGGTGATCGCGACCTCGACCTCCGGTCTACGGCGCTGCGAGCGCGGCTTGCAACCGCAGGGCGCGGGCGAGCTTCGGATTGATCGCCAGGGCCCGCGCCACGTAGCTCTTGCAGAGCTCGGCGATCGCGGGCGATGGGTACGCGCGGATCGCCAGACACGCTTCCGCCGCGGCGACATAGGCGTCGGCGAATCGGTCGTCGAACGCGACCGCCGCATCGGCCTCGGTGCGCGCCTGGCGCCAGCGCGCCGTCGCCCCGTCCGTGCTCGGTGCCCACGCCGCCTCGATCAGCGCGAGGCGCGCGGTCTCGAGGTGGAAGAACTCCGGCTCCAGCCCCGCGTGGCGCGCCTTGTCGAGCCGGGCACGTGCCGCGGCCAGCTCGCTCGTCGGATCGCCATCGCGCAGCGCCCGCCTGGCTCGGGTCCGCGCCGCGACGGCGCGCAGATACTCGACGTCCTTGCTCTCGCCGTGCAGCTGACTCGATCGATCGAGCGCGCCGAGCGCGTTGCCGAGCGCTTCGTCGAGCGCGGTGTCGGGCGCGTTACTCGGGCCGCCGCCGGCGTCGACCAGGTGCTGAGCCAACGCGAGCTCGGCGCGCGCCAGGCTGTTGAACACGTTGTAGTGGCTGGGATCGATCGCCACGCACTGATCGCTGACCCGCCGCGCGTCCTCGATCGCCGGCCGGGGATCGATCCCGATCTCGCCGCTGTACTCCGCGAGGAACGCATGGAGCTCGACCTCGTTGGAGCAGGCGGCGAAGTACTGCGAATCCAGTCTCCTCGCAAGCTGGTAGTAGCGTAGCGCGGCCTGGAAGTCGGGCATCGGATCCTCCCCGGTCCTTCGCAACAGGCTCCCGCGCCAGCGATACGCAGTGCCCAGGCCGTTGTTGGCGCCCAGGTGATTCGCGTCGATCGCCAGCGCCTTGCCGAACTCCGTCACCGCCACGTCGATCGAGTCCCGGGTGTAGCGGTGATCGAGCACCTCCTGGATCGCGAGGTAGACATACGCGGTGCCGAGCGCGGTCCGCGCGTTCGCGTCGCCTGGGTCGAGCGCCACCGCGCGCTCCGCAGTGCGCTTGATCTCGTCGACCAGCTGCTGGCCGCCGGCGCGGTAGTGCACCAGCAGCGCGTAGGCCTTCGTGGTGTAGGCCGCCGCGTCGTCGGGATCGGCGAGCAGCGCGAAGTGGTCGATCGCATCGACCGCGCGATCGACCGAGGCCTGCGTCGAGCGCGCCTGTCGGAAGTCGAGCTCGGCGAGCCGCAGCCAGGCCTGCGCCGCCGCCTCGTACAGCGACGGATCGCTGCGCGCGACCTCGCTGGCGTCCGCGTACAGCCGCGTCGCCCGCTCGAGCCCGCCGCGCGCGGCCGCGTAGTCGCCGCGATCGAACGCGTCGGTCGCCGCGCCGTACACCGCATCGGCGATCAAGGTCCGGGCCTCGGCCGACTCCGGAAACTCGCGGAGCATCGACGCGGCCCGCTGCTCTGCCGCCGTGTAGCCGCGCAGGTAGAGCACGATGCGCACGTCGAGCAGCGCCGCGGCCGCGCCGTCGCTCGCCTCGCGGCTCGCGGTGAGCTCGATCAGCGCCGGGATCAGGTAGTGCTGCGCGATCCGCTGCTGGTGCTGCAGCTGCGCGCCGGTGCGAGCCTTCGCCCGGCTCTCGTCGAACGAGCCCCGGGCCTCCTCGATCGCGCGGCGATACAGCTCACCCAGCGCGCGGCCGCGTGCCGCACGTAGCCGCGGCGACGGCAGCTCGGCCTCGGCGCGGCCCAGCTCGTCGGCCGCCTCGCGCCACTGATGCAGCGCCACGTGCCCGCGGCCCAGCGCATCGTGGATGATCGCGTCGCCCAGGTCGCCGAGGTCGTGGTGCGTCGCCTCGATCGCCTGCATCTTGTCGCGCACCAGCTTCCGATCGCGGCGCGTGTCGTGCAGCGGTTTCAGGTACGCCTCGCGCAGCTGGCCCTCGATCTCCGTGGCTTCGCGGCCCAGTCGCTCGGCCAGCCGGGTCCGCGCGCCCCCGAGCAGCGCCGTCCGGATCCCCAGCCCTGCGACCACCGCGATGGCGATCAGCGACGACACGCCCAGGATCACCAGCGCGCGGTTGCGCCGGGCGCGCAGCCGCAGGCGCTGCCACAGCGGCAGGCGCCGGCCGAGGATCGGCTCGCCATCGAGGTAGCGGCCCAGATCGTCGGCGAGCGCGCGTGCCGACGGATAGCGCTGCACCGGGTCCTTGGCCAGGCACTTGAGCGTGATGGTCTCGAGATCGGCCGGCAGGCTCGGTACCAGGCTGCGCGGCGCCTGCGGATCGTCGTGGAGCACCTTGTCGAACAGCGCCGGCAGCGACGTCGCCGTGAACGGCACCGTCCGGGTCAGCAGCTCGTACAGCGTGGCGCCCAGGCTGTACACGTCGGTGCGGCGATCGATCACGTGGATGTCGCCGCGCGCCTGCTCCGGCGACATGTACGCCGGCGTGCCGAGCGGCATCCCCGACTCCGTGATCCGCGCGTCGCTCGTGGTCTCGCGCGCCAGGCCGAAGTCCATGACGATCGGCACCCAGCGGCCGTCGGCGCTGTGCTCCACCAGGACGTTCGCCGGCTTGAGGTCGCGGTGGATGATGCCGCGGCCGTGCGCTTGCTGGACCGCGAGCGCGACGTCGCGCACCACCGCGATCTTCTCGTCGAGCGACATCTGCGCCGCGGCCTTGTGCAGCGGCTCGCCGTCGACGAACTGCAGCGCGATGTACGCCCGACCCTCGACCTCGCCGACCTCGTACACCCGGCAGATGTTGGGGTGCTCGATGCTCGCCTGGGCGCGGGCCTCGCGCAGCAGCCGCATCGTCAGGTTCGGGTCGAAGCCGAGGATGAACTTGATCGCCAGGATCCGGCCGAGCCTCCGGTCGCGGGCCTTGTACACCATGCCCATGCCGCCCTTGCCGAGCAGCTCGAGCAGCTCGTAGCGGTCCCACCTCGCGGTCAGCGGCGAGCCCGGGAACGGCGGCGGGCGGGGCGCACCGTCGGCAGGGGTCGGCGGCGGGGCAGCCGAGTCCGCGGGAGGCGCCGTGTCGTCGGGCCGCCGGTCGTGCTTCGGCATCGTCGCCGTCCGCAGCATCGGATCCGCGAGCGCCTCGGGCGCCGCCGGGGATGGCGACGCGGGCTCGTTGGCCGTCGCGGGAGATGGGGGCGCCGCCGAGGGCACGAGAGCCGGGGACGCGGGCGCCGCCGGCGACGGCGCAGGCGAGCCCTCGGGGGCCAGCGTGTCCGCCTCCTCGACGTCGCGCTTCCGCATGGCCGGCAATGGTAGCAGGCGCGCGATGCATCGGCGGCGCAGCGCCGGCTCGTACAGCTCTGCCGCGGTTCGCTGCAGGTCGCAAGATCAGCGGGGCAGCTCAACGCATTGCGCACTTCACGCGCCGGTCGCCTGCGCTCACCGGGCCGGCCGGCGGTTCGACAGCAGCGCGCGGTTCCAGATCTCCGACTGCACGCGGCCGCTGATCGACAGCCCGGCGCCGTCCTGCAGCGCGAGCGGCGCGACGTGCAGCTGGTCCACCTTCACCGCGCGCGGGCGAGCGGCGCGCGCATGGTCCGCGAGCGGGGTCAGCTGGCTCACCACCAGGCCGCCGAACAGCCCGACGCTGGCGGCGGCGACATCGTTGCCGGTCAGCGTGTACGGCTTGCCCCGCGCGTGCAGCGCCGGCACGGCGTAGCCGACGCCGATCCCGACGAGCGCGCCGACGAGCACGTCCGAGTAGAAGTGCCGCCCGGCGCGCACGCGCAGGTTGGCCGTCGCCGCCGCGGTCGCGAACCCGCTGCCCCAGGCGGCCGCGCGCGCGAGCGGGTGCGCGTTGGTCGTGCTGAGCAGATATGCGCCCGCCACCGCGGCGCCGAAGCTCAAGGCCGCGTGGCTCGAGTAGAACGATGCCCAGCCGTCGTCGCCCGCCGTGCGCGCAAACGCCTGCGCCTCGCGGCTCCGGTTGTACAGGTACGGCCGCGGCCGCTGTACCGCGTACTTCGCGATCTGGACCAGCGCCAGGTCCACCGCCAGCGTCTCCGCGTACAGCACCAGCCGGTCGCCATCCGCGTCCTCGATCGTGGAGCCGGTCAGGTACGCCGCCGGCGCCGCGATCGACACCGCGAGCAGCAGGTCGGACAGCTGGGCGCCCTGGCGTGAGAACTGGTCATACGCCGAGCGATCCGCCGATCCCAGTAGCTGGCTATCCCACAGCTCGTGGCTGCGCAGCTTCAGCGCCATCGGCGCCAGCGAGGCAGCGACCGCGCCGGCGACGATCGCGCCATCGATCGTCGCGTCCGCCGGGCGCTCTGCGGCCGTCGGCTCGTCGGCAAACGCCGGGGTTGCGAGCAGGGTCATCGCGAGGGTGACAGCGGTGATTCGAACCATCGGCTTCACGCTACCCAGGCTCGCCTGGCAACGGCCGGTAGCCTTGGGCTGTCACGCGAAGATCACGCGAATCCCACGCTACGCGGCCCGCACGCGCGGCCGCGGTCGTGCCGCGGGTCTCCGCAGAACGCGTTCGTCGTCACGTGCAACATGCGACCCGCCCGAAGCCATGAGGTGCCTGGACGATGCTGGATCGTCAATTGTTGTCGCAGGCTCTGCAATTGTTACTGCAGTGCTGTGTGGATAGGCAGCCGACATCGGGAATGCTGTTGTCAGGATCTCCCTTGTCGCACACCTCGCTCTTGCTGGAGTCAATCACTCCGTCGCCGCAGTGAGGATTCAGACAGTTATCTCGGCAAGCATTTGGGCGTGTATTACTGTTGTCCATCCCGTTGTCGCATTCTTCCTTGGGATGATCTTGAGTGACAATGGTGTCTGTTACACCATCACCGCAGAACGCCTTGCGGCAGCTCGTTCGACAGGCATCCGGGGTCGAGTTGTTATTGTTGTTTCCGTTGTCACATTCTTCTGGAACCGTTGAGTTATCCGGCGTAAAATTTGGATTCAGATAGCCGTCTCCACAAGTTGGCTTTCGGCAACTGGCAGCTCTGTTGCTCCTGCCGTTGCAGCCTTGTGTATCGACCCCGGCGGTGTCGCACTCCTCGGGTAACGTTGCTCCGGTTGGGGTAAACGCTGTGTTTGTGTATCCATCTCCGCAGGAAGGTGGTCGACAGCTTCCTTTGCCGCTGTTTCGGCCGTTGCAGCCCTGTGTGTCGGTGCCTCCAGTGTCGCACTGCTCTGGCAGGGTCGCTTCAGGTGGAGTGAATGAAGTGTTTACGTGACCATCGCCGCAGGTGGGGTGCTGGCAGCTGGCGAGGCCAGCATCCTTGCCGTTACATATCGGCGAGTCGATCCCTTCGGCAGTATCACAGGCTTCGCCTGCTGCGAGGTTCTCGTAGCCATCGCCGCATGTCGGAAATTTGCAGTTCTTGGGATTGTCAACACCCTTGTTGCCGTTGCACCCTCGAGTATCAGCACTCCCATTGTCGCAATCCTCGCCCGCAGTCGGATTTTGAATACGATCGCCGCAGATCGACGTCTTGCAAGACCGCGGGCTGTTGCATGTCGCCGATGGCACCATGCCGTCATCGCAATCTTCCCCTGCTGCTGTATTCGTGTAGCCATCGCCACACTTGGGAGCTCGGCAGCCAAGATGGAGATCGGGGAACATCCTGCTGGCCATATCGGAGTTGCAGTCTGCTGAATCCTCCGGTCCGGGGTCGCATTCTTCGCCGATATCCTTCTCGACCATCTTGTTGCCGCAGACCTTGCTCTTGAATTGGCAATCAGAGCCGCAGTTGTCGTTCGGCGTTCCGTTTCTAGCCTTGCCGTCGTCGCACTGCTCGGGGACCTTGGCCTTGTCATCGATCTGGTTGTTTCCGCAGGATTCATCCGACATGCAGTCGAAGCTGCAGCCGTCGCCATCCAGGATGTTGCCGTCGTCGCAAACTTCGTCCCGGTCCATGTGATGGTTGCCGCAGCCGCCGATGTCGATGCAGACCGGCTGCATGTCCGCGCACTCCTGGCCTTCCTTGCAGCGCAGGCCGAACTGTTCACAGGCGGTGGTCTTGCTGTCCAGGCCGCAGGACCCGCTCATGGTCGCTGCTGCAACCATGGCGCCGACGGCGATGCCGAATCCCCAGAATCGAATCCAGCGGCTCTCTTTACCTCGATGCATGGCACCCCTCCGGTTCAACGGCTCACCGTGATCAGCACGCCGAGCGTATCGGCAGATATCGTGGGAACCACGGCGACACCCGTGGCAGACGATTCTCTCGCTCCCTGCTCCTTCAGATGCGGCCGGTTCATGTAGAGCAGCACCGCACCCAGCGCGATCAGCGAGCCGCCCGAGATGTAGCCGCCGACGGCGAGCCGCTTGTCCAGCCGGGCGCGATCCAGCTGCGCCTTCATGCCGGGGCGGATCTCGCTGTCCATGCAGCCCTTGCTCGCGCAGGACAGCTTCAAGAAGTTGTCGTCATACTCCGAGAACTTGCGCGACGACAGCGCGTGGAACACGCCGCCGGCGGCAGCGAGGGCGATTCCCGGGCCGATGACCGCCCACGGCTTCCACGCCGACCACGGCCGGTCCTCGATCAGCTTGCCCAGCGACAGGTCGAGCGTCTCGAGCTTTCCGGCCGCGACCGCCACCCGCTTGGCCTGGGTGACGTACTCGAGCTTCTTGGCGGTGACCTGATGGGCCGTCGCCTTGACCCACTCCTCGCGGCTGCCGGGGCCGACGAACAGCGGCTCGCCGTCGAGGGTGACCTCGGCGCCCTCGGTCGGGCAGCTGACGCGGAGCCGGCCGAGCTTGCTCTCGACCTCCTTGAGCTGCTTCTGCGCCTCGGCGTAGCGGTCGTCGCCGAGCGGCTGGGCGCCGTGCTTGAGCGCCTGTATCAGATTCTGGTGGGCCTCGAGCTGCTGGCCGAGGTTGAGCTGGGTGACCGCCAGGTTGAAGTAGAACGCCGGGTGCCGCCACTTGCCGAGTGCGGCGATGTACTTGTCGGCCGCCTGCGTGAACAGCGGGATCTTGAACAGCCGGTTGCCTTCCAGGAACAGGTCTCTGGCTGCCTGGCGTGTCTCGGCCGGCACGCCGCGGTTCCACGCGGTGTTCTCGGCGCCGGCCATCACGGCGGCGTCCGCCGGTTGCGCGCGGAGTGGTGCACTCTCGTACGCCAGACCGACGGCAACCAAGGCAAGGAGTATGCTTGTGTGCGGAGTCTTCACGTCTTTCCTACCTTCCGGTGACGTGTGGTACGCGCTGATCAGCGGGTCTGTACGTCGGGGATGATCTTGACGCCGCGGGTCTGGGCCTCGAGCTCCTTGACCCGCTGATGCTCTCGATCGAGCGCGGTGGCCAGCTCGGCACTGGCGTTCTCGGCCTTGGCCTCGGCCTCGCGGGCGGCCAGGGCGGCCTCGGTGGCGGCGCGGCGGCTCTTCGACTCTCTCCGCTTGGCTTTCTCGGCCTTCTTGCGGGCTTCCTCGGCGGCGGTGCGTGCGGCGTCGGACTCGGCGCGGGCGGCCTCGGACTCCCTGCGCGCTTGCTCGGCAGCGCTGATCGCCGTGAGGAGCTCGGCGTTCTTGCCCTCGAGCTGATGGTTGGCAGCGAGGGCCTTGGAGTGCTCGGCCTTGACGTCTTTTTCGGCGGCCTGGGTCAGCATGAGCTGATCGACGGCGCGGCCGGCCTGGGCGGTGGCTTCCTTCTGGGCCTCGCGGATCGTGTAGAGGCCGACGCCGGCCGCGACGAGCAGCAGCGACAGGAACGCCATGGCGCCGATCACGCCGAAGCGCTTGCGCCGGGTGGCTCGCGCGGACAGCGAGAACACGGCGGCGAGGTAGGCGCGCTGCAGATCGGGGAGCTCGCCGCGGTAGCGGCTGTGCCACAGCCGAGCCTCCTGCATCGCCTCGCCGCGCCACAGCAGATCCTGGGCGTAGTTCTTGATCTGCCACTGCCGGGCGGCGTTGCGCAGCTGCTCGAGGAACGCCGCGTCCTCCTGGGTCTCGTCGAGCCAGCGCCGCAGCAGCGGCCAGCCGTGGATCAGCGACTCGTGGACGATCTCGACGGTGCCGCCGGCGGCGGCGCCGGTCGTGCTGGCGATGGTCTGGCCGACGAGCAGGCGCGAACGCACGAGGCGCTCGACCACGCGGTGGACCTCGCCGGCGTCGGACGACAGCTCGTAGAGCTCGTGCACCGGCACGATCGCGCGGGTGCGCTCGGAGGTGACCAGGCGCAGGAACAGGGCGCGGATCAGGGTCTGCTCGCGCTGGGTGCACTCGGCGACGACGGCGTCGGCATGGCTGGCGAGCGCGCCGGCGATGCCGCCGATGCGGTGATAGCTCTCGGCGGTGAGCAGCCGGCGGTCGCGGTCGCGCATCTCCCAGAGCTGGCTGGCGGCGAACTGGAGCAGCGGCAGGGCGCCCGGTGTGTGCTCGAGGTGATCGAGCATCGACTCGATCATCGACGGGACCTCGAACTGATAGCCGGCCATCTGCGCCGGCTGGATCAGCGCGTCGCGCAGGCCGTCGCGGTTGGGCGAGGCCAGGAAGTACAGGCCGCGGGTCAGCTCGGCCATCAGCGCCGGAGCCTCGGCGACGTGGTCGAGGAAGTCCGAGCGCAGCGACAGCACGAGCCGGAGCGGCGTGGTGGCGTCGTCGCACACGCCGGCCAGGCACGCGGTGAACGCGAGCCGCTCGCGCGGATCGGCGACCTGGGTGTAGAGCTCCTCGAACTGATCGACGAACAGGAGGATGTGCTGGTCCCGGCTGCGCGCGCGGTTGCGCAGCGCGGCGCCGAGGTAGCCGGGCTCGTTGTAGAGCCGATCGAGCACGGCCTGCTGCTGCGACAGGTCGGATGACAGCGTCGGGGACGGGGCGGAGCCGGTGTTGGTGTTGGGGCCGGTGTTGGTGTTGGGGCCGGTGCCCGTGCCG
>Ga0307515_10016868_pt1 | contig 13347 bp, 6 predicted proteins | sample 17_EM_MG_FD_194513 | JGI IMG/M metagenome (GOLD analysis project Ga0307515, IMG submission 194513) | Populus trichocarpa ectomycorrhiza microbial communities from riparian zone in the Pacific Northwest, United States - 17_EM | ecosystem: Host-associated > Plants > Roots > Unclassified | place...
CATGGCTCATAATAAATAGGATTTAATTACAGGAAGAACTCATTGGTAATATGTCTTCGTATATACAAGTTTTCAGTTAGTCTGAGTCTCTTACCGTATTAATCCCTTGGTTTTTTTTGTTATGAGAAGCCATTGCTGTGTGATCCAGTATCAATTGCAGGAAGCTGTTGGCAAAGGTCAACTGCACTCTTGTTTATTAATAGAATCAGTGTACTCAAAATCAATAAAAGACCCCATAAGCTTTGTCTCCACCAGCAAACGAAGCGGCTCAGATTGTATGTACACTCGACAGTTTCCCCGCACAAGCATCATCACTAGGAAAGGATTATGGTAATCACTAGCAAGGTTGTCAAAACATGCTTTGCGTGTTGAATCGTTTGGAAAAATCGAAAATGGGTGAAATCGGGTTGAAATCGGGTGAAATCGTTAAAATCGGATGAAATCGCATAAAATCGCGATTTCATGACCGATTGAACGATTTCACCAATATGCATAAACTGAAGTAAATGTTTCTCCCATGCTCCAGCTGTCCGGCGCCTATTGGCTGGCTAAATGCACAGTCACTCCAAATCTTCACTCCAGTCATCACGCCAGATCGCATTTTGGGTGTTTCTTCCTTTTCACTGAATACAAATCCCTAATCTCCTTCTCTATTAACCAACCGGCTACCACAAAAGCGACGACGATCAGTCCAGTCTTCACTCCAGTGACCCAGTCATCGGTCTGGTCTTCAGTCCGGTCATCAGTCCAGTCTTCACTCCAGTCACCAGTGCTCACGGTCACGGCTTCCTTTTCATCAACAGCGGCGAGGCGGCGACGATCTCCTTTATTTCCCATCATCAACAGCTCACGGCTTCCTCTTCAATCTTCATCAACAGCAGCAAGCCGGCAACGATCTTCTTTCTTTCCCATCATCAACAACTCACGGCTTCCTCTTCATCAACAGCAGCAGGCGACATCGTTCTCCTCTTTAGCCTTCATCATCAACGGCTTCCTCTTCACCGTAAGTTGCTCCCCTGTATCTTCAGCCTTCATGTGATTGCCCATGATGTAATATTCCCCTGTGTAGGCCTTCAAAATGTTAAACTGTAATAGTGTAATATTCCCCTGTACAGATGTTGATGAATTGAATTGATGGAATGATTTTATAATGTTTTGCTTAGTATGATGAATTGAATTGATGGAATGATTTTAATGATTTTAGTGTAAAGCTGATGTTTTGCTTAGTATCCTGATCAAGGTCCTTTCATCAAAATCCATCAGTATTGCCCCAGATAGGATTCCTGATAATGTTTTGTAAAACTGTAAAAGCATTGAGTTTGTTTAGTATGATGAATTGATGGAATGATTTTAATGGAATGTGTTTGCCTGATTGAATGTGTCTGTGGAATGTGAAAATTAGAATGTGTCTCTGCCTTATTGAAATTGGAATGTGTCTCTGCCTGATTTTACAAAAAAATTAATTGTATAGTATATGTACTGAAGCAGATTGAAAGTATTATAGTTTTGTGAATTGTAATATATAACAAAAAGTTTGTTAATTATTAATTAATAAAAAGTTATTTAAATTATGTATGAATTTTTATTTGAACCATGTATTTTAAAGTGCTATGAATTTTTATTTGAAGCATGAATTTTTTTAATGTATTTTAAAATTCCTTACGATTTTACGATCCGTTTTTACGATCCGAGTTTGTTTTGCATTTTCCGTACCGAGTCAAAATCGCGATTTTAACAACCTTGATCACCAGCCATTACCTAGTCAACTCCAAGCAACTGAAAAGGAAGCAGCTTCAATTCAGCGAGTTCATTTAAAAGACAAGTAAAAATGGTGGATGATAGAGAGGTGAGGAACCTGCTACCCCAACCATCACCCCGGTGCCAGAGGTGCCGCCTCAGACCTCTCTCAGGGCAAATTATCAACGGGGGGGCCAGCCCGGGCAAGGGACATCGGACTTTCTTCAAAAAGAGAAAGGCTGCCACCAAAACACTATGAACTTGTTGATCATGTACTGTATGTATGTGCATTGCTTGCAGCCTTAAGTGAAAGTGAAGATGATTTGCAAAATAGAGGGGTTGGTTTTAGAGTGGAAATGAAGATGCATATGAAGCATTAGAATCAATTTCTGATGTCTGAGTAATATTTTGTTTTAAAGAGTTTGTTGGGTGTTTTTATATAGATACCATCAAAATTTAATAAGATTTTGAACTAAGAAAAAAAAAACAAATGTACTTAGTTCAAAATCTTATTAGATTTTTATGGGAGGTAATTTTGAAAAAATTGCTTGAAAAAATAATCTGATTTTGATAGGTGTGTGTAAGCTAATCTAATACACCTTTTACCGCTAAAAATAAAATGATAACCAACCAACAAAAGACAGACCCAATGGTCAATTAGTGAGCAACAACATTTTACGACAGAGACAGGGGAGAGAAACACCTTATCGTCTCCCTCCCCTCTCGTCTGACGTCTCTCTTCCATTGTTCATTAACTAACTACTGACATACACACACATTCAAAAGAATATATATAAATTAATTAATTATAAACAGGATACAAGAAAAAACCCACCATATCAGACCACCAGCCGAGCCGGTTCCCTAATGGCGATAGCGGCGGCGGCGGCGGCCACAATGATCACAAGTAGCAGTAAGTTTTTGAGGTTCGGAGTTCAATGCTCTGATAATTCTAGCCCAAGGCGTGGTTTTGGTTCCAAATCTGACACCAACACCAACAACAAAGTAAGCATCCCATGCTTTTCTTTTCAATTCACTCACTTTGGTCACACTCACAATTTAATTAATTATTCTCTTTATCTTCCTTCCTTCCTTGCCTCCTTTCTAAACAAAAGAAAGTGCGCAGCAGCAGCTCAAGGGAGGAAAAGGGTATGGCGTTACAACAAAGGTGAGGTTTCCTATCCCATCCCATCCCACCCAACCCTAGTTAACTACTTGCTGATTTCTTTTCTGTTTCTATCCATACCTTTCTTACTGTCTCTTATCATTGCTGCTTCTGTTTTTGTTGCAGAAAATCAACTACTAAACAATCTGGTGCCTCGTTACCTTCTCGTTTGTGAATTATTATTACCATCTTGTTTTCTCATCTCTTCTTGCTTTTTTTTCACAAGTAAACTTCTTCAGCTATGTAAATTCTAATGTCCCTTTGTCTATCAACTCAGCTGCTATGCTAATTGCTGTAATTGAGATTGCAAGGTCTAATCATTGTTTTTTTATAACATCCCTCCTTTTTAATTACTGTTGTACAACACTAGTTTTGTTGGAATTAAAGCCTGATTTTTTTCTTATTTGATAACTAAATAAGCACCTCTTACCCATATTAATCAGTCAAAAGCTGAATGGGGACTATCAGACTACTTCCATTTTAGAGCACCAACATTTTATTTTGATTTCCCACCTTTTCTCCGTGAAAAAAAAATGTTGCCCCATTCTGCTTCGAAAATTTTGTTCAATCTAGTAGAAAATGCTCTTCTAATAATACCCTTTAGCTAAAATGTGTGTTCCTTGTAGAGGCACCTGGTTTAAGTTCTCGTTTTGATGGAAAGTCTAGCAGGAATTCTGCAGACACTGATTTTGAGGAACGGCTGCAAGCAGTTAGAAGGTGATCAATTCGTAATCTTTCACATTATTAGAAAGAATGCATGCTTTTTATAATTGCTTCTCATCAAAGTATTTAAAATATTCACCTCAACTGGCATTATAGTCACTCGGTGATTGTTCAGAATACTGTTACTCTGTCCATTATGTAAATTACTTTGTATTAAAAAAAAAAAAAATCTTCATATCGATCACTACATATATTCAAAAAGTTTTCAAGGTTTTCCTCTCTCTTTTCTTTTTCCATTCAATATCTCAGTAGAATAATTAATTGCCAAGCCTCTCTCTTTCTTTTTATCATTTTTGCAGTTCTTTTGCTGAGGATCATTCATTCTGTAACTACTCAGGTCAGCACTTGAACAGAAAAAGACAGAAGCAATTAAAGAGTTTGGACCCATTGACTATGATGAACCAGTTAAAACTGAAAACAAGACAATTGGACTTGGAACTAAGGTACAACTCCTACAATGTGCATTTCCATTTTGGAATCATATGCAGCAATCTTCTTCAGTTATGCTGACATGACTGATTTCTACTCTGGAAATGAATAGATTGGAGTAGGAGTAGCTGTTCTGGTCTTTGGCTTGGTTTTTGCTCTTGGAGACTTTCTTCCTTCAGGAAGGTATGTTATGGTGCTTTTGAGTTTTTCTTGCTCTGTTACTTTTTTGTCAGATCAGTTGTTCTTTGCTTTATACGTTCCTGTATAGCTGCTTGATTTATGACTGACCTCTCCGCCATACCAAAAAAATAGAAGAGAAAATGGAAGAGAGTCTACTTTGTTTGGATTTTGGTAGAGTTTAGCCCTTAAATTTCATGAAAGGAGATTCACATCCTTTTTGCTTGTGTTTTTTTTTATGAATTTTATCTCTTCAGTCAGGATAAGTTGTTTCTCTGTTCTTTTCTAAAGCCTGAAGCAGTGATGCCAATCAGTGCACCAGCTTCCTTGATGATCTCATAATTTGTGGATAGTGATAACTACAATTACTTCTTGTTAGAAGTCAAAATTGAATGAATATGGATTGAATGGCCTGATACAAATAAAAGCAGAAGGTTGAACGATCCAATTAAAACATTCTGTAGTTGAAGGACCTTTTTCAGAATTAGGTACCAGCTGAGAGACCACCATTTCAAGCAACCCTACAATATATCTGTATTTTCATTTTTGGAGGACTTGCCTCTTGTTAATCTGAACTGTTACATTTCAGTGATGGTCCAACAGAAGAAGCTACAGTAGTCAATAAAAAGCTATCAGAAGAAGAGCAGAATACTCTTCGGGTAATATTCTTGAAGATGGCTATATGTATTTGTATGTGCAATTTTTTTACTAGGATGTATTTGCAGGTTTTCATAACCCTCCTGACCTATGTGATATGTCACATGCATCACTGTTTCTTCATCACCCTGTAAAGCTTAATTATCTGTCCATCCTTTTCTTGTTGAAAGGAGTATTGACTTATGTTCAGATTATCTTCTACTGGGACGCAAGTTTTCCTTCAACTTTACAGTGAATCCCTGTCAACCCTTTGATGGATTTCGTCTGACAGGTTGCATGATAGTTTACATATAGTAGAACAAGTTCCTCACTCCTTTTACTGTCTTTTGTGTTGCAGGCTAGGTTGAAACAATATGAATTGACACTCAGCACTGCCCCTAAGGATTCAATTGCACTTGAAGTGAGTCAAGGAACATGATATACATATACATATACAATAGTTGAGCAATATTCTTACTAATGTTGATTTATAATTGTGCTCTTGATGTTTAGCTTTATTTTTTCACTTCTAATTTATGGTTATGCTCAAAATACTTAAATATTATGATCCATATCTGTTTAGCTTTGAAAAGTCAAATTAAAAGAAAAAAAAGAAAAAACTCAGGCAATCTGATGTTGCTGGCTTCCCAGCCAAACCACTAGTTTAAGTTAGTTTTCAACCCCCCCCCCCCCCTATTCGTGGACTAGTTTTTGGCCATTTTGATGTCGGGAGGTTTAGTCCATTTTGAATTCCTTGTTTTAACACCATGTTAAACAAATCCCCTTCCCCATTTGTGGTTATGACTAAATCAGCTTAGTGTTTGTGAAGAATTGAAATTTATCTCCACAAGGAAGATTAAATATTTTAATGGCACTCATGTCTCAATAACTTCATCAACTGCGTGTTTTTTCTTTTTCAAAAATGTTTGAATTTATTCAAGAAGGCTTGCAGGGAGCTGCAGTAACATTGGCTGAATTAGGAGAATATACTCGGGCTGCCTCTCTGCTTCAGGACTTGGCAAAGGTTTATCCTACTGTATATCACAAGTATGCCATGTATGATGGCATTATACGTGCCTAATACTGTATTGCAAGTTTATTTATCCAAATTAAATCTTAAATAATTTGCAGGAGAAACCAGGCGATCCTGATGTTTTTCGTTTGCTTGGAGAAATTAAATATGAACTCAAAGATTATGATGGGAGTGCTGCTGCATATAGGATTTCTGCAGCGGTCAGTTTTCCCTGATTTTTCATTTATTACCTATTGTTGTTGATGAAACATTGTGAACACTGGGTTTGCCAGACTCGGTTTGAATAGGGTGGAAGAGTCCATTTTTACTCTCATCAAATAGCAGAATATGAGCGCAGTGTAAATTCTAAATAAAATTACTTGATGTTTTATGTTGTTCTTCATTTAGCTGCATGTGTTAGCATAACTATGCACCATTGGCAGAGTGCTTCCTTTCACAAATTGAACAGATCCATTCATCTTCTTTCTGTCCTGTACTTGTTCCCATTCTCAGAAGTATTCCCATAAAGAATAAAAGAAAAGGAGGTTTTCACTTTTTGCCCTCCAGATGCTTAAAGCTTAGACCTGTCTATGTCATGTGGATGCAAAGTGGTATTGTATAGGACTCTAGCAGATTGGTGTAGAAGTGTAGGCATAAATATTATTTATATTTCTTGGTTGATGTTTATCGTTATTCCCTGTATTGATATGCTTAATGGTGCTATCTGCTCTTAAAAAACAGGTATCAAAAAATGTTGATTTTGAAGTTCTGCGTGGTCATGCTAATGCATTGCTTGCTGCTAAGAAACCAGATGAGGTATGTCATATGTCATCAGGCTTGCCGATTGAGATTAGAATGATATCTTTATTCATCCTTATTTGAAAATGTTTTGTACCCGGAGTATGTGCTCATTTACATAGTTAGTTTCCACATGCTATATAGTATTTCGAATTTGGCAGCTGATATGAATTTGACTGAAAATGAAAATTGGATCTTCTTTTTTTCATTTATATATGCACATATATAGGAATACATGGATTTCTGGTTAGAAAAATATATCTTTCCGCAATAAAAATGTTTTAACTTACAAACTCTTTTTCTGTCATTCATGAAGGCTGTTCAAGTCCTCTTGGCTTCTCGTGCTAAGCTAAATTCTGGAAAATCAAGCAGTGTTGATATTAAGGTCGATGGGAATGGTATGGAAATTGAATCACAGGAGGTGGACCCTATTCAAGTAAGTTTTTTTCGCAGTAGCAGATCCAAGATCCTATTGAGGATGGTTGTCCTTGTAGATTGAGTAGCATCTATACATGCCTCTTCTTCTTGTATTGACGATGTTCATGCATAAATGATGAACTCTCCTACTTCAGTTACAAAGTAAAAATCTCAGAAACTGAGTTGTGATTTTTTAGATGGTCTTCATGCTTCAAGTTTATGTTAGGAGCTGTATGACTGCACTTTGTAAAATTATCTGTGTGTTTGTGTTTGTGTATGTGCGCTTTTGGTCTGTTCATCTCATGGGTAGCTGAAATAAAATAAAAATAAATGCATCTGGTACAGAGTGAGCTTATGAATAGGGAAGGGAAAGCGATGGCCAAAATTATAAGTAAAAGGAAAACAAACAAAATGAAAATTTGAGGTAATATAAAGAACTCTGGAAAACATTTTAACATGTGGAGCTGGAAATGTTAGGCAATGACTGAATTTACTGAATTCTGAAAAGACTTTGAAGTATGCTTACTGATGTGGTAAATTTGTTTCATGTTTTTCTCCTTTTCTTGATGTGAATTCTCATTGGTTCTCTGTACCCTGATCTGAGTATCATTTTTCAAATTGTTTTCTTTGCTGTATTTTTTCTTTGGTTTTTAATGAAATGCACTTTCAGGTTGACTTGCTTCTTGGGAAGGCTTATTCAGATTGGGGACATGTAAGTGATGCCGTGTCAGTTTATGATCAGCTTATTTCTAGTCACCCTGATGACTTCCGTGGTTACCTGGCAAAGGTTAGATACCCTTCTGTTCCCTAAAATTGGGTGTTGAGTACTTGAGGGTTTTTTTGGCTGTTTATAACTGATGATCATGATTATGTATTACCAGTAAACACTGGAAAATGTCCCAGAGAAAAAGCTGCAGATTCTCTTGGTGTCTTCATCTTCTTGTGAGTGCCGGTGACCAATCATTGCATATAATTTTTGTTTTTCTGATCTATCTGCAGGGAATTATATTAAAAGAAAACGGGAATGTTGGAGATGCAGAGAGGATGTTTATCCAGGTGAGTATACGAGCATATGACCATCTAATTGCATGGCTTCAGATGAACATATTTAAATGCACATCGGCTCTATTTCTCCCACACACTGTTCATGCGGGCATATGCATTGAATGGTGCACGTGGGTTCAGAGAGCCTCATGAGACATGTACAGCTGCTCTTGAGCCGAGGTGGCATGCTTCATGCCACCCATGGAAAAATGTATATAGGTTCCAAAACATGTACGAGTGATTCACTGGCTTTGAGTAAACATGTGTCACTACACTCTATGTTACAAAAAACTGTTTTGGAACAGAACAAAAAGCGAGTTGGTTTGGAGGCATGGATTTGTTTTGTATATATTAAGTTTCGAGTGCCATTTTTATATCCATATAATAGCATTAGAAAAACCCATTAGAAGAGTCCAGTCACCATAGCTTTAACTTAATTTACTACACAATAGAAACCAACACTTATAAACTCTGAGGATGGAGTTTTTCTTTCCAATATGAGATGACATCTTTATTCATTTACAAACTACTCCAGCACTCTATACTTCTATCCAACTTCTTACAAAGATAATATGCCAGTCTGTCTGAACCAGCACCGATCTTTTGTGAATGAAACAGCATAACATCTGTCTATGGTTTGAGGTTGTTCAACAGCTACCTCTAAGTTAATTGAATTTTCATGTAACGTTGTAATCAGGGCTTCTTAAGTTCCATCTTTCTATTGCTTATTTTCAATGGTTATGTACAGGCACGATTTTTTGCACCGGAGAAGGCCAAGGTGCTCGTTGATCGTTATGCAAGAAAGTGAACAATTAATTGTATAGTTGCATGTTCCAAGCCTGAGCATTCTCAACGGGGCCAGACGCACCTGGTGTATACAGCATGATAATCAAGACTCCAGTTTTTCGAAGGATACACACAGCATGATTAGGCGAGCTTGACTGGCCTCTATTTAACTCCGCTGTTGCCTGTTTGGACTGTGTATAGTAGTCAAGGGAGTTTTGAAACCCGAAGGAGAGAGGGGGAGTGCATGTGCTCCCTTTATACTCATTATTATTTAAAGAAGCCTTAGGGTGAAAGTGTAAAGATGTGTTTGGAATTGTGGTAGCTATTATAGTTGTGGTTTGAAAAAAATTATTTTATAAAAAGTAATTTTAATTGAAGTTGGTTTGATAAAATATATATTTGGTTAAAACTGTGGTTAAAATCGAGGTTGAATAAAAAATAGTTTATATGTTTGGTCAAAAATATTTTTCAAATTAAAATTTAGTGATAAAATGACTAAAAATGATATGTATTTTAATATAGATGATTTTTAATTAAAATATTGTAAATTTAACTATTATTACATCATGAAATAAACAATATTTTATAAAAAAATATTTTTTATTATTTTATTAAACTATCTGTAATTTCATCACGTTAAATTAATCTGTAAAATTCTTCATTTTTATTTTCAAACCCCAATCACACGTTTAATCACATTGCATAATTATTAATGTGCATGATTGAATTGTTATTTCTATCTTGTTGGTTGTTCTCGACACCTCTTGCAAGTGATATCATCTTTCACCTTGATACATGAGGACCAACACTATGGATGTAATTATTCCAGGCCTTCCAAACATAGTTGATACATGAGGACCAAGCAAGTACCAACAACACAGCAAGAAATCCATTTTTTCTGCAGAAACCAAATGGCCCTATTAACACAAAACTTTTACTCCTCACCTCTATTCATCTTGGTAGAAGCTATAACTTGCCACCACATCTAGTGCAAGCACAACAAAAGAATGGCATCAGCCACAACTTTTTGCTAAAAGCATAGGAAACTGAAAGGCAAGTTGGCGTGCTCATTGACCGATATTAATTCAGATCTGCATCAGATTTGCATCAGATCTGCAGGGAGAGTGATGGCTTGTGCAAGGTTGGAGGAGACGATGCATCAAAAAAATTGGAGAGATGGGTTGCGGTGTTTCAATGTGCTTTGATGGGGAGGCCAATTTTGTCCAAGAATTTCAACGATAATAAGCAACCACAATTACATTGTTTGATTTACCTCATGACCAACTTTTTCACATGAAAAGCATCTTTGAGGTGCTTCTCATTAACTGAGGTCAGACCTCAGATTTATCATGGGGTCCACGTGCAAAATCACGGTTCAATTTTTAACCAAACACTGATAAGAGGGAGTTTAGGAGAAACCACAGAATCCACCGCTCTCCCAAACACCTTCTAAAGCGTATGAGAGAAACATCATAAGCTGCTAAATGCTCAGAAACCAACAAGGAGAAGGATACAATTTGAGCAGTCGTTTTTATAATTAGAACAGTACAAAATGGACCGCATCCTGTAGTGATTATTTATGTATGATCCATAGTATAAAATATCCTTAATAACTTTATATTATTGAATGATAAATAATATCCCATTAATTAAATCAAGACCTTAGTAATTCCGAAACAAAATCCAATCGCTAGCTCTTAAGACACTCTTGATGACAAGAGAATTATCTATTTTCTTGTAAATCTCACTGATTAATTAATACATGAAATAATAAAAGTAAATAATGCCTTAATGCTTCTTAATCTGTACAATGTGCAGGTATTATAGTTGAAAAAAATTTCTGGTGCTATGATGTTAATGAGAATATTAGCCAGTTTCTGGCAGTTAAATAATTAATTAAATATTTCCCAACAAGTTATTAGAAATTATTTTGAGTCAATTAATTTGCAGCCAAGATGGATCGTACTTAATTAATTTGGAGAGAAGAAGTCAAATCCAGGTTAATTTGTCTCTGTTGAACATTTCTTGGTAATTTTCAATAAAATTAATTAAACAAAAGCAATTGGATTCAAAAGAGCACAAGACAGTAATTGAGTTGCTTATCATGATGTATGGCAGAAAGCCTTCTCAGTTAAATAATCCTAATCTCTCTTTACCAAGATCGATCGATTTTTTGGGGGGAAAAATAAAAGAAAAGAGAGGTAAGAGAAAGGAGAGAATTTAATTACTTAATTACAATTTAAGCATTATCAATTACAATGTGTATATATTGCAAAGACTCTAAATGTTGTGGTATATATTATACATCAATGCAATATTTTACCGTGGATTTATTGTTCAAAATTTTTGTTTTTTATTTTGATTCTCAAACTTTTATTCTTCACGATTGCATTTTTTTTTTGACACAATTAAAGAATAATAGAATCAAATTTGTTGATTAGGAACAAAATTGAAAGATGAAGGACTAAAATGGGAAAAAAGACTACAAATAGGTGATGCCTTCAAAGTTATCGCAAAAAAAATTTATAAATGATACTTCTTCAATCCCTCATTAGTTTCCCAATTCATTTTTTATACAAAAATTTATTTTTTTAATTTTTTAGTTTCTAGATTGAGAGAGAAGAGAGAGAGGATGTTGGATTCTAGCATTAACATTGATTTCAGCCACCAAAATAATTAATCACGGTGTTAAAATGTTTTATTAAGAGAGTTCAACTTAGGTGTTTTTTCACCTTAAAAAATGTATATGAGATCGAAAAGAGTTTTTGTTTCTGTTTGATTTCGGGTTTTGTGTTGTTTTTCTTAGTCATTCATGGGTTTGTTAAGGTGTTTAATTTTTTTTTCCTAGGTGTTTTGAGTTAAAATTGGGTTGAAAATGAGTTTTTAAGTCAAAAAATCATAAGCCATGTTTTTCCAACTACCTTTGCAGCCAAAATCTGAGAATACCAAACGACGTGTCATTTGGAATTCTTTTTTTTTTAATTAGGGCAAGTGAAAATTGAATTTAAAAAAAAAATAGGACTCTCACGCAAACTCTTTCTATATGGACCAGGTGTCGGTATGACCTCTTCATTTCTTTTTTGTTAATCTTTTTTATATATATTTTTAATTTATATTGAAATTAATGCCCCTTCTCTCTGATTTTTTTTATTTTTTGTATTTATCTTTTTTAAAATAATGGTTTTTTTATTAATTATTTTTATATGTATTTAATTTTTGAAGAGATTATTCCAATTTGTCTATAATTTTCTTCATGTTTTATATAATTGAAATTTAGTTTTAAAAATGAGAACTATTTAATTTTGGATAGTATTTCTAAAAGTACAACCTTGTGAGATATTTTTTTTCTTTTAATTTTATTCAATCAATTTTGTGTATATCTATTTCTATTATCATTTGATTAAATAAAAAAAATAATAAATAGAGTTATTGAATACAATCGGATGAATAGACTGTATTGCGAGATCAAATATATTAATTTACACCCGTCTCTTGACTTTTTTTAGATACTTATTTAATTATTATTAATGATTTTATTTATTTATTAATATAAATAATTTGTAATTTATTTAATTAGATGTGTGTATAAAATTTTTAATTTACACTTAAATTATTTATAGAAAAAAAAAGCATACTACAAATACCTGTGTGATTATTTAAAAAAAAACTGATGCACAACAAAGTGGGTGAAGTAGCTTGTGAAACAGGTACAGGGCAATTAAAAGCACGGGAAACACAATGATCATCAATCAAGCCCTATCTAGCTAGCTAGCTTTCAAAAGAGGTGTAGTCAAGCCCTAGCTAGTTTTTAAATGAATTTGTTTCCTTTTTAATGAAAGGTTAATGATTGTATGTTTTGTGTTAGATCCTTTTCCTTCCTTTCTTTTTTCAAGTATTTCCTCACAATATGATGATGTTTCTTGTAATATTTTGAAAATAAAAAGGAATAGGAAAAGGCTATAAAGCCCTTGAAGGCTTAGAAGTGAGTAAAAATGAATAAGAGGTATTGTAGTAATTGAACAAAGAGTTGATAAATATAAATAGAAAAGAAAATAGAAGGAGAGAGCTGTGTTTTAAGAGTGAAAAACTGACGGGAGAAGAGAAGAAAAAGGGAAGAAGAAGAAGAGAATAGAGGAAAAGATAAAGGAAGGAGAAGAGAGTTGGAGGAAAATAAATTTAAAGGTAAGATTATGTATAAATGAGTGTTCTTTAAGCTTTAAACTTATGTTTTGATAAATGTTAGGGTTTTGAATATTGTGTTTTGGGTTTGATTGATGAATTAATTGGAATGTTATGAGTTGATTGTTATGGGTAATTATTGATTATTTAGTTGATTATGGAAGATTATAGGTAAAGATGATGATTTTGAGTTATAATTTGTGTAAATGGTGAATTTTAAGTTAGAAGTCTGGAGATAACAGTA
>Ga0307515_10016870_pt1 | contig 13347 bp, 3 predicted proteins | sample 17_EM_MG_FD_194513 | JGI IMG/M metagenome (GOLD analysis project Ga0307515, IMG submission 194513) | Populus trichocarpa ectomycorrhiza microbial communities from riparian zone in the Pacific Northwest, United States - 17_EM | ecosystem: Host-associated > Plants > Roots > Unclassified | place...
ATCTCTATTTTTTCTTGACTTTTTTGTACACACAATAGTGCATGTGTCATTAAATGGGAGGAGTCTCGTTCACACTAAGAGCCCATTTGATTTAGCGGCGTGTTTTTTTTTTTAAATAATGTTTTGCTTGTGCTTTAAATAAATTTTAAAAAATATATATTATTTTAATTTATTTTCAGACAAGAATACTTTAAAAAGCGTACCAACAAGAATGCACTTCTCGTTCAAAGAAATATATAAATGCACTTATGACTTTGGTGCTTTTTAGGTGTAATAATTGTGCAAGAAAATGTAAGGTATCCTAATAATACGGAGGTATTCATTTCACAAAGCCATGCTTATAGAAATAGCAACAGCCACAGTAGAAAACAAGATGCACTTTATACACGGCTTTACATGCAGGCCAAGAAAAAAAGAGAGTGAATTTTCTAGGCTGTTTGCACGAAACTTCTCTGTGATGATCCCTTGCAGTCACATGCTTTCACTCTCATGGCATCATCATCTTTCACTGTCATCAACTCTCTCCACAAGTTTACTGGCTACCCTCCTAGGTTACTGTAGAGAAAATCCTGATAGTTTACTCCTCATGGCACATCAAAGAAAATCCTTTTTTGTGTTTTAAGAAAGAAATTTGGTGATGAAAACCAGCTCAAATCTGTTAGGTATAAAGCTGTGCTCTGAGGAGTTGGGAATGGGCCCGAGAGGTTTAAATCCCTAGTGGTCATTTTTCCTTGTGAGATCTTGACATAAGATGCTAGCTATGGCTGAGCTATACAATGCAACTTTAATAATTCAAATTCAATTGGTCAGTTGTAGGATTCCTCGAGGAAGTTCGAGTGATTATCACATGCCTATCAGATATTTATATGGTTATTAATTTTAGAACATGTAGAATTAATTGAGATACGTACAAATTAATCCGGACACTCATGTTAATAAATAATAATAATAATAATAATAATAATTCAATTTCCTGTGGGATCAAAAAAATATATATGTATTTTTATCTTTTCATAGGATATATATATATATCCTATGAAGGATTAGACCTAAAAACAAATCAACCACACTTCACCATGTCTCATTCCCAAGCACACTCAAGCCGTTGAAAATCTAGCCCATCTAGACTGTGATTCAATCTTTTCAACTTTTGGAACCATGGGTCCTAGCTTACCTTTGTTAATTAGACATTTTAACTAACCTGTGTTGAGTCTCGTTACTCACCCTTTTTTTTTCTTTGACTTATTTGTAGAATTCACTATTTATAGGTTCATTAGTCTTAATAGATGTGAGGCTCAAGTCCTAATCACTTTGAAATCTACTTTTAAGGCTATAAATTATTACTACAAATATCTCACTCTTAATTTGGCAGAGTCTGCTGTCTGGTAAATGGTCAAGTATAGGTAAAGAATTAGGTGTAGAGTCTCCTCCTGTCAATACTATAGTACAAGAATAGTTTGAAACCAAATAGAGCTTGTCAATTATTAAAGATTACTTTAAAGTAGAGATTTTTTTTTACTGTTTAAGACTTTCATTACTTATCATTTAATGTATTATTCTAGATGGGCTGTATAAAATTTTATATCTTTTTAATTTAATTTTTAATTTTTTTATGAAAATATAAGATTAAAAGAAGAGGGACCAAAATGAAAAAAAACATTAAATATGAGTGGCATGCTATAAGTTTTGTAATAAATACACTTTGGTCCTTGAATTTTAAAATTCACGCAAATTATACAATTTCAGTACTTCAATATTTTTCTAATTCAATTTTGGTATAAAAATTTATTTTTGTTATTTTTTAGTTCTTGGTTGATAGAGAAGAGAGAGAGAAAAGTATCATTGACACTGATTTAGACCACCAAAGTGAACTATATATGTGTCAAATAGTTCCATTTGATGAAAGGATTTCATATTAGGTGTTTTATGCCTTTAAAGATCATAAAAAAAAAATAGATATGAACTCGTGATGATTTTTTTTATTCAGGTTGATTTCGGTTTTTTGAGCGGTTTTTTGAAGTCATAGATAGATTTATCATGGTTTCTATGGTGTTTTATAGGTGTTTTGGGTCAAAAATGGGTTGAAAACAGGTTTTTATATTAAAAAACTTAAACATTGATTTTCTGACCACCACAGTGGCTGAAATAAACAAATTTAGAAAACACTACATGGTAAATGTCATGTCTTTTGACAGGGTAAATGTCATGTCTTTTAAAATTAAATATCTTGATCTACAAAGCGCAAGTCAGATAACTCGTACATCGTAATCCATGCACAGACACACATTTATAGCACTTGACAAGAATAGCATATGAATTATCTAGGTTTATAATTGGTATCATAACATTGTTTGTCTTGTGGTCAGATTTTTGTGGGACTTTTCCCTAAATTTATCTTCCAATTGAGTTTTGGATAAAATTCTATTATTGGATCAATAATTGTAAAATCGAGGATCATATTATTATTATATTTTTGAATGCAGACGAGGGTTGGTCCAATTCTTGGCAATGACGATTCATAATCTTTTTAATGGAAAAAGGTTCCTGCACTGGCCTTCATTTCATCACATCAAAATTCATAAATGACGTCCCCCACACCCCACCATCATCTATCAGACATCGTTTTCTTGAACAAGCTTCCTTCCACTGACGTGCTTTCTTCCTTCATATCCACGATTTCTTCTTGTTTCTCTTTAAGGTGGTGGGGATGGACTTCAAAATTAAATGGATGGATCACCCAAAAATGCATAGTACTGCCATCCTATGGCGGATATCCACACATGTCTTGTCGGCATATGGCCAATGGCCAGTTCTTGCTTGCGTTCATGGCCTAACTCTGAATTTTGATGTTACATATGCCTACGTTGGAGGGTTTTTTTTTTTTTTTTCATAGGAATAAAAAATGATAAAATAACACAACGTAAAAAACACCAAGGAAATACACTGTTTAGAGAATAGCAATTGTTATCTATAATTCTTTTAAATTGCAAAATTATTAGATATGTGATACAATAAAAAGAGAAGAGAGGGCAAAGATAAAAAAAAAAAAAAGTTGGAAGTTTATCGAAACTTCGATAATGACACCGCCCATATCGTTGGAAAGATTTCAACGAGACAAATCCGTTATTTTTCAAAGCAACCCTTCAATTTGTTTTTCCTTTAGATTTGGTTCATGTTCTTTTGATTATGTTTTGTTTTATTTTAAATTTATAAAATTAGATATTGTTTCAATTCCATTCATCTTTAATTTTTTTTTCACGTGTCATATTTGATCTTCATTCTTTTGATTGTTATTTATTTTATTTAAGATAATTTTTTAAATTGAACTTTTTTTTTATGATTTCATCCTTTTTTTTTATTTCTCTATCAAATTTGATCTTCATTCATTTGATTGCTATTTTTTTTACTTTGTAAAATTTTCTAAATTGATTTTTTCTGATTTCATCCTTCAATATTAAATTGGATGGGAATTGAGCTTCTTGATTGAGCCCGAGTTTAGGATTTCACGGGTTACAAGTTTGGGAGATTAACCCAAGTGTAGAAGATTCGTCCAGATTTGCTTGGTTTTTTTTTTCTTTTTTAAGCTCGTGTTTTTTCTTTCTATACGATTTTTCACTAATTTCAAAAATAACTCAGGTTATCTTAGGGTTTTTAATTTGTCATACTTTGTTAAATTTAGCTTTTTTTAAAAAAATTCTTTTAACTAAATTAAATTAATTAATTAAATATAAGAATGAGATGCTTACTTTGGGATATTTTTTTTGTTTGCTTTTCAAGTCGTTACTTGACGGCGTTGGTGATTTATTTCGATGTCGTCGCGTAGTTTTTTCGCAATGGTATTAGAATTGTTTCGGTGAGCTCTTTCTAGTGATGAGACGGTGTCCACAACAGAGCAACAATAATACTTTAACGAACTTTTTTTTCTTCTCCTCTCGAGTATGATATTGACAATTTATTTTTTATGGTTAATTATTGCTTTTTTTTCTTTAATTACTATTGATGCATTTTTTAATCATATTATTAAATTAGTTGAGCTTATTGAACTCAATCAAGTCGATGACCTGAGTCTCAAAAATTTTAAATACACTAGCATCACCTAAACATCTTTTTTTTTATGTTTTGAAAAAAATTGACATGACTAGTGATATAGCGCATGCCACTAATCTAGTTATGCTCTATACTTAAAAAGTTGGGGTTCACCTCCCTTTTTTTCATTTCCACTTTGTTTTTTCTTTCATTTTTATCCTTATACTATTTTTACCAGTTATCCAGATTAACTTTAGATTGATCAAGTCGATTGAATCACAATGGAGCAACTCCTACATGGTTTGGTTTTAAACCTGGGCTAAGCAAGAAGTTGGATCGGTAAGTTTCAAGATTCACATGTTAATCCGAGTTTAATAACAATGTAAATAATTTTTTATGACCGAAATATTTTTCATTATGTTTAAAAAAATAACTAACTTGAATTGCAGCGTAGCGTGGTCCTATAAAATAGTATTCTTTAAATGCATCAAATAAATAAAAGATAACGTTTTTTAAATCATTAAAAAAAATCAATTATATAAAGTAATTATAAAATATCTCTTAAGTTAAAAAAAAAATAGAGAAACTAGCATGAATTTCATGATTAACAAAAACATCATGCATGGAGCACAACATCTTAAATTTCAAAATTAATTTGTTGTGATTCATTGCTTTATTTTATTATAAGCAATGAAGCACAACAAATTAATGTTTTTCAAGTTTTGGGTCTGCATGTCTCTATTGTGTTCTCCCGTGGCAGCCCCCTCCTCTTTCTCAACCAAGTTTATCTATCTACCTCTGCTTTAACCTTCTCTAGTTTTATTTCCTTAAATAATTTATATCTTGCTAGATTTTTGTCCCGGTCTACTTGATGAACAAATCAATCCCCTCGTAATTATGATATTTATGCCTAGATTAATGAAATCTAAGAACATTTAAAGCAGCACTTTCCACGGCTGCTAGGTCGAAGAGGATGGATCTGAAACTCTTGATCCGAAATATTAATCCAGAAGTAGGCTTCTCCAAACTTCAGTAAAAATGTTAGAAGTGGAGTGGGACTCGTTCATCAGGGTGTATGATACTTTTTAAAATAGATTTTTATTTGAAAATAAATTGAAATAATTCTTTACTGTCTATTAGAGTTGATGGTTTCAAAATTTGAATATCTTTTATGTTTCTTGTTTTTACTGCGTTTTTCTACGTGAGTTGTTGTGCTTTAAATATTTTTGTATTGGGTTTTTACCCCACAACTAGATTCATTGACCCGTGATGTTGTTTATGCTCAATGAAATCTATTTACTGTTCAAAAGAAAATGAATGTTTCCGGTCACCAACGGAGAAATAAAGGTGATGAAACGTAATGTTTTTTATTTATTTATTATTATTATTATTATTATTTTAAAGCATTACCTCGAGGAGTAAAGAAAACATGGAAGCATGCAAATGCAATTAGAAGAAAGAGAAGGAGCTTATTGTGGTGCACAGCTGAGATCCTAGCCCTAGGCCCACGTCATAAGACAAAAGCATGGCCATCTCATGACCGTACAATCAAAAATGGGTGGCGTGTGATGCCTTGACAAAAAGGAAAGGTGGCTGTAATATATATATATATATATTTTTTTTTTGTTAGAATATTATAAGTGGGTGATCATAGTTTTAAGAGCAAATAAAAGCCGGGGATTGTTTTTTTTTAAAAAAAGATGAAATAAATCGCAATAAAAAATACGAGAAAAAAGAAAAAATAGTGAGAAGGACAAAAAGGGTTTTGGGGCCAAAGTATGGAAGAAGAAAAGTGGTCACTCTTAAGCATATGATCACTAACATGTACACATGGGAAATGAACCAACTTCCACTACGAAACATGCATAATCATTCATCATTTTAAACCACAGCGCACCCTTTTTGTCACTTGCCACTACGAAGGTCAACTTTCATCGAACCCTAGCTTGATGGGTCCTTTCTTTTCTCGCAACAGGACTCCTTGGAGACAGAGAACATGGATTCCTATTAGTTCATAGTACCCCCACTTTATTAAACTAACGATAAATCTTGACACCTCGCCTGTAGTGATGCGTTTTTCGACCCTTTGCTGTATTGGTGGCTTATTTTTTTTGATAATTTGAGATTGATTCTTCACTTTGAACTAATTCCTCACTTTTGAGGACTCAAATTCCTCTTGTTTCGCTTGGTTAAGGCCAGATTTGGCACTTCGTTTTCTTTTTCAAGACCTATCTTGGCCACAAACCTCCTGTAATGGTGTTGATGCGTTCACCTTGGAGATGGGAGTTTATTGATAGTGGTTATCAACGCTAAAATAACATGTGAGAGATCGGGGATCAAAATCCAAGATATAAAAAGGTCTTGGGAGTTGTTTTGGTTCATCAAAACGAGTCTTAAGGTTGAAAATAAGTGTTTTAAAGATAGTTTATGTGAAAAAAAATTGGATCTTGAGGGTCAAATCTAGTGACCACAACCAAAAAGTCACCAAAAGTAGTAGGGGCAACTCGTTCACCCCCCTAAAAAGTACTAAATTTTAATTTCTTTTCATCAAAATTATTTATTCTATAATTTTTTATTTTAAAAAGTATAATTTTAGGTGTTGAGAATCTCACATTCAGTGCATCAATCAAACTATTTTTTAATTTGGTTTGTTTTGATTTAGTGCATGAATCAAACTGATTTTCTTTTTTTAATTAGATATGTTTGAGATTTCATAGAATTAATACCGTCCAAAAATGTGTGAATATATCAATTCTAGGTTGAATCTAATTCCTAATAATATAAATTTTTGTTATTACTGTTTTTTAAAATATAATATGAATGACTCAGAAAATTGTTATATTCATCATTTATTATATATATTAGGTTATTTTCATTATCTATTTTTCTTTCTTGATTTATTTAGTATCAAACATAAAATATGCACGTATGATATTAAATGGTACAAAATACATATTGAAATAGAAAACTTATGTAATTAATAATGGTTGATTTTAAATTTATATGCGTAAATCCTCATCCCTAATTAAGATTGTATTTGAAAACGCGGTTGTACCGGCGTTTTTTAAAAAAAAATTTACTAAAAATTAATTTTTTATATGTTTTAGATAGTTTTAATGCGCTGATCTCAAAAATAATTTTTAAAAAATAAAAAAATATTATTTTAATGTATTTTGGTATGAAAAACACTTTAAAAAACAATCATAATCATCCTCTTAAATATCCCTTAAAATATTAAAAATATTTTTCGCGTTTCAAACACATTTTAGAAAAAAAATCACTTAAAAAAAAAACTGTTAACCCATTAAAAAAAAAACTATTCATGACAGTGTGCGGGGACAAAAAAAAAAAAAAAGTACATTATCAAAAGAAAACCCACACAAAACCACATAAAAAAGAGCGATCGTCATTTCTTTTTCTCCCAAACAAAAGTACACACTACTCAGCTTTCAAAAAAGAAGTTCTTAGCAACCCATCTGTATAGTTTCTTGTTAAAAGAGAAGTGATGAAAATACTCATCAACTTTCGTTTTTTCCATAGAAAAGTGACAGTGACAGTGACAGTTACGATGACAGGCAAATGCATGTGCAGATGTCGATTTATTTCTCACCAAATCAATGGAAACTGCATCCACTGAGTTGAATCCTTGAGATATAGCCAGAGAGATGTATACTTGAACAGGAAGATGATTAATTTAAAGCATGTCGATTGTACCTTTCTTTTCCTCTTAAAATATTGGTTAGGCATGGGGAGAAACGAAGTGGAAACCCACTTGAAAAGATTCAGGGGAATAGTACACCGATTTCTTTTTCTTAACTAATTAGAGAACTAGCTGCACATTTTTGTTTTGGTGTTTGCTGCCGTCAAGGATACCTGTTTTGCAAAAGGAAAAGACTTGTATCTTGATACTCCCCATTTGGATTTCCACTACACCAGACTAACTAGGAATCGATAAAGCTGAATGCCCATAGAATAATCTCTACTTTTTAGATCAAAAGCCTAACAAGAAGGAAGGAGGCGACGTACATTGCATTATTGGTTTAGCTGGACTTTAGTTTCTTGTTTTTGCAACATGTACAAATCCACTCAGGGGATGAGCTAGCTTCAAAAGATTCCAACTTTAATTTGAGAAGTGTGGATCTGCAAATCCTGACTAACGGATCGAAATGAGTTGGTAATAATGTACGTGGAGCTTTTTGTTGAGGCTTTTTTTAACTCTAATTTGCATTATTTAATGTGCGGGTGATGGATGCGAACGCGATAGAAGCACAGATCTTCCTGTTCTATATGTTAATATATTTTCATCGTGGGCCTGGGCAGATTCCTTTTGCTTGATTGCTTTCTTTGATGCCGAAGAATCAGATCCTTTTGGAAGCAACTGAAACAAGAATTCTTTCTAGTAAATAATGAATAGTAGTGTACTAAAGTGACGAAGTTTCATGAAAATTCAAAAAAGATCAAGTTCTTTTTAATGTTGATGGATGAAACTAGGAGATCTAGACGGTCGAACTTGGACTTCACAAGAACCTACAAAACAAGTCTTATGTTGGGTTCAAGAGAACCTCCGATGCTTAAATTAGCAATGTTATAGGAGGAATGAAGACTTAAAGGAGGTGTTATGTGTTTGCAGGGAAGACATAAGAGATAAATAATCAAAGGTTGGAAAAGATAACATTAACTCTGAGATTAGAACCCTCTCTGATGACTCATGAATGTTTATATATAAGTGAGTCACACAAACTTACATGGAGATATAGTTAGCAGTTCAATGTTGAATGAAAAAAAAATAACATCACAAGGGTCATATCATGGATATGAACATGCCATAACACCATTTTGTATGTTGGCTCTATTATGGTAGAAGGATGTGTGAACATTTAATGCAAGTGCTTTTTGTCTCTGCAGTTGGTGGTGACTAAACCAAGTTTAACAAAAGATTGTACACTCAAGGTATAACAGTTGGGTTCATGGGTATAATCCTTGTCCAAGAGGATGTTTAGCCAATCCATTAAAAGGGGACACGAAGTCAATCCAGGATGACACGTGGTCAATCTGTCAAATGAGGACGCAAAGTCATTCTAGGGAGACACGTGGCCAATCCACTAAGAAGAGATGCAAAATCAGTTTGAAAGGACATTTGACTAGTCTAGTAAAGGGGGTGCACGACCATTTCCTATTGAGAGGGGTACATGGTTGATCCGCTAAGAAAGGGGATGTAAAGTCAATATAAAAAGATGTATGGTTAAACAACTAAGAAAGGATGCAAAGTCAGTCTAGGGGGAAGCATGATCATTCAATCTAAAGAGGGATACAAAGTCAGTCTTGAGGACGCTTGGTCAGTCTATCAAAGAGGTATACAAAGTTAATCTAAAGGGAAGCATGGTCATTTGGTCTAAAGAGGGATGCAAAGTTAATTCAGAGGACGCTTGGCTAGTCGATCAAAGAGGGATGCAAAGTCAATCCAATGGGATGCGTGGCTAGTCCAGATAGAGGGAACAAGTGTCCAGTCTACTATGAAGAGGAAACGAGTGACCAATCCACCAAGAGGGTATAAAAAGTCAATTACAGGGGACATGTAGCTAGTCCATTAAAAAAGGATGCAAAGTTATTACGAGAAGATGCGTGGTCAGTCCACTAAGTAAGGATGCAAAGTCAATTAAGGGGATTATGACTATTCCACCAATAAAGAATGTATAATTAAGTCCCGTTAAGCAAAGACGTGTAGCTAGTCCATAAAAAAAAAAGGACCTATGGTTTGTCCTATTTTGGAGGATGTGCAGTCTTGTAGACACCTAGGTCTAATATAGTAGGCTTTGTAAAGGAATCCATATCTTATCCCTCATCAATTGCTTCTTATCTCAAATCGAGGTTCACTTAGTTTAAGATAAAATAATTTTCTTGTACATATGATTTGAGTGGACCAGGAATTTAAAGATGCGAGTCATCAAGTCTAAACTATTTTTCTATCTTGTTTGATCAACACTGATGTTTTTTTAAAGAGCTAATAAGCTATTCAGGATTAATCCAAAATTTTCTTGTGATATCCTTTGTACTAGGTGGTGTGATACCCTTATACCTGGGCATAGTTTAACCACACACTTATGAAGGATCATTACTTTTATACTTGGACAAGGTGGATGTTTTTATACTTAAGTAAGGTGGGTTTTTGTATTGGAGGGTGAAAGCCTTTAAACATGAATAAAATGGTTGATTTGAATAACTTATGAAAAACAATTCATGGAGAAGAATATATGAAGAAACAGTCTTATATTTGAAGAGAAGAAAGTCTTTGTATTTGAGAAAAGTTATACCTTGTACCTGGGTTGGAGAATGCCTTTATACTCATGCAAAGTTTGCATGTTGCACCGGGGCTCAATAATGATTGTTTCTAGAATGTCTCCTACCTTCAACATCTATTTATTAGATCTCTTTATATAGGTCTTGGTACCCTTATTTTTCACTTATTGGTGGTAAGAAGTTTTATGGAGCTTTACTTTATTGAGATACTAGTGTTATAGTGAGCAATGAGCTTTATAATAACAGATTTAAAAACCAAATAAAGATATCATATTTAGGTTAACCCATGAAATATGACTGGGGAAAATTTTACACATACCTTATCTATCTGGCATGATCAATTCTAGATTCTTATGCATATTTTGCATATTCTTTGTTAGGTTTATAAGCTTATCATAGCTATCTAAACTCATTTTTATGGTGATTAAATCCCTTAGAAAAAGAGTGTTCAACATTTATATGGTCAATGAAGAGCCTCTCACCTAGTAAGGGTTATACACATTCACATCAGAGACCCGTATAACCACATATCTAACTTGCTTTGAGGTTCATTTTCTCTTGTGATTGTGACTGCATACTAGTTTGTCTTTTAGCTTTTCCTGGTAGTTCTTAGAGTATCCACATGGATAACATTTGTTATGATTGCAATAATAGCTTTTGTGTGGCTTTAAGAGTGGTGATGCTCTCTCCTACTCTCTGACACTTTATTATGGCATGCCTCCTTCTAAAACTAAAATTGTCTGCATATAATGGAAGGTGTAAAATGTGGTTTTGATGGAGGATCCATTTATTATGGAATATTTAAGGCTCTTAATTGTTTGTGTGTGAACAAGAATGCCTCTGTGAGAATTATTACTTGTTAGGTTAGCTAGTAGAGATTTAAAGAAGTTGATGAAGCACTTGTGGTGGGAAGGTCTATAACCTTCCCATGTCTTAGAGTTTCTAGGTTATCAATCATGGAAAAGGATAGAAAATATATGAAAAGAAAAGAAATTAAACTTGTATTTTTCAGGATATCTCATAGACAACGCTATTAACGAGGTTTGATTAAAACTTTAAAAGATCAAGGTCTTTTCAAGGCTAATAGATGGACTCGAAAATAGAAACTAACATATATGGACTTCATGAGCACCTATAAAATAAGTTTTTTTTATTAGGCTTAGAGGACCATATAATGCAAAAGTTAACACTAATCTAAGAGTAATAAAGTCTTAAAGGTTGTGTTGTATATATTTTTAGAAAATATATAAGAGGTGGTTAGAGGTTGAAAAAGAGAATATAAGCTTCGAGATTGGAACCCTCTACTTAATGGCTCATGGTTGTTTATATGTCTATTATTCTTACCAATTTGTATGGAGATAGGGTTAGTAGTTCACTATCAAGTGTAAATGATGATATCATGAGGGTCGTCTCATAGGTATGGACATGCTTTAATTCCATTTTATGGCTTTATTATGGTAAAAGGTTGTGTGAACATTTAATATATGTACATACATTTTGTCTGTATAGTTTATGGCAAATAGATCAGGTTTGACTATGAAGAATTACCCCTGAGGTGTAGCAGTTACATTAGTAGGTATAAGATCTTTCTAGAGGGACACATAGCCAATCCATCAAGGAGAGACACACGACCAAGTCCTATGATAAAGGATGTATGACCGATCTACCAAGAAGGGGGATGCAAGGTTTGTTTAGGGGAACATGTGAGTATTTTTCTATGAAGGGGCACAAAATCAATCCGAAATGACGTGTGGTCAGTCCACTAAAAAGGGATATAAATTCAGTTTAGAGAGACACATGGTTGGTCAACTAAGAAAGGACTCAAAGTTAATAAGAGATGACATGTGGTCAATCCACCAAAGATGGACACGAAGTTAGTACAGGGTATGCTTGATCGGTATATCAAGAAGGGAAACAAAGTCATTCTAAAAGGGTGCATGACTAGTTTGTAGAGGGGATATGCGCGACCAAGTCTTGTTGAGGGGGGATGCATTGTTATTTTGTCAATGAGGTGGAACGTCAAGTTAATTCAGAGAAATGCATGGTCATTCGATTAAAAAGAGATGTAATGTTAGTTTTGAAGGATGGTTAGCCAAGCCCCATAAAGGTCGGGTGTGTTGTTGGTCTACCAAGGAAAATGCATGACCAGGTTAGGGTTGGCACATGGTCGGTTCATCAAAGAGGGGGTGTGTGTGTGGTCAATTAGTCCAAAAGGTTGTGTAGTCAGTCCTGATACGTGGGGATGCATGATTGGTTTCATTTAGGAGGGCATACAATCTTATAAATACTTTGAGTCCAATCTAGTATGCTTTATAAAAAAAAACCTAAATCTTATCTCTCATTAGAAATTAGAAATTATTAAGCATTTTGTTGAAACATGAGTTTTTTTTTTACATAATAGAATCGAAAGTTGAATATGTAACTTAAAATACCAGTAGCTGCAATAGTAACTTTGATGAAATTGTATAGTTAATTTACTATTTGTGACACTGAAGGGGTTCAATTTCCAGCTTTTTTGTTGTATATATATGGCCATTGGATGCTAGTGGCAAAAAAAGGTTCCACTATCCTTGATGATCAATAATATATTTTTGACCCTTTCACTTATTGTTTTTATATTGAATATTTTTCAAAAAATAAATAAATAAAATCAAAGAAAAATAATAAAAAAAAAAGAATAGTGAGTGAAATGATAATCATGCAATGAAAGAGAGACCAAAATAAACATAAATTTTTGCCCCCCTCTCTAAGCAATTAAGCGACAAAGATACAAAAAAAGAATTAAAGAAAAAAAAACAAAGAGAGGAAAGTGGAAGGTGGGAAAAAATTTGAGAAGATAAAAAGAGAAAAATAAAGGGGAATATAAATAGAGAAGTCCCATAATAAAAAGAGGGGGTGCAAAAAAAATTTATTGGGAGAGATTTTTAGAGAGAAAAAATGAAGAGAAATATAGAAAAAAAGGTAAGAGAAATAAAAACGAGAGAATTTTTTTTTTTTTAGAAAATAAAGAGAGGAAAATTTATA
>Ga0307515_10016871_pt1 | contig 13347 bp, 17 predicted proteins | sample 17_EM_MG_FD_194513 | JGI IMG/M metagenome (GOLD analysis project Ga0307515, IMG submission 194513) | Populus trichocarpa ectomycorrhiza microbial communities from riparian zone in the Pacific Northwest, United States - 17_EM | ecosystem: Host-associated > Plants > Roots > Unclassified | place...
AAATCATAGCTACTACTTATCGTTCAACGATTTTCAAAACTTATGCATTCAGTTTGTATTCTCATCTATGTATCTATGTATCTATATAGCTACCTATCTACACACGGTATATCTGGACTGGCAGCACTCAGTGGTTGAGAGCAATTTGAGGTGTGCCTGAAGATGACGATCGAGTAAACTCAGCGATACACTCCGAGGCTGTGATCAAGCTTGTTTGGAGATGCATTTGGAGACCGAGATTGAGTGAAGTCAGATATGCACTGGGAGGGCGTGATCGAGGGAGTTTGGAGATGCACTTGGAGACCGAGATTGAGTGAACTCAGAGATGCACTGGGAGGCCGTGATGGAGCGAGTTTGGACATTCACTTGGAGGCTGTGATCGAGTGAACTCAGAGATGCACTCCGAGCTGTGATCGAGCGAGTTTAGAGATGCACTTCCAGCAGCCTATGATCCAAGGAGATTAGAGGAGTACTTGGAGGTGGTCGATCTAGAGGCGGTCGATGGGATGCGCGCCAGATGCTGAGACTCTATTCATCGGTTAGTTAACTCAAATCCGTGGGAATGTGACTTTGCCTTTGAAGCTCTTATGAAATCGTGAGAATGAAGGGACGACAAACAATCTCGGGTGTATGCTGTACACAGTGTATGCTGTACTCAGTGTATGCGGCACTCGGTGTATGCTGCACTCAGCGTATGCTGCTCTCGAAGTTAACTCATGATGATGGCATGGAGAGATAGAGAGGGATTACTTAACATTGTGTTCTTGCAATGATGGTAGAGGTGTGGAGGAGAAAGAGGGAGATGCAGGATGAAGATGAGAACGATATGGAGGATATGAGCAGACCTGAGAAATCTGGGGTATGTCTTGCCTGATTGGGTTAGGAAGCCGTTGTATTGGAGTTATTACCCCCCGGATCAGGACTTGTACCTGCCGCATCGGGGATGCTAAATTGACTCGCACATGAAATTCTCTTAAGTCCCAGTTTGTCATGATGATTTCCCCCATCTCTTCTGATCTCTCTCGTTCTTGTGCTCAACTCTACCATTACCTAAGAACACGAAGTTAAGTCATCCCTCTCTATCTCTCCAAGCCATGATCATGACTTAACGCCGAGTACAGCAGACATCAAGTACAGCATCATCCCAAGATCGACAGTCTCCTGCTCCCAGCCAGTTTCCCATCTCTGGGCAGATGATGTTGTAGTCAACTCTCTACATTCCCACAATTACAAGTTGACAAATGAATAGAGTCTCAGCTGCCGTCGCGCCTCCCTCCAAATCAACCGCTTCCATGTACTCCTCCAAGCTCGCTCGATCATAGCCTGCAAGTTCATCTCCAAACTTGCTGAATCCCAGCCTCCCTGTGCATCTCTGAGTTCACTCAATCTCGGTCTCGAAGTGCATCTCTGAGTTGACTCGATCTGGGCCTCCAACTGCATCTCTCAACTCGCTCGATCACGGCCTTCCAGTACATCGTCAATGAGCGACGGCGGGTGTACAGAGATACAGGTGTAACGGAGGTGGACTGAGGGACGGGGAGTACATATTCGGGAGACCCCAGGGTATATAGACATCATCTCATTTTCATCACATTCTATCATACAACGAAAATACAAACTCTATCTTTCCCAACTTTTGGTCTCACTCGTTCTTTCCGAGATCCGCGCAATTGCGTCGATTGTCACAGCCAGGTAGTATCATATCTTCTCACTTGCTTCCTAGGCTCCTCAAAATAGAACCGCTCCAGATACTCCTCCGATTATGCTCGACTACCATCTGTGGCCAGATTCACTGTATGTATATAGATAGAGATACATAAATAATGCATGCCATATTATGAGGTAGCGAATCATATGACTGTAACAAAGACGAATATGAGAGACGAAATGCCTTGTGCTTATGGAACCCTGAGTGTGGCTTCCGGACCAATTTACATTTTGCTGGTGTACCCAATGAACCCATTCTGATGAATGGTCACAGTTGGCCACAATGCAACAGTGTTCGTTTACAATAGTATACCGACAGAGCAAGAAGACACGGCAAAATTGTGATCTGATGCTGATATGCAATGCGACGCGTCATGTTGGCACCGGGCACGGAGTAGTCTGCCACCGGGGTGTCTCTGATATCTCTGACGGAGCGCGTCCACTCTGACGGAGCCATTCCGCCCGGATGGAAATGTTTCTGCTGACGTATGATCCAATTGCCGTCACCAAATACAGTTAGTTTAGCATTGGACGGATGGAGATCAATGAAAGAATTCGCCATAATGTCACTCATTACCAACTATATGGATCGAAATTGGGCATTGTGTGAAGTACAACACGCTTCGATGAGCTTGATCGTTCATCGTTTTCCAGTTCCGAAAGCTAATTAAGGATCACTGTTCAACTGCTGACATACAGGAGACAGGCTAGCCATACATTTGAAGGACGTGCTTGATCATTTTGAGCTTACCGACAGCTGTTTGCTAGGATTCCCAACTGATAATGTTTAATCAAATTACTTGATGACTTGCGAGCTGCAATCAACACTTGAGGCCTGCGGAATTGAATGGCCTGCATTGTGGAACCACATACCATGCATGGCGCACGTCATACAGCTGGCTTTAGGTGCATTCATGAGCAGTCTGGGTGTAAAATGTTGGGCCATGTCTAGGGAAGCCCCAGAGCGCGATCAGCAATTTGGAGAGAATGAAAGTATAGACATTGGGAAGAGTCAAAGACTTCGAAAAGAGGGCAATGCTTGAATCAATGAGGTGTCAGCCATGAGACCAGGTTTAGCAGAAATAATTGAGAAAGTACGTATTTCGAGATATTTTGAAAGTCCTGAAACCGACCTTCATATAGGAGAGGATGCTTGCTGTATGGATCACCCTGACACCTGGTCGTTGTAATGAGATCATTGACTATCCAAAAGCTAAAGGCCACATCGTGGTACAATCTATTATGGATGTGATGCCACGTCGAAACTTGACGCTGGAGTTGCTTGAGCAATCCTACTGATTATGAGAATTCACCTGTGAGTAGCTCCAAACTCCAAGAAATAGTGATAACCAGCAACTCTTCACCACAAAGGATGAATGGACCATTGTCAAGTACGTTCATCAAAGTTTTGAGGCTATTCCATGATTGGACCCTGTGGATGTAGAAGAGGCATACAGTCACATTGCATTACGTTATCACAGTCTACAATGACATGTTCGATCAAGTGGATAATGTTATATAAGCTTCAGCTGAGAAGAAGATTCAATAGAAGGAAGACTTGTTCTTCGCCATGAAGTTAGTGCAACAGACGCTCTCCAAATAATACACTGAAGTGACTCCAATGACAGGCATGCTTCTGATTTCTGCACATAACCTGGATCCTGTCCGGACTTTGCGATCGTTTAGGAAGTGGGACAAGGGAATGGGTATCAATCCTGAGGACGAGATATCCTATACTACCCAATACCAAGAGGCCTTTCTGAAGTGTGTGGGGAATGAATACTGTGCCAAACATCGACGTGTGATGGTTAACATCCCTGAAAGCCTACCAAGCAACAATCTCGTCCACTCCCCAACGGCTTCAGGATCCGGTCAATTATCATTTGATCCATATGATTTGACCAGCAGTGATGAAGAATTCTTAACGCCTAACAATGTGGCTCAAACAACATCCGGATAAACCTGTTGCACAGCACGCTTATTGACCGCCGCCAGGCTCTATTTGAATTCGCCGCCTGAAGCACCAAAGAACTGGGGGCAAATTAATCCAAATCTCAATGATTACCACTCCGACCCAATGGAGATTGGAAGTTCATTTTGGATACTGGACATAACCAACTGGCGATGCCAACAGGAGGAAACGCACTGAAAGTACACCCATCTCTCGAATGAGGCACGCGACATATTCTCTATCATACCACACAGTGTCACAGTGGAGGCCAGTTTTTCCCTAGGGCAAGAAGTAATCGGCTGGAGACAGTCAACAACAACAACAGGCATGACCCTTCACGAAAATCTGGTTGTAGGGCAGTCTGCTCAAGCCAATGAATGGATCGTGGCAGGCGATGACCCAGCATTGTATATGACAATCACAGAAATCGACTCGGAAATAAAGAAAGAGGCAGGGGAATGATAATTGCACAGAATGGCCAAGGTGCACAACATTTTGGGGAAGTGGCAGGGCTGCCAAAATCCACATGCTACAGAGACAAAATCACGTGCTGAAAATAAGCCGACGACAGCCATAGGATACATTTCGGACACGGAAGATATCGTGAAAGCATCCTGGTCACTCTTTCAACATGATGTCCCGGCTGGATTCGAATTGTCAGAATAATCATCTTTGCCACCAGTGTTGTCTGCAAAGGACCTCCCCGGAGGATAAACTCAAATATAAAATGTCCGCAGAATCTGAAGAATCATCCCTTGTCCAGTCCGAAGTCACGAGGATATGGCACCTGACAGCATTTCTGGCACCAACAATTGGCCTACCTGGAATGGCGACTTGGACAATCCAACTGACAGCGAAGACGATTGCGCGGCAGATGTTGAATCTGATATAGAGCAAGACAATGGCATCGGGGATCCGGAAAGCCTAGAGCAGTAGGAGGTGACTGCCTCACCAAATGTTGTGGGATTGATTGGGCCAACATGGAAGTCGAAGAGACAGACTGCAAAGGTGTCGTTGACGGCCAATGCAATGCAAACGCTGATGCATTAGGGAATCAAGAAAAGTACGACAGAACATGTCAATGTTTCACCAGCTTCTCTATGTACCTTGACAAAGAGTTTCAGTTAGAGATATTTTATGGGTGAATGGTGTGCAGTAGCTTGTGAATATTGGTTGATAAACAGATGCATAACAGGCGCAATGAATCTTTTGGCACAATATATCAATTTTAGTAGTATGAGGGTGAACAGCGCAAGAATATTACAGCGCTCGGCTTTGCCACAGGGCCGAGTCTCAATTCGTCAGAAAGACACACTATATTTTTCACCCATGATGAAAATAATCATCGATGCCATCAGATGTTCAGTGTACAATACATCAATATGTGTGTCAACGGAGCGTCAACGATTTGTGGTCTTGTATGTACAGTAATTGAACAGTAATTTGGTTGCTGTTATGCATAACCGATGTATTGGAAGCATTCATTGGAAAACGCGACAGCAACACGGTCACAACTCTATTCTGAGAATGAGCGTCAAAGGTGGGTCAACAACTTTTAGCTTTGCATCTTGGGTAGTTTATGTTCCGATTGGTTCCAGAGATCCATCCATGAGATATTGGCAAACTTTAGGGGCCAAAACAACAGTGATACGCTCCCTGCTGCATCCTGATGATGAGTCTCAACGCAGCGTCAACGATTTGTGGTCTTGTCAGTACTTGAATCCAACATTGATTTGGTCTCTGATATGCATAACTGATATATTGGCTGCTTTTATATGCAAAAGAGATAGCATCATGCTCACCGCACCATTCTGAGACTGAGAGTCAATGCAGTGTCAACGATTTTGAGCTTTGCATCTTGGGTAGTGTATGTTCCGATTGGTTGCAGACATCTATTAATGCGATATTGGCAGCCTTTCGGCGCAAAAACAACAGCGACTCACTCCCTGTGACATTCTGGAAACTAGCGTCAATGGAGCGTCAACAGTTCTAGGTCTTGCATAGTTGGTTATCAAGGCATCGTGTGGATCTTTGTGCACATAACACAATTATTGACTGCCTTGATATGCAAAAATACAATATATCAAAGAAAAGACACAGATTACAAATTAATCGATATTGCAAAGTGCAAAGCATGCAAAAACATAGTATTGGTCGTGGAAAACGTGATTTTGATAACATACTATTAATAAACTGCAACAATAGGAGTCTTACGTGAATCTATAGATGGACCAGCTCGGCGACTTGCCGACAACCCGGCTAAATTTGGCGTGCTGGGCATTGACCATCGAACTGTACCCGAGTTGACAGTTCAGGTTTATTGACAACCAGGACCGCCAATTTGGCACCGGGTGTGTTTGGACCTGGACTCGCACCCGAAGTGAAGGTCTGGAACCATTGCTAACCTCAATTTCTGCTGGATGCTGAACTTGATGTATGCTGTAATCAGCATTAACTCAGGACCATGGCATGGAGATATAGTGAGTAATGACTTAACTGTGTATTGTGAAAAGAAGGTGGTGTTGCAGACAAGAAAGCGAGATGGGACATGTGGTTGTGAATGGTATGCAGCATCAAAGGGGATCTGGGAAATCAGGTATACAGCTTAAATGATTCGGTTGAAGTACCATGTATCGGTAAATGTACCCGTCTCATTGGGAGTTGAGCCTACTGTATCAGGAATTGTAAATTTAGTCAAATATGGATATCTCTTATGTCCCAGTTTCTCATGATGATATCCCCCATCACCGCTCATCTCTCTTCTTCGCATTCTCAAATCTACCATCTTGTTAGAACAAGATGTTAAGTTATCCCATTCTATCTCTCCCTGCCAAGATTATGAGTTATTACCAAGTACAGCATACACTGAGTACAGCATACACCTAGTACAGCATACACCTAGTATAGCATACACTGAGTACAGCATACACCGAGTATATCATACACTGAGTACAGCATATGTCGAGTATATCATGTACCGAGTACAGCATCAACACACGATTTGACGGTTTTCCCCACCCAGCTAGTTCCTCATCTCTCATATCCCGGCAGACTTTGTTATACTCTCCTTCATACATTCCCATGATCCTCTGTAAAACATTACATAGAGTCTGGGCTCACATTGCACCTCCCTCCTGATCCACTGTCTCCAGATCAACCACCTCCATGTGCTCGTCCAACTGCACGTGATCATGCCCTGCGAGTGCATCTCCAAAGAAACTGGATAGTGGCCTCCAAGTGAATCTCTGCGTTCACTCAACATTGGCTCTAAGTGCATCTCCAAAGTCGTAGGATCATGACCTCAAAGTGCATTGCTAAGTTCTCATGGTCACAGCCATTGAGAAGGTCCCTTGGTCAACATAATCTCGGCGTAGAAGTGCATCTCCGAACTCACTTGATCTGGACCTCCATAACATCTTTAAATTCATATGATAATGGCCTCTGAGTGCATCACTGGGTTCACTCGGTATCAGCTCTAAGTGCATCTCCAAACTCCCTTGATCATGGCCTCCATGTGCATTTCTAAACTCATATTATCAAGGTCTCCAAGTGCATCACAACATACACATGCTCATGGCCTCCATGTGCATTGCCAAACCGGCAAGATCTCAGCCTCCAAGTGCAACACTACATTTGCACAATTGCGACCTCAAGGGGCAGCTGTCAGTTCAGTTGATCTTGGCCTCGATGTGCATCTCCTTACTAACCTCATCACAGCATGGATATGCATCTCCAAACTCACTTGATCTTGACCTCCTAGTGCATCATTAAGTTCACACAATACAGGACTACAAGTGCATCTCTGAGTCACTCAATATCAGCTTGAAATTCCTCTCAGCACACATCCAATCTCTGCATCCAAATGCATCTCCAACCTCGGTCAATTGCTTCCTCCAAGTGGTACCCACAGTTCAGTCAATCTTGGCCTCTAAGTGCATCCTTATACTTGCTCAATCACAGCATCCAACTGAATCTCAATACTCACACGATCTTGGATCTCATGTGCTTCTCCTACTGGCTCGAATACCACCTGCAAGTGCATTTTTATCTTCTCTCAACTACCCTCTGCAGGGGCTCCTTTGCTAGACCTTGTGCACTGTCTGCTTCTAGATCGACTGTATGTATATATATAGATAGATTTAGATAGAAGATACATCCTGCATTATGATATAGCAAATCTGCTTGTGATTGTGAAACCAATTTCAAATTAAGGACCAATATGATAGACAAAATGGCTTGTGGGACCCTCAGAAACACTGCTGTGGAAATACAAGTTTCAAGCGCTCCCTCAGACCTACACAGCAGGTCTCAGCAGCCCAGTCCGATGCAGAGGTCTAGGTTGCTCCAAAACTTGACAATGCTATGAGTCAAATTTTGTAGCATCTGGAATGCACCACCACAACTGTAGACGCTTTCAAGTGCACCTGAGAATCCTCTTGCAGTATCTGAGGCCACTTTGCTTAGCTTCAGGGTGGTCTGGAAGCATCCAGAAGCACTTTGGTCCATCTGCAAGGTTTACTTGAGTCTCTGGGAGATTTGTGTTTGGCTTCCGGACCATTTTACATGTTGCTGCTGTAGATAGTAATTATCATTGTTGTGCAAGATATGACAATGTGTTCACTATATTGTCAAGTCTGGTACTGCTGTAATATTGCTTGAGTATCCGATGAATATGATTGACTTTGTTGCTAAATGAATACGTTCGTTTCACATTGTCTATACACAGTCATTTAGAAATCTTCATGGTAATATCGTTGTTAGAATCTATTTACTGAATTTGGTTGGATAAATAGCCAACCTGATGGAGCTTTGAATATGTGAAATGTATTTTGTACTGTTGGATAGTTTTTTGGAAATTCTGAATACCAATTGTCCCAAACAACACTGCTACTATGATACAGTAGATAGATCATTGCCACCTGAACTGCTTCAGCTTAGTTGAAATGGTACCATATATCAATGTTTTAAGATTGTCAGTGATGCATTCCACATTACTGCCACTTCTGGTTAGATATTCACTCTCTGTATTGGATTGATCAAACTGAAATTGCTAATGGTTATTATGAATTATATAATCTATGCAGTAAGTATTGTCATCTGCAGCAATCTTTGTTTCCACAGGTTTGTTGGAGAATATGTATTTGGGTGTGATTCACATAGTTTCAACATCTGAAATTACTTGTTGTCATTGATATTGAAACGATTCGTCCAATCGCTGTGAATGTACACTGTATCACCTGATAGATTTCATACTCGAACTACTCAATTGCCCTGTATCAACCTGTATTTGACTACTTAATTGCTGCTTACTGAAGTCTGTTTATGTTTTCTGATATTGTACACATTTTAATGTAGGAACCTTCCTAGTCCCATATAAAAACACATTTATTGTAGCATATATTTGGTGGATCTGGTGTTTCTATAACTGATGGGGTTCTGTAGTGAACTGTTTATCCACTATAGCCTTAATACACTTTAATATTTTCTATTCTGCAAAAAGGCACTTCTTCTGCTACAATCACTATAGTGTATCACCAAGTACTTTAAGAGATAGATTGGAGTAATTTGTATGTCAAACACATACAGAGAATGTACATAATGTCTGTGCGTGGTGATAGCAATGGTTCCAAATCCCCGGTTCGGTTCTGGGCCCAGTTCCAACCCAGTACCGGACCGTTGCAATGTGTTTCACCACATGAAAACCCAGACCGTTGTAATTGGGCTGCTTTTACCACAGAAAACCCGGCATTTCAACCTCACAACTTTGGCTCCACTTAAGGATCCAAGTTCTGTTTGTATCATGAGATGAACAATATGTAGATTGTGCAGTATCAGCCGCTCTTTCACCACCCGCTTCCAGATTTGCAATCCGCCCAATATTCAATGAGTCGCTATTGGAAACACATGAATTTCCCATCAAATTTGGCGTTAATTCACAGTGATTCAACAAATATTGGTCGCATTGCAACAGCGAATGTGGGAGGTGCAAGAGCTGCTAAAACTGCACAATCTACGTATTGATCATGTCACAATACAATACAAACTCAAAAACTTAATTCCAGCCAAAGTACTGCCAATGTTGTAGGAACTGTAAGATGGAACCACGGTCCAGTTCCAACCCGGCCAGAAACAAATGGGTTGATGTCCGGTCTGGGTAACCACCCTGCACACGTGTACTGGGTAAGCTTCCTTGGTGGTACCTGTCAGGGACCGGTGCCTCAAGGTCGGTTCTAACCCAGACCGCAGCCAGGTAACCTGGAACCGTTGCTAACACTATCCGTACTACATCCATTGTGCAGAAAGGAAGAGATATTTCTTTTGCCTCATTTCCATTATTATTTGGGCAGATGATAAGCAGCTAGTCAGTCAGAACAAGTATTATAATGATTCTCTGCACCCAATGTCCCTAAGTGGTACCACTGTGCATGGAATTAAATGCTTGGAAGATGATCTGGAGGCTTGCATATTGTTGTTCCCGAGTGAATCATTGTTAGATTGATCTTTTGATATATCTACCTGTCGTGTATTAATGCAGCTTGTATAACATGTACTTAACTAATCACAGTAGCAGTAGACACAAGTCATCATGCTGTGAAAGCAGATAGATATTGCTGAGAGAGTATTGCTACAACTTATTGAAGATTGGGTAAATACCTAAAAGGAGTTGAGAGTCCACATTACATTCCACCAGCAGCTTTAAGTGAATCTACTAATTGGTTGAGTCATTTAGTGAAAGAATATTTGAAGGCACTATCAGTACACCTTTCCAAATTTCAAGTATTAGGCAAATGCCATTAGTGAGTTGAGCAACAATGACTTGTTCTGTACAAACCCTCACTCATAATGACAATGGAGGGTAGCATTGTCAATGGAATTGTTAGCCCAATCCCATGTCCAGTTGAAACTAGTCATCCTGAAATATCTTTGTGGAGTGGGTACTATTTCGATTCAGCTATATTTGACTGCATCAGTGTTCTTAGCTCCTTTCCCACAACATGGTGTATACTTGATTTGAACCCAGTCATGCTTTTTAGTTACATGGTAGATATCTATTTAAATATTACCAATTTTAAGATACAGTGGCCCGACATATTGATTACTCAAACAATGTTTAAGTGAATTTTCATAGATGCACAAATGACTGGCGCAATTGTTGCCCTGGGAGTAAATTCATTCTCCATCTCTTGCTGACATTGCCCAAGTTCATCAAGCTCTATAATATATAATTTTCTGTGGCTACAGAGTGTGCTTGTTAAAAAATAAAGATATGCCTGGATTGGATAATGTGAAATAAGTATCAAAATTGATTTGAAAATATCTCTAAAGTACACAGTTCTCAAAATATATATATTATGTTCAATGTGCCAAGCATTGGCAAGCCTGAAATCAGCTTGAAAGAGAAGCTTGTGAAGTATATCTACCAACTGGAAGAACTAAATGGTGAACATTGTGGAGGTCTTTGTGTAAATAATGAAGTATTAATATTTGCATATCCCTTTGCCGGTAACCGGGTTCGGGCCCACAGACGGGCCAGCTTTCAAAATACGCATCACACAACCACAATCCAGCCAAATGCCCCCAGAATTAATAGAAATACTCTACATATGGTGAAATTCATGAAAACAATTTTGTTTGGGTGTGAAACATAAAGCCTCATTGCAGTCCTCACACTTTATGCTGGTTTTCATGCCTTCTCCACTACCACCCTGACATCTTCTCCACCTGCAAAGGAAACAATCTACTCTACTCTCCATCCAAAGCGGGGAATGCATTCCTGGTACCTTTTGGCAATGGGGCAGGGGGGTGTGCTTGGTAACTTGCCTGGTAGGCAGTGGGGGCAGGGCAGATTGTGTTGGGGGAGCTGACCGAGTGATTTTCTGTGAAGCCGGAATGTGGGAGGAACTTTTCATTGTTGATGGACTTCCAGCTTGCAGAAGGTCATGCACAATAGAGTAACAGAAGTCAAAGTGATCCACAGTGCACTCTTTGTTTGCTGGCTGATTTTGATAGATTATAAGGCTGTTGATAAGGGCTGTCTCCAGAATCCAATGGAACAGTGGATACTGATTGTGTCTGGATATGAGCTGTGTATCAAAATAGGTTCGATACTGGTCAGCTACATCCTCTCCCACCATGTGCTGGTTGTAGGCATCAACAATAACAGATATATCAAGCTCTTTCTGGTGTTCTCCAGGAAGAAATGTGGAATTTGCTCCACTTGCATTGGTACTCTTGTTGCCTGGATGCTTTCTCATTCTCACTACCAGTGAATCCTCACCACTTAGAGGGTGGATTTTAAACATCATGCTAACAGGGGAACTGTCCATCCATTGCAGGGTTGCAACCCCATCATTTACAGCTCCACTTAGAAAATGATATGGCGATTTGGAATTCTTCCCAACCTTTAGCTCCTTGGGAAATCCTTGAAACTGCTGCCTTCATGTGCCACATGCTCCTATCTCCATCCGATGAAGCTCTGCCAGCAGAGGTTGTGTTGTGAATAAGTTGTCCATGTATACATTGAAGGAGAGCTTTCGATGCCTCTGGTGCAAACGTCTAATCAAGTGGTGAACCATCTTTCCAGTGTCTGTAAGCTGTAACAGATGGGATTCTACATCAACAGGATCCCCTCCAACTGCATTCGATGATGGGTGGAACTCCCAGACATAGCCCTTCTCTGCCATGCAGAAAAACTTATATCCTTGACTAATTGGCTTTTTGGCATTTTTGTAATGTGAATTGACCTGCCAGTGAATAGAATCATGGCTTGATCAATAGTAACATTGCTGCCAGGTACTTGGTACTGCTACAAGAAAAACCGCAGTTGCTCCAGTAGAATATCCACCTTTGAATGCCAACCAGGTTGGCCTTCAGGAGTTTCAGTTGGTGAATTGTATGGAAAAACATGAAAGAAGCGGCGGATCTCCTGAATGCGAGTCTTGCCAAGGTAGGCAGCTGGTGGTAATCCATCCTTGGGAAGGTAAACTCCATCCTTCATCCTGTACCTCTCAGGAGGAACTCCAATCAGACCCATATGAATTTGAATTGCCAGCCAGAGATAAAGATCCTGAGCAGTAACTGGCTGCCAGGAATGCTGCCGCTCCTTCTCTGGACCAAGAAGCTGCTGCTGGGCATAGGAATTGGTGTTGGCTACAAGCTGTCCCATAATGGAGTTGGTAAGAAAGAGATTGAAGATTTGAATTGTAGTAATGGCATCCAGCACGGAGAATGAGATGGGCAATTGATTCCATGCTTTGTGAGGCGGGACAACTGGTTGCAATGGGTCGAATGTGGGAAGCTTAGGAAGATCTGGCAAATCTTGAATCGGTTTTTCGAGTGTTTTCTTGCTCTGCTAGGCCGAGTGACCAGCTCTGATCGACCTGGCTGGCTCAAAATTTGCCTCATCTGAGGAGCTATAATTATTGTCAAGGTTGAGCATTGCAGGTGGAGCTTCAGTAGTGAATAAAGACACATCAGGTATAATGACAGGTCGATGCTGTACCACTGTAGGTGGTGGTGGTGGTTGGGAGGAGGTGCACTTTGGACCAGAGTGAATGTCCATGATGTGATGCTTGGCACTTTGTTTTTTGACATTTTTTGGTGAGGATGGTGGAGATGAGAGTATAAGTGGTGGGGGTAGGTAGTTGACATTAAGGTTCCGAGGTCTGAGGGCTTCTCTGCTCATGGTT
>Ga0307515_10016872_pt1 | contig 13347 bp, 13 predicted proteins | sample 17_EM_MG_FD_194513 | JGI IMG/M metagenome (GOLD analysis project Ga0307515, IMG submission 194513) | Populus trichocarpa ectomycorrhiza microbial communities from riparian zone in the Pacific Northwest, United States - 17_EM | ecosystem: Host-associated > Plants > Roots > Unclassified | place...
CGTCGGCGCCGGCCGCCAGGGCCAATTCGGCGGCCCGCACGGGCTCGGGATAGCTGGAGCCGCGGGCGTTCCGGATGGTGGCCACGTGGTCGATATTGACGCCCAGCCGGACGGTCATCTGATGCTCGCTAGGAATGTCGAGACCTCGGTCGTTCGTGGTTCCGGCGCGGCCGACGCCGCGTCTCGCCGCCATCCTATCGCCTGCGCGCCGCGAGGTGGAGACCTGAAAAGCAGCGCTAGTCACCTTCCCTATCGTCATGTGGAAAACGGCGTGGACAGCGCCCGATCGGGCGCCCAAGGTCGCGACCCTGAAGAGTCAGAACGGGGTGGGAACATGATCGGGACGAAAGCTGGCGCGCTGGCCTTGGCGCTGTTGATGTCGACGGCGGCGGGATCGGCCCTGGCGGCGCAGAGCTATTCGGCGAGCGCCATCAAGGCCTTGAAGGCCAAGGCGGTGGCCGGCGTCGAGTCGCGGGCCAAGCTATCCCAGGTGATGAACGACCAGATCTTCTCGTTCGGCGAGCTGGGCTTCCAGGAGGTCGAGACCTCGAAATACATCACCGGCGTGCTGGAGGAGAACGGCTTCAAGGTGACGCGCGGCGTGGCGGGCCTGCCCACGGGCTGGACGGCGACCTGGACCAACGGGACCGGCGGTCCGGTCATCGCCCTGGGCAGCGATATCGACTGCATCCCCAAGGCCTCGCAGAAGCCCGGCGTACCCTGGCATGACCCGATCGTCCCCGGCGCGCCCGGTCACGGCGAGGGCCACAATTCCGGCCAAGCGCTGAACGTGGTTGCGGCCCTGGCGCTCAAGGACCTGATGATCAAGGAGAACATCGCCGGCACCCTGATGCTATGGCCCGGCGTCGCCGAGGAGCTGGTGGCGGGCAAGGCCTACATGGTCCGCGACGGCGTGTTCAAGGACGTGGACGCGACCATCTTCACCCACGTGGGCTCGAACCTTCAGACCAGCTGGGGACCGTCAATCGGCACGGGCCTGGTGTCGGTGAAGTACAGCTTCCACGGCGAATCCGCCCACTCGGCCGGCGCGCCCTGGCGCGGCCGCAGCGCCCTGGACGCGGTCGAGCTGATGGACATGGGCTGGAACATGCGCCGCGAGCACCTCAAGCCCGAACAGCGGTCGCACTACGTCATCACCGACGGCGGCGACCAGCCCAATGTCGTGCCGTCGGAAGCCACGGTCTGGTACTATTTCCGTGAACAGACCTTCGACGCGATCAAGAAGAATTATGCGATCGGCAACAAGATCGCCCAGGCCGCCGCCGACATGACCGACACCACGGTCGACCACATGCTCGTGGGCACGGCCGCGCCCCGCTACTACAACAAGCCGATGGCGGAAGCCGCCCAGGCCAACATCCAGGCGGTCGGCCTACCGCAGTGGACCCCGGACGAGCAGGCCTTCGCCAAGGCCGTGCAGACCAATGTCGGCTCGACCAAGAAGGAGGGCCTGGACGTCAAGCTGAAGGGCCTGACCGCGCCGGAGCCCAAGTTGGAAAGCGGCGGGTCGGACGACATCGGCGACATCTCGTGGATCATGCCGACCATCACGATCAACTATCCGTCCAACATCCCCGACCTGCCCGGCCACCACTGGGCCAACGCCATCTCAATGGCCACGCCGATCGCCCACAAGGGCGTGGCGGCGGGCTCGAAGGTGGTGGCGATGACGGTGCTGGACCTGCTGACCCAGCCCAAGCTGCTGGACGCCTCGAAGACCTGGTTCAAGGACGTGCAGACCAAGGATCAGAAGTACGTGCCGATGCTGTCGGCGACCGACAAGCCACAGACCCAGATCAACGCCAACATCATGGCGACCTACCGGCCGGAGATGACCAAGTACTATTACGACCCCAGCAAGTACGGGACCTATCTGGAGCAGCTGGGCATCGCCTGGCCGGTCAAACAGCTGACGCCGCCTGCTCCGGCCAAGTGACTACTGAGCCTTGAGCCGGCGGCTGCCGGGATCCTCGATGGGGATCGCGGCCAGCTCCGGCGGCAGGGCGTCGGCCGGATAGGCCGGCACTTCCAGGCTGCACAGGGAGACGAGAGGAACGCCGACATCGACCTTGCCACCCGAGCGGTCGACGATGCAGGCGGCGGCGATGACGTCGCCGCCGGCCTCCTGGATCGCGGCGATGCACTCGCGCGACGACAGGCCGGTGGTGACGATGTCCTCGACCATCACGACCTTCTGGCCAGGCTCGAGGTGGAAGCCGCGCCGGAACTTGAATCCGCCGCCCTCGCGCTCGACATAGATCGAGGCGACCTTCAGGTGGCGAGCGGTCTCATAGCCGGGGATGATCCCGCCCACGGCCGGCGACACCGCGACGTCGGGCTGGCCGACCGTGGCGATGATCTTTTCGGCCAGGGCCTTGCACAGGCGCTCGCAGCGCTCGGGCCGCATGAACACCAGGTTCTTCTGCAGAAAGACCGGGCTGTGCAGGCCGCTGGACAGCACGAAGTGGCCTTCGCGCAGGGCTCCGGCGGCGCGGAATTCGTCGAGGACGTCGTCATTGGTCATGAGACAGCGGCTTATCGCCGGAAGCTCCGCCTGACAACATCGCCGGGCGCAAATCGCCTTCGGGCGCCCGCCACCCTTCTGCGGGGAACATAAGTCAAATGCCCGCTATGATTTAAAATTCACGCGTGCAACGGTGGTGCAAGCGGCTTGGTCCATCCGCGATCGATGACCAGCAGGTCCGTGGCTTCGGATGAAACGAGCACCCTGAAAGGGGCTCAAGATGCCATCTTCTCTCGCGACCTCGGCAAGTCTCTACAAGAAGGCCAATGACCTCGACGTTCTCGCGCTCAGCGCGACATCGCCGGCGCAAGCCGCCATCTATCGACGCGTCGCCAACGTGAACCGTGTCGCGGCCGCTATCGTGAAGCTGAGCGAGACGGCCACGATCTAGCGCGTTGCGCAAAGCCGTGTAGGAAAGGCGCATGTCCGACATCGCGCCCGCCTCTCCTGTTCGCCCCCGCGTCGGTTGCGGAGCCGCCATCCTCGACAGCCAAGGCCGTCTGCTGCTGGTCAAGCGGATCAAGAACCCCGAGGCCGCGCATTGGGGCGTGCCCGGCGGCAAGCTCGATTGGGGCGAAACGGCCCGCACCTGCGCCGAGCGCGAAATCCATGAGGAACTGGGGATCACTCTGGTCGCCGGACCCGTGTTGGCCGTGACCGACATGATCGCCGACGACTATCACTGGGTGGCGATAACCTATCGCGCGGAGAGCGTCTCTGGCGAGCCATCGATCCAGGAAGACCACGCGCTGTCGGAATGGGGCTGGTTCGCGCTGGACGCCCTGCCCTCGCCGCTGACCGCCGCGACGGTCGACGCGGTCGCCGCGCTGACAGCCTAGCCCCGCGTCCGATCCACGGTCTCGACCGACGGACAGGCCCGCAGCGCCGCCGAGATGTTGGTCAGGTGCTTGGCGTCGCGCACTTCCACATCGATATCGGTGTCGAAGAAGTCGCTCTGGCGATGGTGCATGCGCAGATTGACGATGTTGCCGCCGGCCTCGCCGATGATCGTGCAGACCTGACCCAGCACGCCCGGCGCGTTCTGGATCGTGGCGTGCAGGCGGGTCAGCGACACCGTCTCGCGCTCGGCCTCGGGCGTCCAGTTGAGGTCGCGCCACAGATCCTCGCGATCCTCGTAGTCGGCGAGCTTGGGGCAATCGATCGTGTGGACGTCGAGCCCCTCACCGTCCTCGCGCAGGATGCCGACGATGCGGTCGCCCGGAACTGGGCTGCAGCAATGAGCGAAGTGCAGCGAGACGCCTGGGGTCAAACCGCCGCCGCGCACATAGAGCCGCGCGCCCTTGCCGCCCTCGATCTTGCGACGCGCCGAAGCGGCCGCCATCTCGGTGTCCTTCATGCCTGGGAAGGCGGTTTCCAGGATCTGGCTGGGCGACACGCGGCCACGACCGACGGCGTCGAACAGCGCCTCTTCGCTTTCCAGCGCGAACCGCTCGAGGATCGGCCGCAGCGAAACGTCCTTCAGCTTCTTGCCCGCGCGTTCGAAGATCTGCTCCGCCGAGGACCGGCCGAGGCGTAGGAACTCTTCCTTCTCGGTCTGGCGGATATGGCGGCGGATGGCCGAGCGAGCTCGGCCCGTGACGGTCAGCGAGCGCCAGTCGGGCGGCACCACGGGCTTGGAGCCTCGGATGACCTCGACCACGTCGCCGTTGTTGAGGCCGGTGCGCAGCGGCTTCAGCTCGCCGTTGATCTTCACGCCGATGCAGGTGTCGCCCACGCTGGTGTGGACGGCGTAGGCGAAGTCGAGCGGCATGGCCCCACGCGGCAGGCTGACCAGCTTGCCCTTGGGCGTGAACACGAACACCTGGTCGAGGAACATCTCGAGCTTGGCGTGCTCGACCAGCTCCTCGGCGTCGCCGCCATGTTCCAGCACCTGGACCAGCTGGCGCAGATTGGCCAACGGATCGCGGCCGCCGGCGGCTTCCATGCCTTCAAGGTCGAGGCCGTAGGAGGCGTCCTTGTAACGGAAGTGGGCGGCGACGCCCTCTTCGTTCACGCGGTCCATGGATTCGGTGCGGATCTGCATCTCGATGCGCATGCCGCGCGGGCCAACCACCGTGGTGTGCAGTGAGCGGTAGTTGTTCCGCTTGGGCGTCGAGATGAAGTCCTTGAAGCGGTCGGGCACGCTGGACCAGGCCCGATGCACGACGCCTAGGGCCTTGTAGCAATCCTCCTCGCTGTCGACGATCACGCGGAAGGCGTAGATGTCGGACATCTGCGAGAAGCCGATCGATTTGCGCTGCAGCTTGCGCCAGATCGAATAGGGCGACTTTTCACGACCGAAGACTCGCGCCGCCAGGCCGGCGGCCTCCAGGCGAGCCTCGATTTCCTGAGTGACCAGCTCCACCGCCCCGCCCTGCTCGGCGCGCAGGGTGTCGAGCCGACGGATGATCGCGTTGCGGGCCACCGGATTCGTGTGCTCGAACGACAGCTCTTCCAGCTCGGTGCAGATGCGATGGCAGCCGATGTTGCGGGCCAGAGGCGCGTAGATATCGCGCGTCTCGCGGGCGATCCGCTCGCGCTTGGCCTGGGCCTTGATGAAGTGCAGCGTCCGCATGTTGTGCAGGCGGTCAGCCAGCTTCACCAGCAGGACGCGGACGTCCTTGCTGATCGCCAGGATGAACTTGCGCAGGTTCTCGGCCTGACGCGAATGCTCGGCCTGCAGTTCCAGCTTGGAGAGCTTGGTGACGCCCTCGACCAGTTCCGCGACCTCGTCGCCGAACAGGGCAGCGATGTCTTCGCGGGTGACCGGTGTGTCCTCGATCACGTCATGCAGCAGGGCCGTGACGATCGTCGCGGTGTCGAGCCGGTATTCGGTGAGGATGCCCGCGACCTCGATCGGGTGAGCGTAGTACGGGTCGCCGCTGGCGCGGGTCTGACTGCCGTGCATGCGCATGGCGTAGACATAGGCGCGGTTCAGAAGCGCTTCGTCGGCGGTCGGGTCATACGAGTGGACCCGCTCGATCAGTTCGTACTGGCGAAGGAATTTCTGGCGGGGCTTGGGAGCGGGAGCCGGCGGGGCTTCGCTGGGAGCCGGAAACGAAGACGCGCCCGAATCCGCCTCTGTCGAGGAAGCTTCAGGCGCGCGTTCGGATGGAGCGGCGGCAGGCGCCGCTTCAAGGGTCAGAGGGTCTGTGCCGTCGGGGCTCAGTACCGTTCCTCTTGACCGCCGTCGCGGTCGCTTTGCAGGGCGCGAACCAGTTCCAGTTCGCTCATCTGCATGTGGCTCGGATCCGCCAGCAGGGCCAGGGTTTCGGCTTCTTCTTCAGCCTCGGTGTGCTCATCGACGCGTTGCAGCGTGCTGATCAGCTGTTCCTTGAGGCCTTCGTGATCGACGACGTCGTCGGCGATTTCGCGCAGGGCGACGACGGGGTTCTTATCGTTGTCGCGATCGACCAGCAGCGCGGCGCCGGCCGAGATGCCGCGCGCCCGGTGGGCGGACAGCAGGACGAGCGCAAAGCGGTTCGGAACCTTCTCGACGCAATCTTCGACGGTGACGCGGGCCATGGATTCCTCGGGCTAGCCGTGATGCTCTGCGAAAATAAGGAGCCCCGCGACGTTACGCAACGCCGCTTGGGTTGTCGCCCCATCTTTCGCGAGGGGGCGCTTATGCCTGCTTCGCTTCTCGAAGTCCAGTGCGCCAAGCACCGCTGGGACCTTGAGATTTCACCTCAGGGCTTGGCGTCGCGACCGACACTGGCCGTCTGCGCCAATCGCGCCGCCGTCTCGCCTAGCGTGGGATGAACCCAGTCCGGCGCCATCTCGGCGAGCGGTCCCATCACGAACAGACGCTCATGAGCCCGCGGATGGGGCACGACCAAACCGTCGGCGGTCGCCGTTCGGCCGTGAGCGATCAGGTCAAGGTCCAGGGTGCGAGGCGCGTTGATCTCGCCGCGCGCCCGACCAAAGCGGGCTTCGATTCTATGCAGCGCCGCCAAGGTCGCCACGGGATTCAGCGCCGTCTCAACCACCGCGACGCCGTTCAGGTAGTCCGGCGCCGACGGATCGGGCCAGGCCGCGGAGGTCCACCAGGACGACCGTTCAACCACTGTCAGACCCTCGGACGGAAAGGCGTCGAGCGCGGCTTCCAACAGGGCTTCCCGACTCGTATAGGCTCCCGGCAGATTGCAGCCGAGTGCCACGATCACGGCCTCGTTCAAGTCATTTCGATCGACCGTATTTTTCAAGGAATTCCCGCGTTGACCTTCTACCCCACGGACCGATTGGCCCTGTTCATTGACGGGGCCAACCTCTACTCGGCCGCCAAGGCCCTGGGCTTCGACATCGACTACCGCAAGCTGCTCGATGAGTTCAAAAAGCGCGGCGTCCTGATCCGGGCCTATTATTACACCACCATCACCGAGAACGACGACTATTCGCCGATCCGCCCCCTAGTCGACTGGCTCGACTACAATGGCTTCACGCTGGTCACCAAGCCGGCGCGCGAGTTCACCGACAGCCAGGGCCGCAAGCGCTGGCGCGGCGACATGGATATCGAGATTGCCGTCGACATGATGCAGATGGCCGAGGCCGCCGACCATCTGGTGCTGTTCTCGGGCGACGGCGACTTCCGCGCCCTGGTCGAGGCTGTTCAGCGCAAGGGTCGCCGTGTCACCGTGGTCTCGACCATGAAGAGCCAGCCGCCGATGACCAGCGACGACCTGCGTCGGCAGGCCGACAACTTCGTCGACCTGAACGACCTGGGGAACATCATCGGCCGTCCGCAGAGGGCGCCCGCGCCGCGTCCCGCCACCGACGCTCGCACCCTGGCCGAACGCGAGGCCGACGATGAATACTGAACAGCGCTCCAACATCGTCGGCGAGAAAGTCCCCAATCCGGCCGAGCCGCCGCGCGACTGTCCGCTGTGCCCGCGCCTGGTGGCCTATCGCCGCGAGAACCAGGACCTCTATCCCGACTGGTTCAATGGTCCAGCGCCGTCGTTCGGTGACAAGGACGCGCGGCTGCTGGTCGTCGGCTTGGCCCCCGGCCGCAAGGGCGCCAACCGCACCGGCCGGCCGTTCACCGGCGACTATGCGGGGACGCTGCTCTACGACACCCTGATCAAGTACGGCTTCGCCACCGGCAAGTTCGAGGCCCGGCCCGATGACTCGCTGAAGCTGATCGGCAGCGCGGTGACCAATGCCGTCCGCTGCGCCCCGCCCGGCAACAAGCCGGAGACGTCGGAAGAGAACAACTGCCGACCGTTCTTGACCGCCCGGTTGGAGGCTTTCCCGAAGCTGCGGGCCATCGTCACCCTGGGCGACGTCTCGCGGCGTAACCTGCTCAAGGCCCTGGGCCTGAAGGCCTCGGCGGGCATTCCTGGCCATGGTTCTGAGTTCCAAGCCGGCCCCTACCGGGTGTTCAACAGCTATCACTGCTCAAGGCTCAACACGAACACCGGCCGCCTCACGACCCCGATGTTCGAGGAGCTGTTCGCGCGGGTGAAGGCCTATCTGGACGAGGTCGGCTAAGCCTTTAGCCGCACGGTCTTGCCTTCGCGGGCGGCGCGATAGATCGCTTCGATCACCTTGAGGTCCTTCAGGCCCTCCTCGCCGCCGACGATCGGATCGCGACCGGTGAGGATGCATTCGGACAGATGATCCAGCTGGCCGGCGAACTGGCTCTTGGCCTTGGTCGGAGTCGGTTCGCGCGGGCCGGTCTGGCCGTTCAGCTGAGCCCGCATGGCCTGGCCGCCATAGCTGGTGGCCGGCTCGATCTCGACCCAGCCCTTGGGACCCGAGACCCGGTAGCGATTGACGTTGGAGCTGTAGGCCGAGACGCAATTGGCCGTCGCGCCCGACGGGAACAGGAGCTGGAAGTTGATGACGTCCTCCACCTCCTTGAAGCGGAGATCAGACCGATCGGTGGACTCGATGGCGTTGACCGCGATGGGCTCCTCGCCGGCGAGGTAACGGGCGGCGTTGAGACTGTAGATGCCGATGTCCATCAGGCTGCCGCCACCCGACAGGGCCCGGTTCAACCGCCACTGGTTGGGGTTGCCGATCGTGAAGCCATGGTCGGCGACGATGGTTCGCACCGGACCCAGCGCCCCACTCCGAGCCAACGAGATCGCCTCGATATTGTGCGCCTGGAAGCGGCTGCGATAGCCGATCATCAGCTTGCGACCGGCGGCCTTGCACGCAGCGATCATCGCCTCGCCGTCAACGACCGAGGTCGCCATGGGCTTCTCGCACATCACGTGCTTGCCAGCCTTGGCTGCACGCTCCGTGAAGGTGCGATGCAGACTGTTGGGCGTGATGACATAGACGATGTCAACGGCCGGATTGTCGATGATCCGGTCGAAGGTCTCGTAGCTGTAGCGGCTGGTCTCGGGCACGCCGTACTCGTCGCCGAACTGCTTGAGCTTCCCGGGCGTGCCGCTGACGAGAGCCGTTATCTTGGAGTGCTCGCACTCGACGAAGCGCGGCATGATGATCCGGGTGGCGTAGTAGCCCAGGCCCAGTATCGCGTAGCCCAACTTGCGGCCGGGCTCTTGCGCCAGCCCTTGTATCGGCCGCGCGGCGACACCCGCCGCCAGGCCGGCGGCGAGAAAAGCGCGTTTGCTGATCGTCTCCATGGCGATCACCAGACCGCGCCGGTGGTCTTGGTGCGCACCCGCGCCAGGACGTGGTTGGAGGTGAGGAATAGCGTCTTGCCGTCCTCGCCGAACGTACAGTTGGCGGTGGGAAAGCCCGTCTCGATCACGCCCAGCAGCTTGGCGTCCGCACTGAGGATCAGGACACCGCCAGGCCCGGTCGCGAACAGCCGACCCTTGGCGTCGACCCGCATGCCGTCCGGCAGTCCCGGCCCGCCGGCTTTCTGCAGATCTGTGGCGTCGAAGAACACCCGGCGCGCGGTCGGCAAGCCGTCGGAACCCAGGTCGTAGGCCATGATCACCGGTCCCTTCGGATCCGACACGGCGACGTAGAGGCGCTTCTCGTCGGGCGACAGGGCCAGACCGTTCGGGAAGGTCAGCTTGTCGTCGACCAACACGACCTCCCCGTTCGGGCGGCGCAGATAAACGCCGTTGAACGCCAGCTCCTTGACCGGCGAGGCGTCCAAACCCTCCAGGCCATACGGCGGGTCGGTGAAGTAGATCGAGTCCTTTAGCGCACCCTGCCGGGCCGCGATCAGGTCGTTGGGGCTGTTGAAGCGCTTGCCCTGAAAGCGATCGACGATGATCGTCTTCTTCTTGGTCGTCAGATCGACCTTGGCCACCGCGCGGTTGCCGTGGTCACAGATCAGCAGCTCCCCCGCCAGGTTCAGGGTCATGCCGTTCGCTCCGGGTTCGCGGAAGATCTTGGTAGGCGGACCGTCATAGCCCGAGGGCCGCAGGAAGACCGTCTTCCCGTCCTTCTCGCTCCACCGATACATCGTGTTGGCGGGCACATCGGTAAACAGGAGGTATTTCCCCTCCCAGACCCACACAGGTCCCTCGGACCATGTCATCCCGTCGGCCAGCTGTTCGATCACGGCGCCGGGCGCGATGACGTCATCCAACTCTGGAGAAAGACGGCGGATCCGGCCGATATGGGGATAGGTGGGCGCGGCGGCTTGCGCGGGCATCGATCCTCCTGCGGCGATCAGGGCGGCGCTGGCCGTCAGCACGGCGCGGCGGGTGGTCATGGCGGTCTCCGCTTCTCGTTCTTTGTCGGAGCCTAGAAAACATGACAGCGTTATCAGGGCAACGCTCCCGTAGTCTTAGGTCCTGACGCGCGGCACCGCATCCAGCCACCGCGCATAGGCCGCCTCGCGCTGATGTAGCGGCATGGAGGGCGACAGCGCCTCGGCCGCCGGTCGCGCCGCGGCGGCGGCCTCCAGCGTCGGATAGACCCCGGCTCCCAATCCCGCGAACAGGGCCGCGCCGAGGGCCGTCGTCTCCAGATAACTGGCGCGGTGCACGGGCATGCCCGTCAGATCGGCCAGGCGTTGCGAGAACCAGGCGCTCTTGGACATGCCGCCGTCTATCCGTAGCTGCGCCTCTTCACCAAAGGCGTGAGGCGCGTCGGCGCGCATGGCCTCGATCAGGTCGCGGCTTTGCAGGGCGCAGGAGTCGTAGGTCGCCGCCGCGATCTCGGGCAAACCGGCGTCGCGGGTCAGGCCAAAGATCGCGCCCCGGGCTCCGGCGTCCCACCACGGCGCGCCGAGGCCCGTGAAGGCCGGCACCACGACCACGCCGTGATCGGGCTTGGCGGCGCGCGCCAGGGCCTCGGCGGCGCGCGGGCCGCCCGTGATCCCCAGGCCCTCGCCCAGCCACTGGATCGCCGCGCCGGCCACGAAGATCGAACCTTCCAGGGCGTAGGTCGTCTTGCCGTCGATCCGCGCCGCCACGGTGGTCAGCAGGCGCGACCGCGAGACCGGCCGGCTCTCGCCCGTGTTGATCAGCATGAAGCAGCCGGTGCCGTAGGTGGCCTTCATCTGGCCGGGCAGGATGCAGCCCTGCCCCATCAGCGCCGCCTGCTGGTCGCCGGCCACGCCTCGGATCGGGACCTCGCGGCCCAACAGGTTGGCGGTGGTCACGCCATAGTCGTCGGCGCAGTTCAGCACCTTGGGCAGCAGGCTGGCCGGGACCTTCAGCAGGTCCAGCATCGGCTCGGACCAATCCTGCGCCTCGATATCGAACACCAGGGTGCGCGAGGCGTTGGTCGCGTCGGTGGCGTGCACCGCTCCGCCCGTCAGCCGCCAGATCACCCAGGTGTCCATGGTGCCGCACAGCAGTTCGCCGGCCTCGGCGCGCGCCCGCGCGCCCGTCACATGGTCAAGGATCCAGGCGATCTTGGTGCCCGAAAAATAGGGATCGAGCAGCAGCCCGGTGATCTCCGTCACCCGCTCGCCGTAACCGGCGTCGCGCAGGCGCTCACAGGCGTCGGCGGTGCGCCGGTCCTGCCAGACGATCGCGGGATGGATGGGCCGACCGGTGGCCTTGTCCCAGATCACCACCGTCTCGCGCTGATTGGTGATGCCGATGGCGGCGACCTCGGCGATGTCGCGACCCGAGCGGTCCATCGTTTCGCGCAGCACGGCCAGGCAAGCGGCGAAGATCTCCTCGGCGTCATGCTCGACCCAGCCATCGGCCGGGTAGCTTTGGCGCAGAGGCCGCGTCGCGTCGGCCAGCGCCCCGCCCGTGGCGTCGAACAGGATCGCCCGCGTGCTGGTCGTGCCCTGATCCAGAGCCAGAATCAGTTGTTCGGCCATGCCTACGCCTCCCGCCTTCAAAGCTTCGCCTGCGACAACGCGCCGCTATTCTTATGGTTTGGTCGTTGCGGCTGTTTAAGCATGTTTTCATTTAGGGGCGGCAAGGTCATCCTCACCGAGTTCCGGGATTCGAGGAGGCTGGTCATCCAAGCCGTCCAGACCGCTAAGCTTCTGACACTGGCGCGCAGCCGCGACCCGGGTGACCGTGAACGGCTGCTGACCGGAATCATCGAACTTTGCGAAGCCAGCGAAACCGTTGGCGCCCCCACCGACCCCGATGTCCAGCGGCTGCTCGATTCCATCTTCATGACCTTGGTGGTCGAGGCCGAGCGCGATATCCGCCAACGCCTGGCCGAACGCCTGGCCGACGCCGCCTGGGCGCCTTCGGCGCTGATCAACATCCTGGCCCTCGACGAGATCGAGATCGCCCGCCCGATCATCGCGCGCAGCCCGGTGCTGCAAGATCACGACCTGATCCGCCTGCTCGTGCAGGCCACCCTGGAACATCAGATCGAAGTGGCGCGTCGTCCGCGCCTCGCCGCTTCGGTCGTGGAAGCCATACTGGCGCGCGGCGAACCCGCCGTCCTGACCGCTCTGGCCAGCAACGACAGCGCCGAGCTGTCAAAGGAAGGCCTGCGCCGTCTGGTCGAACGGGCCCGGGAAGTCGTGGCCCTGCGCTCGCCGCTGGCCCGCCATCCGCGCCTGTCCACCGATCTGGCCGAGCAGCTCTATCTTTGGGTCGGCCGCGCCCTGCGCGACGCCCTGACCGCCCGCTTCCACCTCGATCCAGACATGATGGCCTCGGCCGTCGATGAAGCGTTGCGCGCTGCTCACAACGGCGAAGACCCCGCCAACGACGGCATCGTCGAGAGCGAGGAAGAGCGCGAGGAGATGGAACGCTCCCTCGTCGAGAAGCTCGACGCCGCCGGACAGCTACGTCCTGGCTACCTGCTGCGCGTCCTGCGCGAGGGTCGTCTGCCGTTGTTCGTCATGGCCCTGGCCCGTCTGGGCAGCTTCGAGCCGCCTCAGATCCGTCGCGCGATCGACAGCAATCGTCCCGAGCTTCTGGCCCTGGCCTGCTCGGCGGTCGGCATCGATCGCAGCGTCTTCCCGACCATCCTGGAACACGTGCGCCAACTGAACGGCGGGCGTCCGGGTGGCGGAGATGAAGGCGCTCGACGCGCCGGCAGCGCCTTTGGTCCGTTCACGCCGGACATCGCCGGAATGGCCTTCCGTCAGGCCGTCGGAGCGGTTTGACAAGCGGGCGGGCTTCCCGCCTCCTGCGCCCGATGTACACGCCCCAGCCCGCCCTGACTCGCCTCACCTTCAAGGCCAGCGATCGCCCCGAAGCCGAAGAGGCGCGTGATCGCCTGATCGCCCGCTACGGCGATGTCGGCGAGGACGCGGCCCAGGTGATCGTGGCCCTGGGCGGCGACGGCTTCATGCTGGAAACCCTGCACGGCACCCTGGCCAGGCAGACCCCGATCTACGGCATGAACCGCGGCTCCGTCGGCTTCCTGATGAACGAGTACAGCGAGGACGACCTGCTGGAGCGGATCAACGCCGCCGAGCGCACAGTCATCCACCC